>Ga0209269_1001332_pt1 | contig 13497 bp, 9 predicted proteins | sample MTBAKMMethaMetaG_FD_187455 | JGI IMG/M metagenome (GOLD analysis project Ga0209269, IMG submission 187455) | Enrichment culture microbial communities from Arthur Kill intertidal strait, New Jersey, USA, that are MTBE-degrading - MTBE-AKM (Arthur... | ecosystem: Environmental > Aquatic > Marine >... | reverse complement strand
GATTTTTTCTATTAATCCATGGTCTCCTAAAACGCTGGCAGCCTCATCGAGCAACCAACTGCCTTCGATTTCATGCCCACAGGAAACAAGATCGGATAACGAATGCCATTCTTTATCCAGAAAGAGCTTAAAATGTCCGCTTTGAGGGTCGATGATGTATTCTATGAAATCAAGCAGCAGATTTTGCAGGCTATTCCGAAGTGAAGGATCGTTCCACACTCTGAACAGGTTGGTATACGCTTCGATTAAATGTAGCAAGGTGTTCATCGATTTATTGCAGTTCATATCTTTAGGGCTGAGGCGCATGTCAACCAACGGTGTAAAATTGCGGGCACTTCCTTCGATATATCCACCGAATTGTGGATCGTGGGCATGCTCTTCTACAAGGTGATAGAGATGGATAGCACGGTTCAGGCTTACCGGATCATGGGTTGCTCGGAAGAACTCACTGTAGCTGTAGATGCCAAATGCCTGGGCATAGTACTGCTTGTGATCGGATACCGGATTCCCACGTTTATCGATCGACCAGAATAATCCCTGGTAATCTTTATCCCAAAATGCTGAATCAAGATAATCGCGTGCCATGATGGCGACCTGCAGGTATTCTTTTTCTGGATAGTGGAGATAGGCATGCGAGAAAGTCCACAGGATTCTGGTGCAGGTTACTGCAGTGCGGGGAATATCGTTATTGATCCGTCCATCACTGTAAACAGCACCAAAAAAACCGCCATTTTCATAATCAGGGGCGGTTTTTATCCAGTAGGGCAGAATGTTATCGAGCAGTTCTCTTTCAAATTGTGATGGGAGGAATTGATTATTCATACGCGAGGTTTTGAAATGCCCTGTTTTTGGAATTATTGGGAACGCTCCCAATCAATCTATTTTATCATGAAACCCCTCTTTTTGGTTCAAGTGACATTTTTTTTGATCAAGGAATCAAGTTTGTTTCTTTGCCTTCGCGGATTTTTTTGCTGGTTTATCAAGATCATCCCGGTAATGGTGATGATCGAACTAATTTAATCTTAAACTGAAAGAGCGGTATACTCAATGTTTGATCGGCGATGTGCCTGAAATATATCAAGAGTGAGATTTATCATCAATCAATAATATTAGAATAATACTTTTTGTGATAGAAACACTGATAAAACTGTTCATCGCATCCGATTGATCACTGCACATGATTGAGGGAGATTTTCATTCAATACACCTTTAAATACGTTAAAGAAAAAACATATGTTGGACAAGATAAAGAAGAGTGCCTTATACCCGAACATTGGATTGATCGTCCTTGCTTATATCGCGTTCATCGCTCTGGGGATGCCGGATGGCTTGTTAGGTGTAGCATGGCCATCCATTCGAGCCGATTTTTCAATCCCATTGGATGCGGTTGGCGTATTGATTTTGTCATCAATGGCTGGATATTTAACTTCCAGCTTTCTTAGTGGTCTTCTCGTTTCTCGCTGGGGGATTGGAAAAGTTCTCATGATAAGCTGCGTTATGACGGGTGCGGCACTTCTCTCTTACACGTTTGCTGCAGATTGGTGGTTGATGGTGTTGTTGGGTACCGTAAGTGGTCTGGGAGCTGGAGGAATTGATGCAGGTCTCAATAATTATGTGGCTGCGAATTTCAGTGATAGATTAATGCAGTGGTTGCATGCCAGTTATGGGATCGGCATTACCCTTGGTCCAATTATCATGACATTATCCCTTTCAATTCTAAATTCCTGGCGAATTGGATATCGTATAGTAGCTTTATTTCAGTTTCTATTAGCCGCTTGTTTTTTGTTAACCCTCTCTTTATGGAAATTAAAAAAGCAAACTGAGAAAAGTGAAGATTCAAAACCGCAAACTGAGAATAAAGCGCCTTTTATCGAAACGTTAAGGCAGCTACAAGTGTGGTTAAGCATGTCCTTGTTTTTTACGTATGTTGGAGCTGAAGTGTCAGTTGGAACATGGATTTATAGCCTGCTTACAGAATCACGTGGAATTGATGCAACTCTGGCAGGATATTTTGTCAGCAGTTATTGGGCGACCTTTACTGTTGGTCGAATCATTGCGGGGATTTTCGTGAAAAAATTGGGGGTAAACACTTTGGTACAAGGAAGTGTGGTGGTAGCTTTGTTGGGCACATTTTTATTAATCTGGAATCCCTCCGAAGTGATGAATCTGTTAGCAGTGGCTCTCATAGGTTTTGCCATTGCTCCAATTTTCCCATCTTTAATGTCGGGTACCAACCGACGTGTGGGTTCTCGTTTTGCTACCAATACCATTGGTATGCAAATCGCTTTTACAGGGTTGGGAGCTGTGGTTATCCCCAGCTTTTTTGGGATGCTGGCACGTCATTTTTCACTGGAGGTTATTCCTGTTTGTCTGGTGGTTGTGTTTTCAGTATTATTCTGCCTTTACCGTTTATCAATGCAAAAAGCATGTAAATAAAGTGGGAGTAATCTATCATGAGAATGATACTAAAAGGCGAGAAAGAATAACTGCTTGCTGCTCTAGAATTGAATCATTTGATCTGTAGTAATTTCAATATTGATAAATCACTCATAGGAACGTGTTGGTCATAAACAAGAACATCATCCAACCCGATGGATTTGTTTACATCTTGGTGATGAGATATATTGGTGCTCAGCCAATAAAAATGCATTCGACAGTGATTATTTCTGCTCAATGAACAACATTCAACAGAGATCGCTTTGCTGGGTGCAAATTGAAAAATAATCAGGGTGGGTAAGTTTATGTTTTCTCATCAATATTGTGCAGGACAGATTATCGCTACTTCATCAAGTTCCAATCAATGATGGGGTGTCTTTTTAATATTTGTCATCGTTATCCCAACTGTGGCGATCAACAAGCTGATCCATGCCTGGATGGAGAGCGTATCTCCCAGAAAGATGACCGAAAGCAGTGCAATCTGCACCAGCATAGAATTATTGAGTGCGCCGGATTCTACCGCGCTGAGCACTTGCAGTGATTTGTTCCACAGGGTGAAAGCAAATGCTGTATTAACTGCTGCCAGGCTTAAAATAACGATCCAGTTTGTGATGGAGATGGTAGGAAATTTCTCACTTGCTAATCCGATAACCAGCAATAGGATTGCTCCGATGCTCATGCTGACGCCGGTTGTTACACTGGCAGACAGATTTCCATGCCGGTTGACCATTCTTCCCAACAGCGCAGCCAGTGCATTGGCAAGCACAGTGAACCCAGCAAAGAAATAACCGATTAACTCACCCTGCAGGTCCGGATTAGGAGTGAAGTAGAGCAGTACCCCAATGATGAAAACGGAGATACCTATCCACTGGAGAAGACTGGGTTTTTCGTGCAACAAGAAGATCCCGAAAATGGCGATAAAAATGGAAGTGAAATTCAGTAGCAGGCTAAAAGTGGTGGTTGGCAGGTATTTGAGAGTGATGAATTGTCCACCCTGTGTGAAAGTGTAAAATACGATCCCCAGCAAGGTCAGTTGCTGCCAGTTTTGTATGGATAGGTCCCGAATGACGGATCTACTTTTCAGCAATTTGGGTAGAAGGAACAAGCTGGCAAATCCGTAGCGCAATCCAGCAAAGGTCAACGGGGGAATGTCGCTGATGGTGAATTTGATGAGGATCCAAGAGGAAGACCACAATATGGTTACCAGCAGAGCCTGCAATATGGCTTTAGTTCTTTGGGAAGAGATAGTATTGTTCATATCTAAAATTATCTCATTGAATAGGCGATTTTAAGAAAAAGCTTGACTTGTTTTAGCTGAGATGATATAGTATTGCCCAATTATGAACTGCTACCGGGCGTACGCTACTACTACCGCTACTACTACCACTCATCACGATCGTGATGGAGGGTTGCGGTGCGTTACCTGCAGCAGGAATGGATAGAATCAATCTATCCGTAAAAAGGAAAGAACAAACGCCTCGTACCCCACGAGGCGTTTTTCTTTATCTACAAGCTTTCATTATAAAGAGGTGCTTTATGGACGGGAACAAGATCAGGAAGAAACAAGCCAGATTGCTAGTGATGAAGTTTGGAGGAACTTCGGTCGGGAGCAGTGATGCCATCGCTCAGACGGCGCACATCATTCAGGATGAATGTGCCAATTGGGAGGATGTGGTGGTGGTGGTTTCGGCAATGAGCGGGGTAACCGATGCCTTGATTGCCTGCGCAAAAAGCGCGGTCACGGGAGACCAAGAAAAATATGCAGATTTGGTGTGCGCTGTGCAGAAAAAACACCAAAGGGTTGTTAATGAACTTATCACCAATCATGAAGTCAAGGTCAAATTGCAGGATGAACTGGTTGTCTTGTTCGACACACTACGTTTGTTGTGCCAGGGTATCCATATTATGGGAGAATTGACCCCGCGTGGAATGGATGCAATGATCTCGCTGGGAGAACGGATGAATGCCCGCATGGTGAGCGCCTTGCTGCATCAGAACGGGTTTGCCAGCCAGGCAGTGGAAGCTACTGCCCTGATCATTACGGATGATTCCTTTCAGCATGCGCACCCAATAATGGAACTTTCCCGCAGTAAAACCAGGGCAGCTTTACAGCCGTTGCTTGCAGATCATATTATCCCGGTGGTGACGGGTTTTGTTGCTGCTAACCGCGAAGGTATCATTACAACCCTGGGCAGAGGTGGAAGCGATTATACTGCTGCACTGTTGGGTGACTTTTTGAATGCTCAAGAAGTATGGACATGGACAGACGTAGATGGTGTGATGACCGCCGACCCACGTATCGTGCCGGATGCACGTGTTATCCCTGAACTCACCTACAATGAAGTTTCGGAGATGGCATATTTTGGAGCAAAAGTACTGCATCCGCAAACCATCCGCCCGGTGATAGAACGTGATATTCCCTTATGGGTAAAGAATACCTTCAACCCTGCGTTCCCTGGCACACGTATTGATGGCTGTTCTAAAACGGAGCGTGGGCGCATCACTGCGGTCACAGCCATCCACGGATTGAGTCTGATCACGGTGGAAGGGCGTGGTATGTTGGGTGTGCCTGGTATCGCAGCGCGCACCTTTGCCGCGGTTGCCAGGCACGAAGCCAGTGTGCTGATGATCTCCCAATCTTCTTCGGAACAGTCTATTTGCTTTGTTATTCCCTCTGATATGGAGGTGGCGGTACTCCAAGCTATTGAAGATGAAATGGCTTTAGAACTAACCCGCCGCGATATTGATCGAGTGTGGGCGCAACCGGATGTGGTCATTGTGACTGCCATCGGATCGGGCATGCGCCAGACCCCCGGTGTTTCCGCCCATCTTTTCGGGGCGCTTGGCAAGAAAAATATCAATGTGATCGCCATTGCGCAGGGCTCATCCGAATACAGCATTTCGGTAGTGGTATCTGCGGCGGATGCCGACCAGGCAGTGCGCCAGATCCATGAGGAGGTGATCTGCAATGAACTATCAGAATAAAAAGATCAACGTGGCAGTACTGGGTGCCACCGGAGCGGTGGGACAACGTTTTGTGCAATTATTATGTGATCATCCCTGGTTCCAGATCAGCACGCTGGCTGCCTCTGAACGGAATGTGGGCAAACGCTATAAAGATGCCTGTGGATGGCATCTCAACAATGCCATGCCCGATGTCGTGCGCGAAATGACCATCCAACCTGTGAAACCTTCAGTAGATGCCCAGATTGTTTTTTCTGCTCTCCCTGCGCAGGTGGCGCGAGAGATTGAGCCGCTTTTTGCGCAAGCTGGTTATGTGGTTTGCTCCAATTCATCTGCTTTCCGCCTGGATATGGATGTGCCGGTCATCATCCCGGAAGTCAACGCGGATCATCTAGCACTATTGAAACGGCAGAAAGAACTACGCGGTTGGAAGGGATTGCTTGTAACCAGTCCCAACTGTACTACCACCGGCATCGCCATTCCTCTAAAGCCGATCGATATGGCTTTTGGGGTGAAGAAGGTGGTAGCGGTCAGCATGCAGGCAGTTTCGGGTGCAGGCTATCCGGGGCTCTCTTACCTGGATATCCAGGATAACGTCATTCCCTTCATCAAAGGTGAAGAGGAAAAAATGGAGCGCGAATCCAAAGCCTTATTGGGTCGTATGGCAGGTAAACAGCGCCTGGATGCAGATTTCATTTTCAGCGCCCAGGCGAACCGCGTAGCGGTGTCGGAAGGACATACCATTTGTCTTTCACTGGAACTGGAAGAAAAAACTGAAATTGCAGCTTTGCAAGATCTGCTGCGGGATTTTCGTGCTCCTATATACCGTCCAAACTTGCCCAGTATGCCCCTGTTCCCCATTGCTGTGCGAGAGGAAGTTGATCGACCGCAGCCACGTAAGGACAGCAACGCTGGAGAAGGGATGCAGGTTTCAGTGGGGCGTATCCGTCCTTGCCCGGTGTTGGATGTGCGTATGGTCTCGGTGGTACATAATACATTACGCGGCGCAGCCAGCGGTGCTATTCTGAATGCGGAATTGTTGGTGGCAGAAGGATATCTCTCATGAAAAACTATGGATTTGCTTCCCTGCAGGATTTTCTGGGTGATCGCATCCTCTTCCGCAATCTCAATGCACTGGACCCTGCTTTACCGCGTCTGGATGACCTACGCAAGGATGTAAATCTGTCCCCTAACATCATTCCACGCAAGACCTCCCTCGATTATGCGCGTGTCATTATCGAATTGGTGAAGCAAGCTCGCCGACAGGATGGTAACCCAGCTGACATTCGCCATATCATTTATGTGGGTGATACTCGCATGAATGATGGCATGGCGTTCCGAAATATCTGTGCGAGCGCGCACTGGCGTGGCGCTGCCATGATCATTGCAGAGGATGATGAACTATCAAAATTGGATCAAGAACAGGATGAAAATTCCATTATCTTTTTCAATAATCATTGGGTCAATCTGCGCGTTTTTCACTTGCTTTTACAAATGAAGGAAATAGAGTTGAATGAGGAAACAGTGGTATTGATCGATGTGGATAAAACTGCCCTGGGCGCGCGTGGACGCAACGATGCAGTGATCGATGAGGCGCGTGTCAAAGCTGCCCAGACGGTGCTGCAAGAGATTCTTGATTATACATTTGATGTTGATGAGTTTGTGCGTGTATATTCGACTTTGAATCAGCCCGCCTATCATCCCTTCACTGGGGATAATCAGGATTATCTGGTATATATCTGTCTGATCTTGCTGAGTGGACTTTTTAAATTGGAAGATATTGTTACCGATGCTCATCTTGGATTGCTTTCCAATTTTGACAGTTTCATCGATCAGGTAGAGCAGCGTTGTATAGATCTGCCAGTTGGTGTGTGGGAAGTGCATCACGAGATCTACCATCTGGTGAAATGTGGAGATGCCACTCCATTTAAACAGTTCCGGAAAATGGAATATCACACAACCTCGGCACGAATGGGTCAACTCCCTTGTCAAAGCTCAATTGAGGAACTACTGCAACAAGAGATCCTCATCACGCGTGAAGTACAGGAATTTGCAGTGCGTTGCCGCAAGGCGGGCGCCACTCTATTTGGGCTATCAGATAAGCCGGATGAAGCATCAGTGTCCTTTTCTCAAGATGAAAATTTGAAATCTTTACATCAGATATCAACCCACGTGGTAGGAGCGAAAAATGAGTGAACAAAGTTGGTTGGAATGTATTCGTGGCTGCGGTGAAAAGCATGCCATCACTGAAGTGGTTTACCAGTGCGAACAGTGCGGTGGTTTGTTGGATGTGAAGCATGATGTGGATGCTCTCAAACAGCGTTCTGTGGGAGAGTGGAAAGAATTGTTCGAGCAGAGAGCGGCTGTTCGCTCCGGTTCTTACGCCAGCGGAGTATGGGCAAAGAAAGAATGGGTCTGCCCACAGCTATCATTGGAAGATATCGTCACCTTTTATGAAGGAAATACTCCGCTCCTAAAGGTTCCAACCCTGGGAAAGCATATCGGTTTGTCTGATCTGTGGGTAAAGCTATGTGGGAATAGCCATACCGGTTCCTTCAAAGACCTGGGTATGACAGTGCTGGTTTCTGTAGTAAATCACATGATCCGGCAGGGCAATCCTATCCGGGCGGTGGCATGCGCCTCTACTGGTGATACCTCTGCGGCACTGGCTGCTTACGCTACGGCTGCCGGGATTCCGGCGGTCATCTTATTGCCACATGCCAAAGTATCACCCGAACAACTTATCCAACCGCTCTCCAATGGTGCCAAAGTACTGTCGCTGGATACAGATTTTGACGGCTGCATGCGCGTTGTACAAGAGCTGACGCAGGATCCGTCCATCTATCTGGCAAATTCCATGAACTCCCTGCGCATAGAAGGGCAGAAGACAGTTGGTATCGAGGTTGTGCAGCAGTTTGGCTGGCAGGTGCCCGATTGGATCATCCTGCCAGCGGGCAATCTGGGAAATGTCAGCGCACTGGGAAAAGGGTTGCTGTTGATGTACGAATTGGGATTGATCGATCATCTCCCGCGTATTGCCTGTGCTCAGGCGCAGAATGCCAATCCTTTTTATCTGGCGTATAAAAATGGATTCAAGCAATATCAGCCTGTTGCGGCGCAAAAGAGCATGGCGAGCGCCATCCAGATTGGGGCACCGGTAAGTTATGAGCGGGCGGTTAAGGTCATGCAATGTTTTGATGGAATAGTTGAACAAGCTAGTGAAGAGGAACTGGCGAACATGTGTGCTCTTGCTGATCGCAGCGGGCTATATTGCTGCCCGCAGACCGGAGTGGCACTGGAAACTGCCCGCAAATTGGCAGTGCAGGGCGTAATCAAACCAAACGAACGCGTGGTGGTGATCTCGACTGCCAATGGGCTGAAATTTTCCCAATTCAAAGCCTCTTACCATGATGGAAGGATGACCGGTATGGATGCTCTATATGCCAATCAACCGTTGGAGTTGCCAGCCGATCTGGGTGCGGTTTTAGCAGCGATTGGGTGATAAGGGAATTACAGTTTTTATTATTCTAGCGATCATTATCATTTCCTTCATAAAATGAAATCTGTTTCTTGAAGCGGATATCTTTTTATGAGATGATTGTACATAAGAATTACTTAGAATTGCTTCTAGGGAGAACTCAGGAATGATCTCAAAGAAAGATTTACGCAATCTGGTGATCTATGAAATCTACGTGCGCAATCACAGCCAAGGCGGTGATTTTCAGGGAGTGATTGGTGATTTGCCGCGCATCAAAGCTTTGGGAGTAGATTACATTTGGCTGATGCCCATCCATCCCATCGGAAAGGTTAACCGCAAGGGCACGTTGGGCAGTTCTTATGCCATTGCGGATTACACCACCGTCAATCCGGATTATGGCACCGAACAAGATTTCAAACATCTGGTTGATACAGCACATGATCTGGGGTTGAAGGTCATGATCGATGTGGTTTATAACCATACTTCCCCCGATTCAGTTCTGGTGCAAGAACATAAAGAATGGTTCCGTCTGGATGTGCGAGGCAATCCCACTACCTCGGTGCCAGATTGGTCTGATATCGTTGAGCTGGATCATTCTCATCCCGAGTTGCACGAATATCTGGTAAAAGCCATTCAAAAATGGTCTGCGCTGGGGGTGGATGGCTATCGCTGTGATGTGGCATCCCTGGTACCGCTGGAATTCTGGTACAAGGCGCGGGCAGCTGCCGCTGCCATCAATCAAGATACTATCTGGCTGGCTGAGTCCGTCCATCCGGATTGGGTGGCAGAACGGCGCCGCAACGGGTTGTTTGCCCTCTCAGATAGTGAACTCTATCATGTCTTCGATATCACCTATGATTATGACATTTTCCGAGCTTGGGAGCGGGCAGTCAAGGGTGACCTGGATACCCGTTACTATCTAGATCTGCTTTATCTGCAAAATGCCATTTACCCGGTAGATTATATCAAGTTGCGTTATGTCGAGAACCATGACACTGATCGGGTGATGGAGTTAGCCCCCACCCGACAGCAGGCGCTGGCATGGACTGCCTTTCAAGCTTTTAACAAAGGTGCCTGGTTGATCTATGCTGGTGAAGAATCTGCCACCCCCCATAAACCGGATCATTTTGAAAAGGACGTTATGCCCTGGGGAAACTATGAATTGACTCCTCTGATCCAAAAACTGGTCGCTTTGAAAAAAGATCCAGCTCAAGTGACGGGTGAATTGCACTTCCTGACCTCACAACCACTGATACAGGCAGTGTGGTTGGCACAGCCTACCAGCCTGGTGGGCATCTTCAACACCAGCGCAGTAAAAGGTGAATTCCCCACCGAATTTCCTGATGGAACTTACCAGGATCTGCTATCCGGTGAGGATTTCGTTATTCGTGACCATAAGATGAATGTTCCAGTAATGGCTTGCATTTTCCACTGTGCTTTATCGAATTTCAAACCCACACGAAAGATGCTGCTGGTTTAGCCCATCTTATGGTATCTCATTGTGTGGTAGCTGGCAGGCTGAACATGGGGATCAACGCCAAGTCGTCGATGGTCAGTTCGGATTGCCCTTTGTCATTGGGCGTGAAGTTGCTTAAAAAATCTTCTTGTGTGCCATCATACCCGGCTGACCACACCATATCAACCACCCGTGTATGGTTATTGCCTGTCGGTGCACCACCCAGGCGCCATTGCTCGGCGCTTTGATTGACATCTCGTATACGCCACACACCTAACGATGGATAACCATCTTGGCTCATCACCACGGCTGCGTATGCCCAACTCTCCGGAGTGGAATCCCCGAAGGTCTCGCGTGGCACGCGCATGGTAACGGTATTGGTGGCAGGATCTACCAGTATCTTGATCTCGGTGTTGGCGCTTAATGCTTCTCCGCTTTCCGGATCAGGCACCAACACCTCCGGATACCAGCCCTCACCCCACACAACCACATCCCAACCATATCCTTCCTGCAGCCCCAGATTCCTGCCGGGCAAGAGCAGACGCGAGCCGGTGCCAGCGCCCGGATCGGTGTCTACATATACATCCATGGTTTGCAAGGATAGATCGATGGAAGAACCCCACGGATTGGTGATGGGACCGAAAAAATTGAATGCAAACATCACATATTTATCGTTATATGAAACCTGGAAGGTATTGATATCAAACACCTGTGCTTCGAAGACCGTGTCGGTGGGATAAGTATAACTACCCGGTCCATGGTCGTCCCCTTCGGGATCCTGCACTTCGATAGCACTGGTATAAGCGCCGATCTGCAGCAGTGTGATCTCCGCCGGACCATCAATGGGGAAGCTATCCAGATTGCTGGGGTCCACTGCCTTAATCAAGATGAAATCCCCACTTTCCAGTTCCCCTAATTGTTCAAATGGAATGGCGATCTCGATGGTGCTGCCCTGGCGGGCTGCTGTCCAGTTGATATCGGTGGCTTTCCAGGCTTCATTTTCCACACTGTAGCTGCTTAAATTATCTGAGTTGAAATGCAATAGATGAGATGCTGCCATACCGATTTGATCGGTGCTATTCTCATTTAGCACGAACGGATAATATTCCGCTGCCCCCGGAATGCGTAGATACAAGTCTCCGCTATTCTTCAAAACATCAGTGTTGAGCATATCTATTCGCACATACAGGTTGTTGGCATCCATGCTGATCGCCATGCCCTGTAGTGAGGCATTTTCATCCGGATTGCTGTAGTAAGCTGCGGTTGACCATTCTTCATCCGTGGCTGCGCCATCTATTGTTACCGTAGAAGCTGCAGTGAGATATTGATCTGGTTTCACTGCCTGGGGTGGGATGATGGGCACGTTCAGAAATGCCGGAATCTCGTCTCCCAGTGACTCATACACTTTCATCAAGAGCTGGCGGAAACCCAGATCGAAATAAGTATCCTGTCCGGAATCCTGGTCAGCGCCATACCACCAGAACCAATCCGAACCTTCCGCCAGATACATGTAATCCTGCGCCAAGGCGATGGCATCTGCTGATGCTTCACGTTTATGGGTTATATCATACTTTGCCAGGTGATCTCGTACCTTGCCGAGATAGTCCCAGGCTTGGTTCTCTTCATCCTCCCCGATCCAGGTATCGTAATTCTGGCTGAACCAGGCACTCGGGAAGAGTGCATCCAGTTCCTGCTGCTCGGGGAACAGCGCCAGGTATTCGCTGGGGGTGACGGGTTTGATGGTTTTACTTTCCGATAGCATGCTGTAAAGGGCGTTCAGGAATTCTTTGCCGTCATTGGGGTAATATTCCCAGGCATTTTCGCCATCCAGGATGATGCTGACGATATGTGGACCACTGGCATTTTCTTTTACCAATTCCTGGCGGATGTTTTCGAGGCGCTGCATCAGGTCTACGGCAGCCTCTTCACCGGGAGTCTGTGAATAGGTGAAACCCACTTTATCCGATAAAGTCCAATCCCGAAAGAAAATTGCTACCGGATTGCCTGTTGCCCCCTGTACATAATAAGGACGGTAGAGGGCATCGGCTTCCTGCACGGTCTCTTGCCCATTACGGGTGAAGTTCGCCATACCGAGCGAGGCTGCCAGCACCGGTTCACCGGTTGCCATCCACTGGTATCCGGCATTGGCGATTAATGAAACTACATCCTCCGCCACTGCTCCTTCACCAGGCCACAAGCCCTTGGGCATGTGACCGAAATGTTCCTGATAGATCTCTACGCTGTTGCTCAAGTGTGTGATGGCATCATTTGGCCAGGAGAAACGCGTGGGCAACTCGGTGGTGAGATTGCCAACTGCCGCCAGATCGGAGTTATATATCAAAGGAAGGATAGGATGGGCGTAAGGGGTGGTGATGACCTCGATCTGCCCGCTGTCTTGCAGTTCTTTATGAACAGGAATGATCTGTGCCATGACGCTGCGTACTTCATCGAAAACGATCTGTTTATCTTCTTCATTGAAATCGCGCCCTTTATCCACCAGAGACTTCAAAGGTTCCTGTGCCAGAAAATCTGGATCGAACCATGCCAGGTTGAACCAGATTTGCAGATCGCGGAAATCCTGAACGGAAAAATCGGTCATTGCTTTGGAAATAGAAGCATCGTCGCTTCCACCGCGCTTCTGCAGCAACTCTTCATAGCGCGGGAAACGCCCGATGATATTGTCGTAATTGGCATCGAAGAAACGGGTGAGGATGAGTTTCTTTTGTTCGTCGGTCAGTTCTTCAGCAGGTACTTCTGCCATTATCCAGTATAGGTCTTTAGCATCATTGTCCACAAAATCATCCAGTTGCCGGATCAATACGGGCGTGAGATTAAAGGTGACGTGTACATCGGGATAATTCTTAAGAATACTTGCCATGTCATAATAATCTTTGGTGGCATGCACCCGCACCCAGGGACGGGTGTAGACTCCATCCTCATCCTTGTAATAAATGGGTTGGTGCTGATGCCACAGCAGGTTCAGATATAATACGCTTTCGTCTGTGCTGCTTTGGGTAGGAGTGCTGGTCTCCACATTTGCTTGTGGGGCATTGTTGCAAGCACTGAACAGCATTCCCACCAGTAAGAAAATGGAAAGGATCAATTGTTTTATTCTCATTTCTTCTCTCTTTCATTCATTAAAAAAATCCCCAACTTCGGTTGA
>Ga0209269_1001329_pt1 | contig 13519 bp, 11 predicted proteins | sample MTBAKMMethaMetaG_FD_187455 | JGI IMG/M metagenome (GOLD analysis project Ga0209269, IMG submission 187455) | Enrichment culture microbial communities from Arthur Kill intertidal strait, New Jersey, USA, that are MTBE-degrading - MTBE-AKM (Arthur... | ecosystem: Environmental > Aquatic > Marine >... | reverse complement strand
TGCTCACATCGAACCAGGAGGCATTCATGCGATCAGACAGAATCAAAAGCGGGTTTGAAAAAGCGCCCCATCGGGCTTTGCTCAAAGCCGTTGGCGTTGCCCAAACCGAGATGAAGAAACCCTTTATTGCCATTGTTAACTCTTACGTCGATATCATCCCAGGGCACGTTCACCTGCAAGAGTTTGGTCGCATTGTCAAAGAAGCTGTGCGCGCCGCGGGTGGCGTGCCTTTTGAGTTCAACACCATCGGCATTTGTGATGGCATCGCGATGGGGCACAACGGAATGAAATACTCCCTGCCCTCCCGTGAATTGATCGCCGATTCGGTGGAATCCATGATCGAAGCCCACCAATTCGACGGAATGGTCTGCATCCCCAATTGTGACAAAATTGGACCCGGGATGTTGATGGCCGCCATGCGGGTGAATATTCCGGCCATTTTCGTATCGGGTGGCGCTATGGCTGCCGGTAAAGCCCCCAACGGGAAGGCGGTGGATCTCATCTCGGTCTTTGAGGGAGTTGGCAAATATAAAACCGGGCAGATCAACGATGCCGAGTTGCAAACCCTGGAAGACTACGGTTGTCCTTCCTGCGGCTCCTGCTCTGGCATGTTCACCGCTAACAGTATGAACTGCCTGATGGAAGCCCTGGGAATAGCTTTGCCTTTCAATGGCACCGCCCTGGCAAAAAGCGCTGAGCGGGAAGATCTGGCTCGTCAGGCTGGAGCGCGCATAATGGATCTGGTCGCCCGCCAGGTTACGCCGCGTCAGATCGTAACCGCCGAAGCCCTGGACGACGCTTTCGCGCTGGATATGGCAATGGGCGGCTCGACCAACACGGTATTGCACGCCCTGGCAGTTGCCAATGAAGCCGGGGTTGCTTATGATTTGGAGCGGATCAACCGCGTTGCCAATCAAGTTCCCCATCTTTCCAAAATCAGTCCTTCCGGACCCTGGCACATCGAAGATGTACACCGCGCTGGTGGTGTGCCCGCCATCCTCAACGAAGTCCAGCGCGCTACTGGATGCCTGCACTTGGACCGACCTACGGTAAGCGGGAAATCCTTTGGTGAAACCATCCAAACCGCCCAAATCACAGACACCGAAGTGATCCACACTGCTGAGAATGCCCATTCCAAAACCGGTGGCCTGGCCATTTTGTTTGGCAATTTAGCCCCCTGCGGCGCGGTGATCAAAACGGGTGGGGTCAGCGCCACTATGCGCCAGTTTAGCGGCCCCGCGCGCATCTACGAATCGCAAGATGAAGCTTACGCGGGAATTCTCAACGGTGAAGTCCAAGCCGGGGAAGTGGTCGTAATCCGCTACGAAGGCCCGCGGGGCGGCCCCGGAATGCAAGAGATGCTCAGCCCCACCAGCGCCATTATGGGCATGGGGCTGGGAGACAAGGTTGCCTTGATCACAGATGGCCGCTTTTCCGGCGGAACCCGCGGCGCCTGCATCGGCCACATTTCCCCCGAAGCCGCAGCCGGAGGACCCATCGCCGCCGTACAAGCCGGGGATGTGATCGACATCGATCTGGATCAACGCACTTTGAAAGTGCAACTCAGCGATGAACAAATCCAGCAACGCCTGGAATCACTCCCCCCCTTTGAATCAAAAAATACCAGCCGGTGGTTGCGCCGTTACGCCAATTTCGTTACCAGCGCCGATACTGGAGCCGTATTGAAAGCCTGAAACTAGTCAGCAGGAGAGGAAAATCATGAAATATACCGGTGCTCAAATAATCTGGGAATCATTACTTAAAGAAGGTGTGGATGTCGTGTTTGGCTTTCCTGGCGGCAATACCCTCCCCATGCACGATGCGGTTTTGAATTACCCCATCAAACACGTGTTGGTTCGCCATGAACAAGGCGCCTCGCATGCCGCGGACGGGTACGCGCGGGCCAGCGGAAAAGTGGGAGTATGCCTGGCCACATCCGGTCCCGGTGCAACCAACCTGGTGACGGGTATTGCCACCGCCATGCTTGACTCAGTTCCGATGGTTGCTCTCACCGGCCAGGTTTATAGCCACTTGATCGGCTCAGATGCCTTCCAGGAAGTAGACGTAACCGGCATCACCCTGCCCATCACCAAACATAATTACCTGGTTACGGATGTGAATGACATCAGCCGCACGATTCACGAGGCGTTCTATATCGCTCGTTCTGGCCGCCCCGGCCCGGTGCTGATCGACATCACCAAAGATGCTCAAATTGCCCAAATCGAATGGGATCCCACTCATGAAGAGGTCATTCAATTACCGGGTTATCGGCCCGATTTACGCCCTTCGCTCAATGACTTTGACAAAGCCGTTGAAATGATCTCCGCCGCTGAACGCCCGGTCATTCTGGCTGGTCATGGCATTCTCAAATCGGGAGCGATGGGTTGGGTGCGTGAACTGGCTGAAAAAACGGATACTCCCGTAGCCATCACCCTGCTCGGGATCGGTTCGTTTCCTGCCAGTCACCCGCTTCATCTGGGTATGATGGGAATGCACGGAGAAGCCTGGGTTAACCACACCATCCAGAATGCAGATTTACTGCTGGCGCTGGGTATGCGCTTTGACGATCGTGTAACCGGCACGCTCAGCACTTACGCTCCCAACGCCAAAAAGATTCATTTCGAGCTGGACCCTTCAGAAATCAACAAGAACGTACCGGTAGACCTGGCGTTAATCGGCGATCTGGGCGAATCGTTGCAACAACTGGTTCCCAATTTGCCAAAAATAGCGCACACCCAATGGAATGAAGAAATCGGCAAGTTACGAAAAGAATCCGCATTACGCGACATCCTCTACACCCCAGACAACGGCCGCCTGTATGCCGCTCATGTGATCCATGATATCTTGCGCGCGACTGAAGGCAAAGCCATCATTGTGACCGATGTAGGTCAAAACCAGATGTGGGCAGCTCAATATTACAAACACGACTTCCCCTACAAAATGATCACATCTGGCGGCCTGGGCACCATGGGATTTGGCTTGCCAGCCGCGGTAGGCGCGAAAATGGCCGACTTGGAACAGGAAGTTTGGGTCATCGCCGGAGATGGGGGTTTTCAAATGACCCAGGCGGAATTGTCCACTGCCGCGCAGGAAGGAATCAAACTCAACATCGCAATTCTTAATAACGGCTACCTGGGCATGGTGCGCCAGTGGCAGGAATTCTTTTTTGACCGCCGCTACTCTGCGACACCCATCACCAGCCCGGATTTTGTGAAATTAGCGGAAGCACACGGGCTCACCGGTTTGCGTGCCGCCAATCGCGAGGAAGCCGTAGACGTGATCGACACCGCCCGTAACACCCCCGGAACAGTAGTGATTGACTTCCGCATCGAACCCGAAGATTGTGTGTACCCGATGGTTCCCGCCGGAGCTGCCTTGCACAAAATGATCCGCCGGCCAATGTAATTTTGATTAATTGTTAGAACACTTTTGGAGGAAAAATGCAGCACACTCTGGTAGCACTGGTAGAAGACAAACCTGGCGTACTCAACCGGGTTGCATCCTTATTTCGCCGGCGTGCATTCAATATCGAATCCCTGACTGTCGGCCACACCGATTGCCCTGGTGTCTCGCGGATGACTATCGTGGTAGACAGCAATCAAACCAGCGCCGAGCAGGTAATGGCCAATTTATACAAATTGGTCAACACCCTGCAAGTCAGCGATCTGGCCACTACACCCTCGGTGCAACGCGACCTGGCTTTGATCAAAGTCCGCTCCGAAGCCGCCACCCGCACCGAAATCATGCAACTGGTGGATGTCTACCGCGCCCGCATCGTCGATGTGGCCAACGATTCGATGATCGTTGAAATCACCGGCGTAGAGGATAAAATCGATAGTTTCGTCGACGTTTTGAAACCTTTTGGCGTGGTTGAAATGGTGCGCACCGGCATTGTGGCTATGGCGCGCGGATCCAACGCCATTCCAGAATTCAGCATGCAAGCCAGTAGCAATGGGAATGGGAATGGCTATCACTCGCAAGAAATCAGCTTCTAACAAGCGGGTTTTTAAATAATTACTTATATACATCGCAAAGGAGATAAAACATGGCAAAAATGGTATTTGGCGGCGTGACGGAAGACGTGGTTACTCGAGATGAGTTCACTTTAGAAAAAGCCCGCGAAGTCCTCAAAAACGAGGTCATTACAGTTTTGGGTTATGGAGTTCAAGGTCCTGCTCAAGCGTTAAACATGCGCGATAACGGCATCCCGGTAATTATCGGGCAGGAACCCGCGGATAAGTTTTATTGGGACAAGGCCGTTAAAGATGGTTGGGTACCCGGTGAAACTCTGTTCTCTCTAGAAGAAGCCGCCGCGAAAGGCACCATCATCCAATACCTGGTTTCGGATGCCGCTCAAATGATGGTATGGGATCGACTCAAACCGCATCTCACCACTGGGAAAGCCTTATATTTCTCGCACGGTTTCGGCATCGTTTACAAAGATCAGACCGGAATCATCCCACCCGCGGATATCGATGTAATCCTGGTTGCCCCAAAAGGTTCCGGCACAAGTGTGCGAGCCAATTTCTTAAACGGCAGTGGTATCAACTCCAGTTATGCCATCCATCAGGATTACACCGGGCGCGCGGAAGAGCGTACTCTGGCAGTTGGCATCGCCGTTGGCTCCGGGTATCTCTTCCCCACCACTTTTGAGAATGAAGTCTATAGCGACCTGACCGGCGAACGCGGTGTGCTGATGGGTGCGCTGGCTGGTGTCATGGAAGCCCAATACGACACCTTGCGCCGGCACGGCCACTCTCCCTCCGAAGCCTTTAATGAGACTGTTGAAGAGCTGACCCAGAGCCTCATCCGCCTTGTAGCCGCCAACGGGATGGACTGGATGTATGCCAATTGCAGCACCACCGCTCAACGTGGCGCGTTGGACTGGCTGCCTCGCTTTAAAGCTGCCGTTGAACCCACTTTTGAAGAACTCTACCAGAGTGTATTCTCCGGTGAAGAAACCCGTGTGGTGCTGGCTGCCAACTCCGCGCCAGATTACCGTGAAAAGCTGGAAGTCGAACTGAAAGCCATGCGCGAATCCGAAATGTGGCAAACCGGCGCTGCCGTGCGCTCTCTGCGCCCTGAAAACTGGAATAAATAGCCTTATCAAACAATCCTAACCTATAAATATCACACACGACGAGGGAATCCCATGACTGACAATTACGTCCGAATTTTTGACACCACTTTACGAGACGGCGAGCAATCTCCCGGCGCGACCCTTACCAGTCCAGAAAAACTGGAAATCGCCCGCAACCTTGCCCGTCTTGGTGTGGACGTGATCGAAGCGGGATTCCCCGCCGCTTCTCCTGACGACCTGGAAGCTGTGCGCCGGATTGCCCAGGAAGTGGGCAACAATCCGGTCAACGGCCGCGTGCCCGCTATTTGTGGCTTGGCGCGGGCCGCCAAACGAGACATCGATAAAGCCTGGGAGGCAGTCAGCCCCGCCCTCCATCCCCGCATCCACACCTTCATCGCCACTTCCGAAATCCACATGCAATACAAACTAAAAATGACCCGCGAGCAGGTCTTGGAAAAAGTGCGCGAGATGGTTGGCTATGCCAGTTCCTTATGCCCTGATATCGAGTTCAGTCCTGAAGATGCCGGGAGAAGTGACCCACAATTTCTCTACCAGGTGCTGGCTGAAGCCATTCGAGCGGGCGCAAAGACGCTCAACATCCCCGACACGGTCGGTTACACCACTCCCGATGAATTCGGCGCGCTCATTCGCGGAATTATCGCCAACACACCCGGCATCGAAAATTGCGTGGTTTCTGTCCATTGTCACGACGACCTTGGTTTGGCTACGGCCAATTCTTTGGCCGGTATTCATGCTGGCGCCCGCCAGGCGGAAGTGACCATCAACGGGATAGGCGAGCGCGCTGGGAACACCTCACTGGAAGAAGTGGTGATGGCGCTGCAAACCCGAAAACCGGTGTATCACCTTGAAACCGGCATCGACACCACTCAATTGATGCGCCTGAGCCGCATGGTCAGCAATTTCACTGGCATCGTCGTGCAGCCCAATAAAGCCATTGTCGGTGCCAACGCGTTCGCTCACGAGGCTGGCATTCACCAGGATGGCATTCTCAAGAACCAGCAGACCTATGAAATCATGCGCCCCGAGACAGTTGGCGTCAACCAGAGCCAGCTGGTGCTGGGAAAACACTCTGGCCGGCATGCCTTCAAGGCCCGCCTGGAAGAATTGGGGTACGAACTCTCCGAAGAAGACCTGGAAAAAATGTTTGCCCGCTTCAAAGACCTGGCCGATAAAAAGAAAACCATCACCAATGCCGACTTGGAAGCCCTGGTTTCAGATGAATTGTTAACCCATCAAGAAGTCTTTACGCTGGATGGCCTGCAGGTTTCCTGCGGAACGATGGGCATGCCCACTGCTTCGGTCCGCATGCAAGGTCCCAATAATGAAGTACATACCTATGCCGCCATTGGAACCGGCCCGGTGGATGCGGCGTATAAAGCCATTGACCACATTACCAATGCGCCAAATCAACTGCTGGAATTCACCATTCATGCCATCACCGAAGGCATTGACGCGCTGGGTGAAGTCACCGTGCGAATTGAGGGCTGCAATGGTCATAAAACCATGGACGCCCAAAAAGAGAAAACCTCCCGGCGCACTTTTGGTGGTTACGGTGCCGACACAGACATTATCGTCGCCAGCGCCAAAGCCTATCTGGCTGCGATCAATAAGTTATTAATCGCCAATCAAAACGAACAATAAACCAAATTCAATTTTTGATCCCAAATTGGAAATCAAACTCTGTTATTTGAAAGGAAGGAAAAAGATGAAAAACCAGAAACCTCAAACCGAACGATCTCAGGAAAAATTCCCCAAAACCCGCACCTTCCCAGAAGGTTGGGATATGAGTAGTCACGAAGCATCGATGCAGGATTCTTCCCAGGCTTCCGACAGCAGTCACCATTCCGCCGGTGAGCAAGAAGCGCAATCACCTCGCTCACCTGAAAAATTCCCAAAAACCACCACCATGCCCTCTGGTTGGATTTTCTAAAAAACTAGTCAACCTCAATCACACAGAAAAGATGTCATCGCTATGAAACCTCGTACGCTTTTTGAGAAAATTTGGGACGCGCATGTCGTTACCCAGCAGCCCGATTCCCCGGCGGTACTGTATATAGACCGCCAATACCTGCACGAAGTAACTTCACCACAAGCGTTTGCCGGGCTGCGCGAACGAAATCTGTCCGTGCGCCGGCCAGATCGGTCCTTTGCCACAGTTGATCATTCCATCCCTACGGTATTTCACCCTTCCGGTGATCGCCTGACCACCGCGGATGATGCATCCAAGGCGCAAATTCACCAACTTGAACGGAATTGCGCAGACTTTGGCATACCGTGTTTTGGCCATACCAGCCAGGACCAGGGCATTGTTCATGTGATTGGCCCCGAAAAGGGACTCACCCTGCCCGGCATGACCATCGTCTGTGGTGACAGCCATACTTCCACACACGGAGCCTTTGGCGCGCTGGCTTTTGGGATTGGTACCAGCGAGATTTTACAGGTATTGGCCACCCAGTGTTTATTGCAGCGTAAACCCAAAACCATGCTGGTGAACGTCGCAGGGAAATTACCCGCCGGTGTAAGCGCCAAAGACATTATTCTGGCGTTGATCGCCCAAATCGGCATTGGCGGCGCCACAGGCCACGTCATAGAATACGCGGGCGAAGCCATTCGAGGTTTGAGTATGGAAGAACGCATGACGGTCTGTAATATGTCCATCGAATGCGGCGCGCGCGCGGGCATGATTGCCCCTGATGAGGTCACTTTCGCATACCTCAAAGGACGCGAGCATGCTCCCAGTGAGGCGGAATGGGACGCGGCTGTTACCGCATGGAGACAACTTCCCAGCGATGAAGGCGCCCAATATGACTCGCAGATCATTTTGAACGCTGCCAGCCTGCAGCCGATGGTTACTTTTGGGACCAATCCCGGGATGGGCATACCGGTATCCGGCAATATCCCAAATCCCGCGGATTACGAAAACGAATCTCAGCGGGCAGCTTTGCAAAAAGCCCTCACCTATATGGGCTTTGAAGCCGGGCAAGCCATCGCCGGACAAAAATTGGATGTCGTCTTCATCGGCAGTTGTACCAATGGTCGCCTTTCTGATCTACGCATAGCTGCCGAAATCCTTAAAGGCCGCAAAGTCTCCCCAGGGCTTACCGTTCTGGTTGTTCCCGGTTCGCGGGAAGTGTTGCGACAGGCGGAACAAGAAGGACTGGATCGGGTATTCACTGAAGCGGGTGCTCAATGGCGAGACGCAGGTTGCAGTATGTGCATCGCGATGAACGGAGACATGATTCAATCCGGACAATACGCCCTTAGCACCAGCAATCGCAATTTTGAAGGGCGTCAGGGCAAAGGCGGCCGCACACTGCTGGCCAGCCCAGCCACCGCCGCGGCCAGCGCCTTAACTGGCTGCGTAACCGATCCCAGAGAAATCATCTAGAAAGGAGACCAGGAACAATGCAAGCTTTTACCAAACTCACCTCAATTGTGGCTCCTGTTCTGGTCAACGACATCGACACCGATCAAATTATTCCGGCTCGCTTTCTCAAAGGGATCGACAAGATCGGATTGGGTACCAAGTTATTCTTTGATTGGCGCTACACACCGAATGGGCTGCCAAACCCGGATTTTATTCTGAATCAATCCCCTTTCGACAAAGCCAGTATCTTGCTGGCGGGCGACAATTTTGGTTGTGGGTCCTCTCGTGAGCATGCGCCCTGGGCGCTGGCAGATTTTGGGTTTCGTGCCATTATTTCTACTTCATTTGCCGATATTTTCTTTAATAACGTTCAAAAAAATGGAATATTACCCGTAGTGGTGCCTGCCCCGGTTCACCAATCATTAGTTAAAACATTGGAGAAGGATCCCCAGGCCTCCGTGACGATTGATTTACCATCCCAAATGTTGACCCTGCCGGATGGCACCCATCAGTCCTTTGATCTTCATCCCTTCTCAAAACATTGTCTACTCAATGGAATGGATGACCTGGATTACATCCTTTCTTTTCAAAATCAAATCCTTCAATACGAACAGGCCCGACAGGCGGTTTAATCCCTCTTATTGCGGGCGGGAGATTACTTATGCTAGAGATATACGACACCACCCTTCGTGACGGTACCCAGCGGAAAGGGATATCCCTTTCCTGCCAGGACAAGCTGCGCATCGCTCAAGCGCTGGATCAATTGGGCGTGCATTACATTGAAGGCGGATGGCCAGGCTCTAACCCCAAAGATATTGAATTTTTCTCCCGCGCGAAAGATATTCAGTGGAAAAACGCCAAAATCAGTGCATTTGGTTCAACTTGTCGCCCAAAAACCAACCCGGAAGACGATGCCAATATCCAGGCTTTACTCGAATCGCAAACACCGGTTTGTACTTTATTTGGAAAAAGCTGGACCTTGCACGTTACCGAAGTTCTCCGCACCACCCTGGATGACAATCTGCGCCTGATTGAATCCAGTTGTGCCTATCTCACCAGCCAGGGACGGCAGGTGGTCTACGATGCCGAGCATTTCTTTGATGGCTATAAGGCTGATCCGCAATATGCCTTGCAGACCTTGCAGGCAGCGGTGCGTGGCGGAGCCACTCGCATTGTGTTGGCGGACACAAATGGTGGTTCTCACCCCTGGGAAGTTGACCAAATCGTCCGCCATGTGGGTACCCAAATCACGTCAACTCCGTTGGGCATCCACGCCCATAATGACAGCGAATTCGCGGTGGCTAATTCCATTGCCGCTTACCGGGCTGGTTGCACCCACATCCAGGGCACAATCAATGGCTACGGTGAGCGTTGCGGCAACGCCAACTTATGTTCGATTATCCCCGCCTTGGAACTAAAAATGGGAGTAAAGGTGTTGCCAGAAGGTCAATTGCCAAAATTATTTGATCTCTCACATTTTGTCTCCGAGCTGGCAAATCTGGCCCCCGATGATCATTTGCCTTATGTTGGGAAAGCCGCGTTCGCTCATAAAGGTGGTGTGCATGTAGCCGCCATGCGCAGAAATTCGGATTCGTATCAACATATTGATCCGGCGTTGGTAGGCAACCAGATGCATGTGGTGGTCTCTGAACTCTCCGGCCGCGGAAACTTGCTCTCAAAATCTGAGGAATATGGGCTCGATCTGGAAGATCAAAACTCAGTCAAAGGGGTGCTTGAAGATATCAAGAAATTGGAATCCCAGGGCTACTCATTTGAAGCCGCCGAAGCCTCGGTAGCGCTGATGATCAAACGCCAAAAACCGGACTATGTTCCCCCCTTCAAGCTGATCGACTTTTCTGTGCAAGTGGAACACCGGCAGGGTCGCGGCATTTTTGCCGAAGCCACCGTTAAAGTAGAAGTCCAGGGTCAGGTTTTCCATACTGCCGCTGAAGGCGATGGACCTGTCAGCGCGTTAGATAAAGCGCTGCGCAAAGCGCTGGAGCACCATTACCCGCAAATCAGCCGTTTTCACCTATCGGATTACAAAGTTCGTATCCTTGACGGCGATAAAGGCACCAGCGCCACCACCCGCGTGTTGATTGATACCCGCAACGGAACCAAAGCCTGGAGCACAGTTGGGGCCAGTTGCAACATCATTGAAGCCAGCTGGCATGCTTTATCCGATTCGGTCGAATACGGTTTGTTGGAATTGAAATAAAAATCTTAAGGAGTCTTCATGCAAGCGAACATCGCATTACTACCCGGTGATGGAATCGGCCCCGAAGTGGTGGAACAGGCAAAACGGGTCTTGGATGAAATTGCCAACCGCTACAACCACACCTTTCAATTCACCAATCACTTGATTGGAGGCTGCAGCATCGATGCGTTCGGTACTGCGCTCACCGAGGATACACTAGCAGTCTGTCAATCCTCAGACGCGGTTTTACTGGGCGCGGTTGGTGGTCCAAAATGGGATGATCCCAACGCTGCCGTCCGCCCGGAACAGGGTTTGCTTAAACTGCGCAAAGGGTTGGGGGTGTTTGCCAATTTACGCCCGGTTAAAGTCCACCCTTCATTGGCAAATGCCTCTCCGCTGAAACCAGAATTACTCAAAGATGTGGATATGATCGTGGTGCGCGAATTGACTGGCGGATTGTACTTTGGCACGCCAAAAGGAGAGGAAATGGTCAATGGGCAAATGCGCGCCGTGGACACGATGGAATACCATGAAAATGAGGTCGAACGGATTGTGCGCCTGGCTTTCTTGATGGCGCAAAGCCGTAAGAAAAAGGTCACTTCTGTCGATAAAGCCAACGTGCTGGCCAGCTCTCGCCTTTGGCGGCGGGTCACCAACCAGGTCGCTCAGGAATTTCCGGATGTCACTCTCGAACACATGCTGGTAGACACCGCCGCGATGAAACTCATCGCCAGCCCGGCCAGCTTTGATGTAATGGTCACCGAAAATACTTTTGGCGACATCCTGACTGACGAGGCCTCCCTCCTGGCGGGTTCAATGGGATTATTGCCCTCCGCCTCGCTCGGCGATCACGGACCCGGGCTTTATGAACCAATCCACGGTTCAGCCCCCGATATTGCCGGCCAGGGAATTGCTAACCCCATCGGCACTTTGCTGAGTACGGCGATGATGTTGCGCCATTCATTGCATTTGGAAAAGGAAGCGAGCCGTCTTGAAAACGCTGTGGACCAAGCCCTTTCTGAAGGGGCTTATACCCGTGATCTGGGTGGATCTTTATCCACTGCACAGACTACCGAATTTATCATCAGACATCTTTAAACCCCACCCGATAAGGAAAACATCATGACCCTTGAATCAAAATATATCTGGCTGAATGGGAAACTGGTTGAGTTTGAAAAAGCAACCGTGCACTTTCTCAATACCTCTTTGCACTATGGAATTGGCGCATTTGAAGGCATTCGCTGCTACGACACGCCCAAAGGTCCAGCCATCTTTCGCCTCACTGAGCACTCACAACGCTTGATCCAATCCGCAAAAGTGATGGGGTTTAATACCCTGCCGTATACACTGGAAGAAATTGACAAAGCCACTTTAGAAGTAGTCTCCGCGAATGGTTTTAAAGAATGTTACATCCGCCCACTCTTGTATGTGTCCGCGCCGAATTTAGGGTTAAATCTGGATAGCGGCACTCCGCAGTTGGGGATTGCCGCCTGGGAATGGGGCAGCTACCTGGGTGAAGAAGCCCTGGAAAAAGGCATCCGCGCGAATGTTTCTTCTTTCACTCGTCTGCATCCCAATGTCAATATGACCAAAGCCAAAATCACTGGCAACTACGCCAATAGTGTGCTGGCCAAAACAGAATCTGTACGTTTGGGCTTTGATGAAGCCATTATGCTTGATCCGCAAGGATATGTGGGTGAATGCAGCGGAGAAAACATATTCATCGTTCGCAATGGAAAAATCTATACGCCGCCGACCACATCCATTTTGGAGGGCATTACTCGGGATACCTTAATCACCATTGCCAGGGATTTGGGTTTGGAAATCGTCGAACAGGTTGTCTCCCGTGATCAGCTGTATATCGCCGACGAGGTATTTGTGTGTGGTAGCGCGGCGGAATGCGTACCGATTTACGAGATTGACTACCGGGTGATCGGCAGTGGTCGCGGCGGCCCAATCACCCGCAAGGTTCAAAAAGCGTATCAAGCTGTCATCCACGGCCAGAATGAAAAATACCAAAATTGGCTGCATTACGTACCTTAAGGTGATCACGCATCTGTTATTTTCAAAGCTGCCAGCGATCAGATTTCCTGGCAGCTTTTGCCCACCTATAAAACCATTCTTTCGCCGGGAGAGATGTTGAATACTACAAATTTAACCATTGCATTTCAAGGTGAGCATGGCGCCTTCTCAGAAGCGGCTGCTTTCGCCAGTTATTCGAACGAAATCATTACCTTGCCGTGCGAATCCTTTGAAGGAGTATTCCAGGCAGTGACTGGCGGACAGGCTGATCAGGGGTTGATCCCGATCGAAAATTCATTGGCTGGAAGCATCCATCAAAATTACGATCTCTTGTTGAAATATGACCTGACTATCACCGGTGAACATTATCACCAGATCAACCATTGCCTGATCGGCTTTCCGGATTCAGAAATCCAATCCCTGCGCCAGGTCATCAGCCACCCGCAGGCATTGGCTCAATGCGCCGGATATCTCTCGCGTTTGTCTGGCGTCAAAGTGTCTGCCGTTTACGACACTGCCGGAAGCGTAAAAATGCTCAAAGAATCAGGCGACCGCGCCACGGCGGCGATCGCCTCCGAACGTGCCGCGGAAATCTATTCCATGCGCATTCTCGATCAAGGTATTCAAGACAACCGGTCCAATTTCACCCGCTTCTTAAAAATTAACCCTCAAGCCCTCGACCCTGAGGAACCAGCCAAAACATCGATGGTGTTTTCACTGAAACACCAACCAGGCGCCTTATTTGAAGCGCTTCGGGTGTTTGCCGATCGGAATATCAATTTACTCAAGTTGGAATCGCGCCCTTGGTCAGGAAAGATGTGGGAATATCTAT
>Ga0209269_1001328_pt1 | contig 13523 bp, 20 predicted proteins | sample MTBAKMMethaMetaG_FD_187455 | JGI IMG/M metagenome (GOLD analysis project Ga0209269, IMG submission 187455) | Enrichment culture microbial communities from Arthur Kill intertidal strait, New Jersey, USA, that are MTBE-degrading - MTBE-AKM (Arthur... | ecosystem: Environmental > Aquatic > Marine >... | reverse complement strand
TCAGCCATGAAAATCTGCTACATCTACCATTCTGAAACCGGTAACACCCGCGGAGTCGTGGACCGGTGCCATACGGCCACCGGAGGAGACCGGATCGAAGTGGAGGATCTGCAGCATTACAGCCGGATATCAAAGTACCTGGTCGGAGCCGGGAGAGCGGCGAAGGGCCTCGCAGACCCCATTGAACCATCGGAGATCCATGTAGCGGGGTGTGACCTGCTGGTGATCGGTTCACCGGTCTGGTCCGGGAAACCGACCCCGGCCATCAACGCCGCCATCCAGGCCCTGAAGGGATGCGAGGGAAAGAACAGCATCCTGTTCGTGACCTGCGGCGGTTCGGCCAGGAATGCTCTCTCCCTGATGAAGACGGCCCTGGAAGGGAGAGGGGTGAGCATCACGACCAGCGTGGAGTTTACCCGGAAAGATCTCCGCCACGAGGGAAAGGTGAAGGATCTCATCGAACAGATCCAGGCTGCCGGATCAGGATAGCCTTTAAACGCGATGTTTCATTCCTCACCCCGGAAGAGTGGAGGATGAACCATACCACCCCGCAGGCCTCATCGACGCTGCAGCGCGAATATGGGGCTTTCGTTTGACCAACAATTATCAAATCTCAAGGAAACGATTAGTTCATAACCTGATTGCTAACACTGCAGAATTCTTTCTGACAGGGTACGTACCAGATAGGTGAGGGGAATAAAATGCCACGAGAAAGAGTAACCCTGACGCTGATGCACCTTGAGTGTATCGAAACAGAAGAATCAACTGAGGAACCATATGTATGCTTGTACATAGACCGGCTTTTCTCCAGAAAACTAGGGCCTTACGATATGCAGAATGGCGATACCCGGACATTGGGGGGTAACAACTTGACGGGAGAGCACGTTGGAATCCTTCTTTCTGAAGCTGATTCTTCCTACACCGAAAAATATGATGATCATCTGGGGGGTCTGGAAATACTGGGGGAATGGCGAGGAGGGTTTGCTACACCAGAGGAGATGGGGCTGGATAGGATGTCTCCGGTGGAAAGACCCATACTGTATTCAGCCGAGGAAATTGCTGCGACGCCCAGAGAATTAGATCTCACCAGGGTTGTGCACAGGTCGCATAAATCAGGATTCCACTATGTAACTCTCCCGTATCATGAAGGGAGTTATGATCATGGAGAGAGGCGATACCGGCTATACTTCTATGTATATTTGCATGAGCATGATCGTTACCTGCAACCGCCATATTGCCTGGACCTGGTCTCTCTGGAATGTGAAAATGCCCAGCAGTGGAAAGACTATCCCTATATCAAGGTAAATGGCCTGACGGTATGGGGCCCTACCCGGATGAGGGATAGGGGGGATGCAGCTTTCAAGTCAATTAATGTGGACCCTGTTAACATCTACGATGTAACGTCAGTCATGTTATGGGAACACGATGATGCCAATAAAGATGATTTATTTGGCGAATTTGAGGTCCGGATTGGAGAAGATTTCAATTTCGGTCAGGATCTAACGGTTACATTTGCCCCCGACAGCACTATCACCGGGGATGCCCGTTATACCCTCACCTACAGAGTCAGGCAGCGGAGAAGAGATATCCATGGGAATTATGTAGATTGTAGTGAAGATACGTAAGAACCAGGGCATCATTCGTGAAGATATCTATTTTTTTGATAGTTCCGTGCACAACCGTATTCATTCGAATCGCCGCTACAACGCGAATGTAAGGCGCCATACTTAGTTCAGCCTGATACGTGCCGAACACGTGGAACATTTGATACGAATGGGTCTTTTTGAGGTCCCGATGAGTACAAGCTGAGAACCCATATACGTTCTTTCGTTCCCACATCGGGGACAGGTTACCCTGATACTTGTCAACATATCCGCCACCATCCGTTTGATCTATTTCGAGGCCAATCCCCGCCAAACTCACGAGCAGGACGGGGCGGCCCGGATAGGATCCCTCGTTGTCCTCCCGTTTTTGTGCGGACGGGGGACAGGATAAACTATTGCGGGAGGGGATATGAGCTCAGGCTGTATGCAGGGTGAAATTGGTTCCTATCCCGGGTTGAGATAACATTGATACGTCCGTGTAACGAGAACACCGTCGTCCAGCCGTTTTGCCATAATGTGAAGAAGTGCTGGATAGGAGCACGTATGGGAGATTTCGACCCAAAAAAACACACTGCCGAAGAGAGAGGGAATGATGCCAACGACAATTATGTCCGCGGACTCAAAATGCCCGGAACCCGGTTCGATAACATGGTACACGGCCATTCCGCCGCTGAACAACAGAGCATGAGACAGCAGGTCGATGAGGCCGAGGCAAAAGGCCTTCGCACCTACCAGGTCAAGCATGCCAAGGGGTACTATACTATTGAGAACGGGATCGTGGTCGGAAGCGCGAAGGGATAACATCCCTCTTTTCCTTGACGAAATATACCGGACAGGATCCCTCTTTTCCTTGAAAATGAGAAGCGTCGCTGCACCCTGAATATGAGGGGTTTTATTGGCCCCCATCCTGTGATAGGATATCCCTGGTTGTCACCCCCTGGTTGTGCGGACGGGGGACAGGATAAGATCCTGCAGGAGCTCATATGAGCTCAGGTTGTGTACAGGGCGAAAGTGGTTCCTGGATAAAGTAATTCCAGATACGATAGTTTTTTAAAATCATTTACAATATAAGTAATAACATACCATGTCTCTCCTCAAAAAGAGAATTCCTGTAACTGAAGACACGTGGCAGGCAATGGGTGAATTAAAGGAACCTCACCAAACCTATGATCAATTACTCCAGGATATGATTGATGCTCTTCACGCCCGCCGTTTGACAAGAGATATTGAAAAAGTCCGGGAAAAAGGGAAATATAAAAAGCTTGAATTTTAATGTTCGAAATTCTGATAGATGAAGAGGCTGACGAATTTCTTTCAGGCCTTCCTCCAAAAAGTCAGAAGATAATGAAAGAAAATTTTAAAAAACTTATAACTAACCCTTTTCCAGGAAACTCTGGTGACAAGGAGAGGTTAGATCTCCCCATCAATCCTCCGGTATATCGTATGCATATAGGTCGTTCGTATACAGCATTTTATCACATTGATAGTGACCAGAAAACCGTCATGATTGATGTAATTACAACGATAGAACAAGCCCATAAATTGTATGGCAGGTATGGTTAATCAGTAAAACCAGATAGGGAATCCCCACCCCGCCGATTCGTTGCCAAAAGAACGCAAATTTGGTGGAGAATAAAAGATGTCTGTTATGGAAGGACGGGGAGTGAGCGTCACGGCCAGCGTGGAGTTTACCAGGAAAGATCTCCGCGACGAGGGGAAGGTGAAGGATCTCATCGAACAGATCCAGGCTGCCGGATCAGGATAGCCCATCGGATCCTTCTCATCATGCATCGATGAATATACGTGGCACCAGGTAGTATTCCCCCTTATCAGGGTCGACCTCACAGGGAACAACACCGTCGATTGATCCTACCCCACGTCATTACATCAGATAATCCCAAATTGAAATTAAGTGAAAAAGGCCTGTTTACTTTCTCCGATTTGAAGTTCACCCTCCTCAACTATGGAACGGCATTGAACCCTCTTTGCCCAAACTCCGGGCTGATGCACTTTTTAAAACTTGATAAAAATGGTTATTATCTAATTTTAATGCCATTTAAAGGACTTTTTCGTTCCTTCATGTTGCTGCCGTAACTCCCTTCCCAGCTCCTGGTGCACTGCGCCTGCCAAGTTCCCCGGCAATGAGCAACAGGATAATAAATCCTATCACGGCCACGTCCATAACCTCTATCAAGACTTCGGGATTGGTGGCAAAATTGCTGGAGGCGATGGCAAACGCGGCGGCTAAATTTCGTTGACCCGTTCCGAGTGCAAGAACCTTTTTATTATCTTTATCAGTCCCACCCAGCAGATAACCTATGATAACAGCGCCAACAACCAGGAGGATCGACACCAAAATTCCGCCGGTTCCAAGAACTCCGTAGGTTACATCGAAATACCCCACAAAATATCCGATGAACAGTGCTGCAAGAGACAGGTTGGCAGCCATGGTCATCGTAGGGATGAGGCCCTTGGCCACTTCTTCATACCTGGCTCGAATGAAAAGGGCAATAGCGAGCGGAATGAGCATCAATACGATAAGGCTCCTGGCGATCTCCCAGGGATTAACCTGCACTCCGGTCAATACAAATGGCAGAACTATGGGCAGGTAGGCAATGGTTATCACCATCAGGAGGACCATCAGCCCGGCGGTGAACGCCATATCGCCTTTGGCCACCTGTACCAGCTTGGGCAGGAACGGTGCCCCTGCAGCGAAACCCACGAGAATCAGGCCGATCTGCAGTCCCTCAGAGAGCGGGATGATCCTCACGATCACGAATGCCAGGACAGGCACGAGTACGAAGTTGGCCACCAGAGACATGATCACCAGCTTCCTGTTCTTCAGTGGGGCCATGATCTGAGGAATGGTCAGGCTAAAACCCATGCCAAGCATGCTGGTAATGACAAATATCAGCACGCCCAACGTGCCTATAGCAATAAAGACAGGATCAAACTGGGTCATGTATGTTCAGCCCCTGCCCATCAAAACTTTCATTGAGCCGGCATTCATAGTCATGATCGACGACCTCGTTGGTAGTGCCACGGTCTCTGAATCATCATCTGCAACCTCTGCTCAAATGATGATACATCTTGATTGATATGATTTGTGTGATTTGATATTCCGATGATTCCTGAACGTATCAGGTCAGGTGGCAGCCTGGCCAGGTTAATTGTCGTGCCCGGGTTTTGCCTTTACCGCCGTGCTTGGATTGATTGGATGATTCTTTGGATCAACGATGAAAGCTAATTCAAATGAATTATCTGATGTAAGATAGAGTTGGGTGGCTGCCAATTAGTATGGATTTCTTCCCATCGTAACACTGGAAAGGCATTGAACCATAGGTTGCTTAAATCCGGGCCGGGGCACTTTTTCTTACATTAACACACCGTCAATTGTTCAATGAATAAAAATTATCAAATCTCTTTAAGAGCACCCCACACTCTATTTACAGCCGCTTGATTTTCGATATACCGGATGCAACAATCAGCCCGATACCCGGAATACCGATCATCGCGGCGACTCCGGATTCAATGATATTCAAAAACAGGAGTGCAGCAGCCGCCAATGCGATACACAACCCCAGTACTTCTCTCATTTTTAGCTAGCCCTCACTACGATCAGAATACCTCAAAACAGACCGGTACAAGGAGAACACGCGTCGCTGTGCCGAGACGACCACAAACAAAATACAATCCTACAATGAACATGATATATGGAAAAAAATCCAATTTTTAAGATTTTTGAATCGTTTCCCAGGCAGGGGCCGGGGGATGACGAGCACACGGAAAAGGCATTTTCACTCATCGCAGAACCACTAAAAGGAGGTGGTGAGATCCTTGATGTTGGTTGCGGGAAGGGTGTACAGACGATGGCCCTTGCCCGCCTGTGCCCGTCCTGCAGGATACTAGCGACAGATATACACCAGCCTTTCCTCGATGCGGTGGATGAAAAAATTGCAGCCGAAGGTTTTTCCGGGAGAATCAAAACGCTCTGTGCATCTATGGACGATCTTCCCTTTGGAGAGGAGTCTTTCGACATTATATGGGCTGAAGGATGTTCATTCATTATGGGCTTTGAAAATGCTGTCAGGTACTGGAAAAAATTCCTGAAACAGGGCGGATATATGATGATATCTGATCTTTTCTGGTTCACGGAGACCCCCTCTGATGAGGCACGGGAGTTCTTCGCAGAAATCGATCCAACAATTATGATCGAAGATAAAGGATTAGAGATCATCCGGAATGCCGGCCTTGAGCCGGTTGGATCCTTCAGGCTCCCTTCACGGGTATGGGAAGAGAGCTACTATGGTATAGTGAAAGGAAAGTCCGGAGACCTTATGGAGGAATTCAAAGACAATGAAGCTGCCCTTATGATTATCAAAGGGCTAAAAAAACAGATTGAAATCTTTGATACATACTCTGACGAGTTTGGGTATACATATACTGTAATGAGAAAACCATTGTGAAGAATATGAGATGAAAGCACTTCTCATTTTTTTCACGTTTAATAAACATAAAATACGTCACTATTTTCAATTCTTCCAAATCCGGCCTTTACTCAATGATTTTCCAAGCCATTACGATATGATTCAAAATCTTTATGATCTCTATTCTTATCAAGAGGATTGGGATGAAGAAGGATCAGTAATGTGTACAGAACAAGGTTTGCAATTGAATCCTCTTACAGGATGAGAAATCTCGTCAAACCAAAGACATCGACAAAGGACGTTACTATCAGATATCCTGATGCACTTATATCATTCCTGATGAAGAATGCATGATTATACCTTCAAAAGAGACATTTGAAAACTATAAAACAGGGGCCGCCAACTATCATTCTGAAACCGGCAACACCCGGGGAGTCGTGGACCGTTGCCATGCAGCCACCGGAGGAGACCGGATCGAAGTGGAGGATCTGCAGCACTACAGCCGGATATCAAAGTACCTGGTCGGAGCCGGGAGAGCGGCGAAGGGTCTCGCAGACCCCATTGAACCTCCGGAGATCGATGTATCGGGGTGTGACCTGCTGGTGATCGGTTCACCGGTCTGGTCCGGGAAACCGACCCCTGCCATCAACGCCGCCATCCAGGCCCTGAAGGGGTGCGAGGGAAAGAACAGCATCCTGTTCGTGACCTGTGGCGGTTCGGCCAAGGGATGCTCTCACCCTGATGAAGACGGCCCTGGAAGGGAGAGGCGTGAGCGTCACGGCCAGTGTGGAGTTTACCCGGAAAGATCTCCGCCACGAGGGGAAGGTGAAGGACCTCATCGAACGGATCCAGGCTGCCGGATCAGGATAGGCTAGCAGGTCCTTCATCCACAAAATCGAAATCTTTTACAAAATTCTGCAAAACGAGACGAGCCTGCCTCCGTCATACGTATGAGCAGGACGGGGCGGCCAGGATAGGATACCCTGGTTGTCCTCCCGTGGTTGTGCGGACGGGGGACAGCCCTGAAATAGATCATGAACAGATATGAGCTCAGGTATCCTGTAGGGTAACGTGGTACCACATTAGAGTTGGTGACAAATCACTATGTCGACATATAAACTGAAACATTTTAACGTTCTGAGCGTCGCTAAAATTGGAGCGATTTTAGGATTGATTTGGGGACTGATTTGGGGTATCGTAACGGCTCTCTGGATTAGTAGCCTGGGGATGATTGCGAAGAGTCTGTTTCCTATGGCAGGTCTTGGGGCAGGTCTGGCATTCGTGTTCATGATAATTTTCGGACTGATAGCAGGATTTATTGGAGGCGCTTTCTGGGCTTTTATTTATAATATCGCAGCCGGTTTCATTGGCCCAATAGAAATGGATATCGAAGCATAATCCTCATTCATTATCCCTTTTTTTAACTCTAAAAACACGGGGAATTAGTTCAGCCTGATACGTGCCGAACACTTTGAACATTTGATTCGGATCGGTCTTTTGGAGGTCCCGATTAGTGCAAGCTTAGAACCCATATACGTTCTTTCGTTTCCACATCGGGGACAGGTTACCCTTATACTTGTCAACATATCCGCCACCATCGTTTTGACCTTTACCAAGGCCGATCCCGCCACACTCTTGCAGACGGGGCGGCCCGGATAGGATCCCTGAATTGTCCTCCCGTGGTTGTGCGGACGGGGGACAGCCTGAAATAAATTGGAAGATAATAAGAGCTCAGGTCGTATGCAGGGTGAACGTGGTTCTTAATAAGAATTGAGGATCAGGATCGCCGCTATAGCGCATCTCTGAGGGTGTTTCCTGTGAGCCGAAACGTCTTTCAGGTTGCATCCCGACCGGTTTTTCATGAGATACCTACTGTTCCCTGCTTTGGTTATTTTCCTTGTCATCGTAGCAGCTTGCACAACCCAAACCCCAATCACCGCGACTAGGACACCGACACCTCTACCAACCACTGTACTGACACCAGTTTCCACCACTCTACCGACACTGGCGCCTTCTCCCATCCCTCCTACTAATGCAGAAAGTTCTCTTGAAAAAAATGCTAGTAAATACCTTAACGAAAAAAAGCCTGTGACGACCCCCTTGCCATTTACCGGCACGACCTGGATACTAAAGACCTACCAAGATAGTGACGGTCAGATGGTTGACTTTGTTCCGACCACAGTGATGGTGAAAGTGCTCTTCAATGCTAGTGGAAACTTCTCCGGATTTGATGGGTGCAATTGGCACTCTGGATCGTATACCCTCATCGGGCAGAACGGGATATCCATTAATCCACACGGTCCTACGACCCTGATGTTTTGTTATGGTCGGGAAACGCCCTACCGTTCGCTCCTTCGTAATGTCTCTTCCTATGAAACAACAGCCGATGGGATGCTGAATCTCAAGGATGCACATGGAAAACGTATCCTCGTGTATTCCGGAAGCCGATAGCATAGAAAACGAAAGTGCGCCTCTGATCACATGGGTCCCGATCGCGCTGGCCGGTATCGGTCTGAACCTGTGGTGCTTGTGGTATCTCCTGGTGAAATGGCCCGGAGCGTGGGGTCGGTCCTTGCCGCTGCTCGGGTGGGTGTTCTGCGGGATAGCTGCCCTGCTCCTGGTTAGTCTTCTCTCCACCATCCTGAACGTGATGTTCCGGTCCTCACCCCGGAAGACCAGAGGATAAATTACCCCACCCTTCCAGTCCATCACCGTTACAGCTCGAGTATGAGGGCTTTTTTCTGATGAGATTCTGTCTACGGAGGAGTTACTTCCACTCCCACATCCTGTCATGATAGGTTCCATCGGGTCCGACTTCGATCTCGAAGAGCAGCGCCACGTCATTGAGCTTCTTCAGCGAAGCAGAACTGGACTGGAAATACCGGGCTCCCCGCACGCTCATGCCACTTCCCTTTGAGGGAATGCTGATTCCGGAACCCTGACCTTCAGCCTTCTCGCCATTCATGGTCATCAGAATGGCGTGGCCTTTCACGAACATGCCTCCCTGGGGACGTTCAGAGGCCCACGTTGTGGCAAGGAACGAAACGTCGATGCCATGGACTTTACCCTTTGCTTCGATGGTCCGCTCGATCTTCATCGGCCCGCCCCAGTGATGAACCAGGCGCTGCCCGATGACCTTCCCGGTCAATTCGCCAATCATTTCACCGATCATGTGATCGCCAATGAGCCCGGAAGCTCTTTGGGGGTATATAATTTTGTATCCCCGGAGTGAATAGGATGCCAGGTATGTAGCTATCGCAGAAATGCACCGCTTACATCTTCCTTCATAAAAAGGAGATTCCTGCTATTTTTCCCCGATATCTTCATTCCACAACGCAGGACTGGTGGCAATGAAATCGTTCATCATCCCGATGCATTCCTCATTATTCAGGATGACCAGTTCTACGCCCCGCGAACGGAGGTAGTCCTCCGGTCCCCGGAAGGTCTCATGCTCACCGATCACAACCCGGGGGATTTTGTAGAGAAGGATCGCTCCACTGCACATGTCACAGGGAGAGAGCGTCGAATAGAGTACTGCCCGCTGGTAATCGCCTGCCCTGAGCCGGCCTGCGTTTTCCAGGCAGTCCATCTCGGCGTGCAGAATGGCACTGCCGTCCTGCACCCGGCGGTTATGACCCCGTCCGATGATCCTCCCCTCAAGCACCAGCACCGAGCCAATGGGAATTCCCCCTTCGGTCAATCCCTGGCGGGCTTCTTCGATTGCGGCCTGCATGAATTCATCCATGAACGTGACCCCGTACAGATAGAAATGAACTGGAACCTTTAAAATAGTGCGATTTCTGTTTGGTATCACTTTTGGTTTGCCTCTATATCCTGAGGTGCCGTTTCTGCCGTGCAGTCAGGACGAGTTCCGAAATATCCGGCGTCAGGTGTTCGTCCTGCCATGTCCGTTCTTCTTCAATGGATTTTCCTGAAAGTTTCACCGCTCTGAGTGCATACTCAGCAGCACCTGGTGCATGGTCTGCCATATGGGCAGTCGCCACCGCGTGTCCGATGGAACGGGCTACCGCGATGAGAACCGGGTCGGAAGATTCTCGCGCTACGGATAGTGCACCGACGGCGGCTTTTCTTGCTGCACCGACGGTTGCTTTTTCCTGTTCCCAGTCTCTGGCAACAGAGAGTGCATGAACGAGCCGCTCGTCAATAGTCCCGTCAATGAGTGATACGACGTGTTCTGAACATTCCCGTGCCCATCTCATTACGTGGTGATGACGGTCTTTGGTGAGGGGTCCGCCACGATGTACGGCAACAAATCGTGTATCTCGCATGTTCTCTCTGATTTTTGTCGAATGTATGGGTGCGTTCTCAGGATCGTTATGCTTTTTGTACAGAGCGGGGGACACATAACAGAGTGCTGAATCCATTCCAGGTGGTTGATAAGAAGAGAACTGCTGCTGCTGATCCCCCGCTGGAGGCGATCGGAACGTACCTCTTTTTCACGTCCGCACAGCAGACTACTACACCAGGATGACGGACTCCCGGCCCAAAGCCGAATCGCTGTGGTCACCGTTGCAGAACCAGTTCTTCATGGGCCTCTGGATCGCACAGGCCGTCTCCAACATCGGGACCTGGATGCAGAGCACCGGGGCAGCGTGGCTGATGACCAGCCTGGACCCGTCGCCCCTGATGGTGGCCCTCGTCCAGACGGCATCGAGCATCCCTGTCTTTTTCCTTGGCATCGCTGCCGGCGCCCTTGCCGACATCATTGATCGCCGGGTGCTGCTCATCTTCACCCAGGTCTGGATGCTCGTCTCTGCAACCGTACTTGCGCTTCTCACCGTTCTGAACCTGACCACCTCCTCGTCGCTGCTGCTCCTTACGTTCTCCCTCGGCGTGGGCTCGGCCTTCATGTCACCGGCCTTCCAGGCAATCTTCCCCGAACTTGTCAAACGAAAGGAACTTCCCGCCGCGGTCACGCTCAACGGTGTCTCCTTCAATATCGCGAGGTCCGTTGGCCCGGCCCTGGGTGGGGTGGTCGTAGCCCTGGCCGGGCCCGGAGCCGTCTTCCTGCTGAATGCCGTGTCGTTTGTCGGCGTCGTCGTCGTCCTGTACCGCTGGCACCCGCCGGGACGGTGGAACCCGCTGCCATCAGAACGGCTGCTGCCTGCTATCCGCATGGGCATCCGGTACGCCCGGTATGCAACTGACCTCCAGGCAGCCCTGATCCGGACCGGGGTATTCATCACGTTTGCCAGTGCACTCTGGGCCCTCATGCCCCTCGTTGCCCGGTTCAACCTCGGCCTGGGTGCTGCCGGCTATGGGATCCTCCTCGGGGCGGTCGGACTGGGATCCCTGATCGGTGCCGCGATCCAGCCCTATCTCCGGCAGCGGGCTCATGTCAACGAACTGGTCACCTTCTCGGAGCTGATCTTTGCGGCAGCGACCATCGCTCTGGGATACCTGCTCTCTCTCCCCCTGCTCATCATCGCCATGCTGATCGGTGGCATCGCCTGGCTCATCCTCATGGCCAGCTTCAACACCATGGTCCAGACGGTGGTGCCGTCATGGGTGCAGGCCAGGGCCCTCGGCCTGTACATAACGGTCTTTATGGGAGGGATGGCATTCTCGAGCATCCTGTGGGGGATCGCCGCAGAGACAATGGGTGTACAGACCACCCTGCTGATCTCCGGGGTCGGCCTCGTCGTCTCCCTGCTGTTCATGTCAAAGGTGCCGGTACGGGACGGGGTCCACCTCGACCTCTCTCCTTCCGTCCCCTGGCCCGAGCCGCGGATGGTCATCGAGCCGCACAAGGACTCGGGACCGGTGCTCATCACCATCGAGTACCGGGTTGACTCCTCACATGCCCGGGAATTCCTTGCCGCGATGCGGGACATGGAACGGCTCCGGAGACGGGACGGTGCGATCGACTGGGCGCTGTACCGTGACATTGCCGATCCGGATTCATTCCTGGAAGTCTTCATCGCTGAATCATGGATCGACCACCTCAGGCAGCACACGCGGATTACCATCGCTGACATGGCTATCCAGGAAAAGACGAGGATCTACCATGCCGGCGAAGAACCTCCCCTGGTCCACCACTACATTTCGGCATTCGATGAAACGACAACCATGAAGGATGACGGAAACCAGGAATGACCCCTCGGAAACCCGGAAGGGTGTGAGAATCTACCGATCCGTAACCAACGAGGGGCCAACCGGCCCCTCTGATGGGATCCCGGGTGTCACCTGCTTGTATACGGAGCGGGGGACAGGATGAAATCCAGTCATATCCCCCGTCAGCCAGGAACCAGGCCAGCCCCTGCAGACCTGGGATCTGCCATGCACCCAGGGAGATATGAAGAGATTACGGCTTTTTTTCAAACCCCAGAAACTCATAAATAAAGAAACGTTGGAAGGATTCCTGGTGATGCTATGCCAACATTTCTGTTAATCTCCCGGCATGCTCCTGAGAGCTGCTGGATGTTTCATGAAAAAACACGACAAATACACCTTAACCTGCTGAATACGCTGGAATCGCTGCTGAAAAAGTACCAGATGACCCTCCTTGGCTGCTGGTTTGACCTTCCAGGGCATACATTGTACGAAGTCTATGATGCTCCCAGCCTCGATGTCTTCCAGAAGATGTCAATGGAGCCGGAGATCGTTCAATGGTCTTCATTCAACACCATGGAAATAAAATTGGTAAGCACCCTGGACGATGTCATGAGGGTACTGAAACAACCAGCTCCGTAAGTGGCCCTACCTGCCCGTCATCCCGTCGAAATTCATTCCCCAGTGGTCCGGCGGGAGGGGCGGGTATATGATTCTCTCCCCTATGAGATGTCCCGCATAGTTAAGGCTGTGACACAGCCCTGATGCGTGTCCTGCCGGAACCACCATCTGTGTACTCAGGTTTTTCGAAATCCTCGGTATTCATTTTAAATAGCCTCCAGGGATCAGAGGCAGAGGCGAACGGTCAAATCGGGCACACCTCGTATCCGCTCTCCGCACATTTCAGGAGTGAGGGGTAATAGGAGTCGAGGTATTCCTTGACCATCCGCCGGGATGAGAACCGGGGAGCGATGCTTTTGATCGACTCCTTCATCATCCTTACCCACCCAAGCGGAATTCCATCCAGCGATGTGGTGTAGTACAGGGGGACGATCTCGTTCTCGAGGATAGAATAGAGCTCTTCTGCGTCAGCGGCATCGCGGCCGGGTGCCCATGGCTCACCGCCAAACGCCCATCCGTTCCGGCCGTTGTATCCTTCGAGCCACCACCCGTCCCGGATGCTGAGGTTCAGGACGCCGTTGAGTGCCGCCTTCATCCCGCTGGTACCGCAGGCCTCCATCGGAGGCAGGGGATTATTGAGCCAGACGTCGACGCCGTGGACCATGTACTGGGCAGTCTGTTCGCCATAATCCTCGACAAAGGCAATCCTCCCCTCAAACTCCGGGGACAGAGCATACTGGTAGATTCGCTGGAGGATCCGTTTTCCCTCGGTATCGTTGGGATGGGCCTTCCCGGCAAA
>Ga0209269_1001327_pt1 | contig 13525 bp, 10 predicted proteins | sample MTBAKMMethaMetaG_FD_187455 | JGI IMG/M metagenome (GOLD analysis project Ga0209269, IMG submission 187455) | Enrichment culture microbial communities from Arthur Kill intertidal strait, New Jersey, USA, that are MTBE-degrading - MTBE-AKM (Arthur... | ecosystem: Environmental > Aquatic > Marine >... | reverse complement strand
TGGGATTGTTCTTGAAAAGAACGCTTCCTCATTTGAGTGTCAATCTATTACAGAAACACCAAAGCAGCAAAAAGGTTGCACATTTTCAATTGGATGATGAAAATTTTAAGATTGCCAGCAAGAAAGAGAGCACCTTATTTCGCTATTTTTTGTGGTCTTTTGATTGCACTCCAAATACTCAAACCCAACATAAGAATTGCTATTGGAAGCACCAATTGGTTGCCAATCGCGCCTGGAGGGGTATGGGCGAAAGTAACGGGTTTCATTGCGCCAACCAGTTGTCGCAGAAGCACCTCAAAAATCAGGAACAGGTACATCAAGGGTACTAACGACCGGTAGCGAATCACCACCAGGAGTTGCATTAGCGCGAACAATACCTGCGAACTGCCCCACAGTGCGAAAGCGAAGATAATTCCGTCTGCTCCAGTTACGTTGAGATCCATTCCGGCAATGCTGCCCGCGCCACCGTCCGGGGCAAGCAGATGGATAAAACTTCTTATCAGGCTGACCAATACGTATATGGTAAATACATAATACGGGATTCTATTTCCTCGAAGGATGTTGTCAATTTGGTCTGGAAATATGATCTTGAAAATTGTCTCCATAATAGTTCCCCGAAATTTTCTTACTATTTTATCCCCTAATTCGGAACACTATTAAACTAAATATTTGGTTTGTCAGTAGAATCTAATAAAAGAGTTCACTCTGATTTCAATTCATTAAATATCATTGACTCTCCAGCCGCTGGAGGGGTTATCCTTTGAGCATCTCAACCTTATGATGCCAAAAGGAATCAAAATGAAAAAGATCTTATCTCTTCCCCATCAGGTATATGACTATTCCTGTCCGATCAATGGTTTGATGGACCACTATGAATGGAAAACCGGTTTGCGTTTACCTGAGTATTTCATCATGGATCTAAGTATGTTTGGTTTTACCTATATTCGCCATATTAAAGCTCCTGCTCCAAGAATGGTGTATTGGGGAACCACAACTGGAAAAGCTCAACATGAACTGCTTGCGGACGTGATCGGTTACCGTTGGACCTGTTCTGAGAATACCCCTTTCAAGTCGGCATTAAAGAAAGCATGCGAGGCAATTGATAGAAACACTCCGGTTATCTTGGGAATGTTGGATATGTATCACCTGCCATATTATGAAAAGTTTTATCACCGCTATCATATCCCTCAGCATTATGTGCAGATGGTCGGTTATGACCATGATCGAGAGATTGTTTTTGTTATGGACAACAGCCGCACAGATATCCAATCAGTACCTTACGCTGATTTACAAGGTGCTTGGAATATAAACAATCCAGGTCAAGGCAGAAAAAACACATTGTTTATTATTGAATTGAATGACAATCCCGCTGGATTGTTTGAAATTGCTAAAAAAGGATTGAAAAAGAAGGCAGAGTGGATGCTTCAACCACCGGTGGGACTTTTGGGTTTGAGCGGGATGCGAAAATTTGGGAAAGACTATCCGAATTGGTTCAAGGACTTAAACCAGAATCAGTTGGATGCCTCATTGCGGCATTTGGTCACGTTCACATGTAGCGTTGTTCCCATGCTGCCGCAATCCCTGTTGCCTTATAAAATTGATTATTTTGATCCGCACCAGGCTGTGCGTGACCGATTTGGCCGAAATCTATATGATTTGGGCACGCAATTCGAAGTTCCAAGCTGGATTCATGCAGCGGAGTGGTTTCAACAAAGTGGTCGACTTATCGGCGAACTGACGGATACTGCAGTGAAATATCTCAATAAGGAAATTAGTCAAGAAACTCAACGTATATTTATACCAGATTTGATGAGTGGAATAATAGAATTGGAAGAAAAGGCTTTTAGACAATTTGTAGATTAATGCCCATGATTCATAAAAGACGCCGTAGATGATTGCAAGTCTACGGCATCTTTGATATGTGCAAATCATATCCAATAATCCAGTATCAAGAAATAGATCATTTATTGGAATTTTAATGATCCTCATGTGATAATTATGAAAATCATATTGGTCACTGAGGCTGTAAATGAGATATTTAATTGGAGATTTTTCAAAGATCACTCGTCTGCCTATTAAAACTTTGCGCTATTATCATGAAATTGGTTTGTTAGAGCCAAGTGATATCGATCCATTTTCAGGTTATAGGTACTATGATGAAAATTGTTTGAATAAAGCAAGGACTATAGCGCAGTTAAAAGAATATAACTTCTCACTTTTAGAAATAAAAATGGTTATTGCACAATCAGGCCATGATATAGATCTAATTGCTGCAATGAAAACAAAGTTGAACGAAATTGAACAGATGATTTCGGAGTATGATGAGATTCGACGGAGGATTAACCGTTTCATTGCGTTGCAAATGCGACCATTACCAAATGAAAGCCAAATTGTAGAGAAAGTGGTGGAGGACATGACCATTGCTTCCATCCGATTTAAGGGTCGATATGAGCAAATTGGAGACAAAATACTCCTTTTGTATAAAAAGTTTGGGATGCAGGTTATCGGGAAGCCCTTTTCAATGTACTACGATGAACAACCATTAGAAGAGGGGGCTGATATAGAAGTATGTTTACCTGTAACCACTCAGCCCGAATTGGATAAGGAAACGATCAAAAGATTAGCAGGGGGGCGGGTATTATCTATTACGCATCAAGGTGCTTATCAGGATCTCAGTCGGGCATATCAAAAACTGATTGACCATATCAACCAGCATGAATTAGCGATTGTAGGACCGGTCCGAGAAATATATCATTTGGGCAAAGGATTAATTCTTGAAGGTGAAGCTGAAAATTACCTTACAGAAATTCAATTCTTCATTAAATAGAAATATTTAATGTAATGATCTTTGTATTAGAGGATGATTCCTTGATCATCTCAGCCAAATAGTGTTTATAAGAATCATATTGAGGAAACTTCGCATTGTTCTCCATTAAGGTAGTTACTATTCTTGCTCAATCACTGTGTTGATGGATCGCGATGAAATATCACCAGTTGGACCCAATTCTACTGTAAAACATTTTTAATCTGGCTATAATATTTAAAGGAGACTGCGCAAAACTAAAGCCGGGGACATTGCAGTGCGCATTCAAAAACATAGCCCACAATATACGGCCTCAACGCGTCAATGCCGGAGAAGTTCGAATCCATCTATATGTCTTATAGAAGGAGTGAAAGGATGTTTCGGCAACCCTCTTCCAAACTTCAAAACTCATTTAATTTGTTTCTTGTCATTATCATGACATTACTGCCGTTACATTTGGGCGTGCAGTCTGTACAGGCAGCTCCAGTTGAGCTGTTTTTTTCTGAATACATCGAAGGCTCAAGTAATAACAAGGCGCTGGAAATATATAACGGCACCGGTGCAGACGTTGATCTCTCTGCAGGTGGTTACAATGTGCAGATGTATTTCAACGGCAGTACATACGCGTCGTTAACACTCAGCCTAACTGGCGTGGTCGCGGATGGGGATGTCTTTGTAATGGCGCATTCCAGTGCTGCTCCTGAAATATTGGCACAGGCTGATTTTACCAATGGCGCTGGCTGGTTCAATGGGGACGATGCAGTGGTGCTCCGGAAAGGCACGGACATCATTGACGTGATTGGCCAAATTGGATTTGACCCTGGTAGTCAATGGGGCAGTGACCCGATTAGCACAGCTGACAACACCCTGCGCCGTAAAGCCTCTGTGCAAATGGGTGATCCCAACGGCAGTGATGGATTTGATCCGACCATTGAATGGGAAGGCTATGACAACAATACATTCGCTGGGTTGGGCAGCCATTCGTTAATCACTGGGGAATTGGCACCTTTTGTGGCTTCGACTGATCCGATTGATGGTGCCACAGGTGTGGCAATTGACGCGAACCTGCAAGTGGTTTTCAGTGAAGCAGTGGATGTGGGTGGCTCGTGGTTCGACTTGACCTGTTCGGTGAGTGGTTCTCACCCTGCTGTAGTGAGTGGAGGACCGGTCAGCTTTATCCTTGATCCGGATTTCGATTTTACCAATGAAGATTGCACTCTGACGATTTTTGCTGACAATGTGACTGATCAGGATACAGATGATCCGCCAGATAATATGGAAAGTGATTATTCAATCACCTTCTCACCTGTGGATGTTTGTCTGCTTCCTTATGATGAAATCTTCGATATCCAGGGCTCCGGTCCGACTCCTGCTGTAACTGGACCGGTTACAACAATGGGTGTTGTGATAGCTGACTATGAAGGACCTTCTCCCAATCTGCGCGGCTTTTATCTGCAGGATCTGGAAGGCGATGGCGATCCGGCTACATCAGATGGCATCTTTGTGTTCAATGGCAATAATAATAATGTCGACCTTGGTGATGTAGTGCGCGTGTCCGGGTCGGCGGGGGATTTCCAAAACCAGACCCAAATAAGCAGTGTATCCTCCATTTTTAAGTGTGGCGTGGGCTCTGTTTCTCCGGTGGAGGTGTTCTTGCCTGTACCTTCGGCGGATTACCTGGAACAGTATGAAGGAATGCTTGTTACTTTTCCGCAGACCCTGTACGTGACTGAGCATTTTCAACTTGGGCGTTTTGGACAGGTTGTGCTTTCATCCAGTGATCGCTTGTGGCAACCCACAAATCTGGCTCTTCCAGGAGCGGATGCGCTTGCGCTGCAGGCTACTAACGATCTAAACCGGATTATTCTGGATGATGAATTGAATAATCAGAACCCCGATCCAATTCGTTTCGGGCGAAATGGGCTTCCGCTTTCTGCGGAAAATACGCTGCGTGGCGGTGACACAGTAACCGGAGTCACTGGCGTTATGACGTATACCTGGTCAGGCAACTCTGCCAGCGGTAATGCTTACCGGGTTCGCCCCGTGAGTTTGGATACTGGTTTGCCAGAGTTTGAACCGACCAATCTTCGTCCAGAAACGCCGACAGAAGTGGGCGGTACCCTCAAAGTCAGTGCGATGAACCTGCTTAACTACTTCAACACCTTTGATGGATTACCCGATATTGTGGACAATTGCATCAATGGAGTGGGAGGTGAATCTACAGATTGCCGGGGCGCGGATGATGCCTTTGAATTTGAACGCCAGGCGGTAAAGACGATTGAAGCAATTTTGACAATGGATGTGGATGTACTGGGTGTCATTGAGATAGAAAACGACGGGTATGGGCCGGAAAGTGCCATCCAGGATCTGGTAGATCGGTTAAATGCCGCTACTGCGCCTGGCACCTATGCATTCATTGACGTTGATGCTGCCACCGAACAAATCAACGCGCTTGGAACAGACGCGATCAAAGTCGGACTGCTTTATAAACCAGCAAGTGTTACCCCAGTGGGCAGCACGGCGGTACTGAACACGGGCGCGTTTGGCGAATACATCATCGTAGATGGTGTTACCAGCCGTAACCGCCCCGCACTGGCTCAAACTTTCCAACAAAATTCAAATGGCGCGCGCTTTACTGCGGTGGTAAATCATTTGAAATCTAAAGGTTCAAGTTGCGCTGATAATATCAGCCCGGTGGGTCCAGATCTAGACCTCGGTGATGGGCAAGGGAACTGTAATCTGACGCGCAAGGCGGCCGCGGAAGAACTGGCTGCCTGGCTGGCCGGTGATCCCACCAATACAAGTGAAACCGACATTTTGATTCTGGGTGACCTGAACTCTTACAGTAAGGAAGATCCAATCGCCGCGCTGGAATCTGCGGGATATACGAATCTGATTCGCGCTTATGGTGGTGATGCTGCTTACTCCTATGTGTTTGACGGGCAGTGGGGGTATCTGGACCACGCATTGGGGTCTGATTCGCTGCTTTCACAGGTGACTGGAGTGGAAGAGTATCACATAAATGCCGATGAACCGAGTGTCCTGGACTACAATACAAACTTTAAGAGCGCGAGCCAGATTACTTCCCTCTTCAATCCTGATCAATACCGTGTTTCAGATCATGATCCGGTGATTGTGGGTCTTGATTTACAAAACATGCCTGCTCTTTCTGATCTCGGTTTTGTCACCGGTGGGGGATGGTTTATCTCACCATCAGGTGCTTATACCGCTCAACCGGAAGTAAGTGAGAAAACTCACTTTGATTTGAACATTAAGTACCTTGACCGGACAATTATCCCCCAAGGAAAACTAAAGGTGAAACTGCAGGAAGCCGGGCTTGATTTCCGCAGTGACACGATCGACTGGCTGGCAATCAACAGTGCTCATACAATGGCAATCTTTACCGGGAGTGGTGCCCTCAATGACGAAGGTGGTTACTACTATATGGTATGGATTGGTGATGGCACCCCGGATACCATTCGAGTCCGTATTTGGAACGATAACCAGATCGTATTTGACAATGTCGGGATGCAGCCAATCGATGAAGGCAGTCTGGTGATCCACTAAATTTAATAACCGCGCAGGAAACAACACAGTGTAAAATTTCGAACTTAAACAAGCCCCGCCCTTTCCATTGGAGAGGGCGGGGTGCTTTTCTTTGCCAGATTGTCGTGTTTTGAATGATCGGTTTCAGAGAAAAAGTCAACATTCAATCACTTCATTGGATGGCTATTCTAAAAATAGATAATTCCAAAAAGTAATGGAATAGAAAACCATCCTGCTGCAAGAAAAAAATCAAAAAGGTGAACCTGAGATTCACAACTCAATCACCGTTCCAGCCGGACAGGCTTTTACGCGATCACCGAAGGTTTGCACCATTATTTCAAAGGCAGCCTGCCCGGTGCAGTGATTGAGATAATAGGTAAGATTTGGATATTCGCTGGAGAGCACACCGATGATGTACTTCAATGATTGTTCATCCGCGCTGACCAAATGGACACCGCCGATCACGGTTGTTATGGGTATACTGAACATATTCCGCACATGTTGAAGCGTATTCAGTAATCCGGCATGACAACAACCACAAATCACAACCAGTCCCTCGGTTGTCTGCGCAACCAAAGAAAGATCATCAAGATAGGGGTCTGGCATCCACCCCGTAGCATTACGGATGAAATGATGCTTACTGCGACCTTCCAGTTCGGACCGTTCTCGAATTTCTCCGGTTGACCAGAGTCCCGGAAGTATTTCACAGGACAGGTCGGTAAGTTTGGTTCTACTCTCAGAAAGCTCAATTTGATTGCTGGTTAATCCGATCTGGCGATACTCCCCATTTTTAAATGAGTAACGTGGTGTCAATAAATTGGAATGGGCGTGCAGGGTCACATTTGGATTCTTTTGGAGAACAGCGGCCAACCCACCAGTATGGTCATAATGTGAGTGACTTAACACCAGCTGGTTAATTGCATGGACTGAAAGATTCAATCCTTCCAGGTTTTGAAACAGCACCTTTTCACTCTGACCGGTATCGAAAAGCACGTTACCATGATCAGTTTCGATCCAGAAAGCCAAACCATGTTCGGTTAACAGTCCAGTTTCTTCTACTGCCTGGTTGTCCACTACGCAAACGATTTTCATTCTTCTCCGCCATCTTTAACACACGCGAAAGTTATGTTTTTTGGTTGGTTACATATACATTTGTTTTAAGAATTTCAGTTTTGGTTTTACAATATTTTAAACGCGTAGCTGCTTTCGCTTGCCTGTAAATGATTTCTCAGTATAGTAATAATAATTGGTTTTGAATAAAATACGAAAGTTAGATGCCCTTTATCTACGAGTTCGAAAGGTCAGTGTAAATGAAACCCATTCAACGATTTGGTACTCCTTGGAAAGCGCTCGCCTTTTGGATTGTCTTTATGATTTTGTATTTTGCGTATAAGTACTTTCCAGTATTTCCTCTATCCTTAATTTGCGGAATCACTGAATCGAATTTTCAACATTTCAAGGCGGGCTTCTTTTCCTATCTTATTGTGAATTTGATTGAATATATTTTATTGCGACAACAGCTTCAAAACCGAGAGGGTTTTGTCTATTCACGTATCGCATCGACGGTTTTTCTTCCCTGGATTACTTTCTTGTTGTGGTACATTGCTCCCGCCCTGATTGGCCGCTGGCCAAATAACACCTTAGAAATAGTTTACGCAAATATCATTGCAATCGCTGTTGGATTTTTCACTGTGATATTCGAAAGGGGATTAGAAGAAGCCCGATATTCAAAATCATTAAAAGCAGTCCTGCTTTTCTTATTTTGTTCATCGATATTTTTATACATTGTATTCACTTACCAATTACCTTGGACGGATGTGTTTGTGGAACCTGATTGGCGGTAAGTGTGAATCGCTCAAGATTGAGATTGTTTTACAACAAAATCACAGCACAAATATAAAGAAACTGCCATATTCTTTTTCCAAGATTATGGCAGTTTCATTTCAGATTCTGATGAGCTTATTCCAAAATAAATCTCACATCCGCGCTCATCCCCGCCAGCAGTCCTTCGGGTTGTTCTGTGAGTTTGATCGTGGTTGCGTAGACCACGTCTCCACCCAGTGTTTCGGCAAGGGGAGAAATTTCAATCACTTCTCCATCGATATTGATTCCGAGCGCTTTCACATAAACCTTTACAGGCTGACCGAGATGAACTGATGAAATATCACGTTCACTCAAATCGGTTGTTTTTACCTGAAACTCAGTTAAATCAACCAGGACCAATATAGTTTGTCCGGGAGATACCCAGGTTCCGGGATCCGCATCCAGGCCAGCGACAGTTCCATTGAACGGCGCCATGATTTCAGCGTCATTCAAAGCCGCCAGACTGGCTGCAAGTTGAGCTTCCGCATTTTTTACCCGTTGCTGCGCCAACGCCAATTTGTCTGGATCAAGCCCATCCTGTAATTCATCATATTCGTTTTGAGCGCTAATATACTCCGATTGAGCGGCTTGAAGCTCTGCTTCAGCCAGGTCAACCTCGACCTTATCGGGCATGGCAGTCAGATAATTCACGTTGGCTAGCGCTCGATCGTAAGCTTTTTGGGCAGATGACAGCGCGCTTAAGGCTCCGGCTTTAGTCAGGTTTTGATCGTCGTATTTTGAAAAATAGTTGTAAGCCTCTTGAGCTTTATTCAATGTATCTGTGGCGACGATCAAGTCTGCGCGAGCAGCAGCGATCATGCTGTCTGATCCGTTGCGGTATTCGCGGAATCCCCGAACTTGCTTGGCATCATCGAGTGCTTTGGCCGCATTTGCCAGACGCAATAACGCGGCAGTGCGCGCCTGTTCGGCATTCTCCTGTAAGTCTTTCAACTCCATTTGCGCCGCCATTAATTCCGTGCGAGCTGCTTCAACGGCCGCAGCCAACTTCTCTGCACCAGCTAATCGGACCAGAATTTTACCGCTAGAAACCGGATCACCGGATTGTACAAAGACCTCTTGTACCTGACCGCCTTGTGTAGAAGCCATTACCGCCTGGCGAACTGGTATCACCGCGCCAGAAGCAGTTACTTCAGAAGAGATTACAGGCAATTCAGTTGGTGTGCCGGTTTCAATTGGATTGGCAGACACAGTACCTGCTGAATCCAGGTCAATAGTGGGAAGTGCCTGAGCGCCTGGTCCATTTGAACTACAACCTGCCAGGACAACAGCCAGCAGCATCATCCAGACAGCAATGCGTTTCATCATGAGCTCCTTGAACAATTCTTCTTCAAACAATTTTTAGATCATCATAGAGGATTCTGCGAACGTCTCAGGATTGGCCGCCAGACCTGATTCATCCGATTCGATCATCCCATCCCGCAAGGTAACCACCCGGCGAGCGTATTGAATCACGCGGGGGTCATGGGTGGCGAATACGAACGTCACACCAGTTTCTTGATTGAGGCGGACCATGGTTTCCATGACCATTTTGCCGTTGGGGGTATCCAGGTTGGCGGTGGGTTCATCGGCTAAAATGAGCGCCGGTTGAGTGACCAGGGCGCGGGCGATGGCCACACGCTGTTGTTGGCCGCCGCTCAGTTGGTCGGGTCGATGGTGAGAGTGATCTTCCAGTTCGACGGCTTTAAGCATCTCTTTTACTCTGGCCTGGCGTTCTGCTGGATTCTTTCCATTAAGGAGTAACGGCATTTCAATATTTTCGTAAGCGGTTAAAGTTGGGATCAACGCAAAGAATTGAAATATGAAACCAATCGCCCCCCGGCGCATGTCGGCACGTTGGTTTCGATTTAACTGACTCACGTCTTTCCCATTCACATAAACCTTGCCGCTGGTGGGCTGGTCCAGGCAACCGATTAGCTGCAGTAAAGTGGTCTTTCCCGAGCCTGAAGGTCCAACCAACGCGGTAAATTCTCCATTTTCAATGCTCAGGTTTACATTTTTCAAGGCACGAGTTTCCATCTGACCGATGGTATAGATGCGGCTGAGGTTCTCGATTTTTGCGACTTCCATGAGTTTGCTCCTAATAATTAACAATCCCAATGATTGGATAAATAATCTTCAATTTATTCACCGCTGTGAAGGGCGGTGACCGGTTCCATACGCGATGCCAGCAACGCCGGGTAGAGCGCGGCTAACAGACTGACAACAAAGGCGGTGATGATCAACGATACTGCATCGGTAAGCGTGAGATAGGCATAAATTCGATCGCCGATCAGCAGTCCCTCAATTCCAAAGTCCCCGATGTAAAATCCCACATAAGTGGCATAAGCGACCATGATTCCGCCCAATACCAGGCCAATAAGGATCCCGCCCAATGCCAGCAGGGTAGATTCCGCAAAGAACATGGCCATGATACGGCTGCCCCGCATTCCAATAGCCGCCAGGATTCCAATTTCTCGAGTGCGTTCAAACACCGCCATGACCAGGGTGTTGACGATGACTGTGGCGGTGATGCCCAACACAATTAGGTAGATCACAATCATGAACCCCGACGACATCTGCTCCACCTGGGTAATTAACTCATTCATGGTTCGCCAGGTCACCACTTCCAATTTATCCGACTTGAGGGCGGCAACCACTGGCTCAGTCATATCGCGCTCGGTAAGCAGTACAAAGATGGTGCTGGCGTGGTTTTCAGTCTGCGTAATTGCCTGCGCTTTCGAGATCGGCATAATCAGCGTGGTTTGATCATAATAGGGTGATCCGGTGGCAAACAAGCCACGAATCGTAAAGATTTGTTCGTCCACGTCTCCATTTGAGGTGTTTGCCATCACGCTGATGGTGTCGCCTGTTGAAAGCCCCAGAATGTCCGCGAGTTTTCTGCCGATTAAAACGCCTTCACGATCATCCGCGGTGAGATAATCTCCACTGACCAATCCATCGCGGTAGGGGGCGCTGGCTTCAGAAGCCGGGTCAATTCCCAAGATGCTCACCCCCGCAGTTTCGTCAGCTACTGAAACAATTCCACTGGCAAACAAACGCGGAGAGGCCGCTTTCACTGGGGCAAGCGAAGAAATTTGACTGGCAACTTGTTCTGGGTTTTCAACCAGATCTTCCCAGGCCAGGCTGTTTTTATCAGGATCATAATTGACCGAACGCACCTGCAGATGTCCGCTTTGCAGCTGGATACTCATATCCATTGAACTGCGCATTTCGCCTTGAATAACAGAGGCCATCAATAACAGCAATGCCAGGCCGATACCAAGGGCTAAAGCGGAGAAGAAGGAGCGCCTCCGATTACGGCCGAGATCACGGTAAGCCATCTTAATTAATTGAATCATGTTAAACCTCATACATAGTGAAGGGCATGGGCGGGTTCGGCTTGCGATGCTTCACGAGCTGGATAATAAGAGCAGATGATGGAGATAATTAACACCGTCAGACTGCGCTGGATGATTTTCTCCAGTCCCAAGGTTGGATACACTTTGCCGCTGATCAAAGCTGTATATTCAGTCACACCCGCAAAGGCGCTGTAGTCCATGCCCACGGTCATGAAGATGGCGTTGAAAGCCATACCCAACAAAATGCCAGTGAGCAATCCCAAGAATCCCATGATGCATCCTTCCAGTAAGAAAAGGATTGAAATCTGTCTGGGTTTCATTCCCAATGCGCCAAGAACACCAATCTCTCGCGTGCGCTCGAAGATCGCCATCAGCAGCATGTTCAGAATACCAATTCCGGCGATGATCAGAATGATTACACTAAAGACATCCATCACTGCGCCTTTGGTTTCCAGCGCCTGGCGTAATTCGGGAAAATTGGTCGCCCAGGTTTCAGCTTCATTATTTCCCAATACTGGTTCAAGCCCGCGGATCACATCATTCTCCTCGCCAATTTTGTGCAGCATAATGGCGACTTCTGTGGACTGTCCGGATAATCCATACAGGTCTTGGGCTTCGGCCAATGAGATGTAGATGGACTGTTTTTCCACATCGGGCATGTTGATATCAAAGATGCCACCAACCGTCATCGTGCGCTTGCGCATCTGTTTATTGATATCTTTCCCCACCAGGGTTATCCGATCGCCAACAGCGATCCCCATCACATCCGCCAAACCCTTTCCAATGAAAATCTGGTCCGCATCCGTCGGAGTAAGATATTCGCCAGCAACAATGTTTTGGGCTTCCAGGCTGATTGTTTGCTCTTTGTCTGGTTCAATCCCTATGATACTGACTCCAAACGCGCCTTCCGCGCTGGTGGCCATGCCTGTGGTTTTAATCCTTCGGGATGCCATGACCACTTCCGGTTGAGCTTCAGCTGCAGCGATGATTTGCTGATCATTGGCCAACGGCAGAAGAGGAGATTGACCAGTTTTTTCCCGGTAACCTTCGGCGTGGATCTGGATGTTTCCACCCAGCACCTGAACAGCGTTCCCATAAATTGCCTGCTCAAAACCGGCGACCAGTCCGTCATACATCATCATCATGGACATGCCCAATCCAATGGCAAGCATGATAATTAATGTGCGCCGGCGGTGCCGCCAGACATTGCGCCAGGCTAATCGTAAATACAGGCTCATATATTCATTCCTTTCTGGAAGAAACCCAATAATATAAATGCAGATATTAATTTCTAGTCTGCTGAAAAAATCCAATCTCTAAATACATCCAGGTTAAAGAGCATAATCGAACCTGGTTTGGCCCCTAAAACTCTTTCAATTGAGTTTCGATAGGCGATTACTGTCTTCTCAATTTCTTGCATGATTTCTTCGCGATGAGGATCATCGAAATCCGGTTCGATTTTGAGCATGAGGATTGCAGCATTCTCACCCATGCTCATCATCATAGAGATAATCACTTTTGCGGTTTCCTCGATCGTGAACACATCGAATACCCTCTCATTAACACCTTGTTCAATAATTTGAGCCATGAAGGGGGACATCCATTTGCCTCCTGCGGCGGTTACTTTTTGCCGCAAGATGGCGTTATCATCGGTGTACCAGATATGCAACAATTGAGAAAGAAATGCTTTTCTTGCAGATTTCCATTTTGCTATTCCATCGAAGAATTTTTCAAATTTCGTTAATGCAGGAATATTTGGATCATCTGTGATGGGACGTAAAAAGTACTCCATTTCAGTCATCATTCTTTCCACCAGCGCTTCTATCAGGCTCTGTTTCGAGTCGAAGTAGTGGTAAAAAGCCCCTTTGGAGATACCGAGTTCTATAAGAATGTCCTGAACAGACATTTGCTCATAACCTTTGGTGTAGATGAGCTTTTGCGCAGCGTCCAGAAT
>Ga0209269_1001325_pt1 | contig 13531 bp, 9 predicted proteins | sample MTBAKMMethaMetaG_FD_187455 | JGI IMG/M metagenome (GOLD analysis project Ga0209269, IMG submission 187455) | Enrichment culture microbial communities from Arthur Kill intertidal strait, New Jersey, USA, that are MTBE-degrading - MTBE-AKM (Arthur... | ecosystem: Environmental > Aquatic > Marine >... | reverse complement strand
GAATATTTTTGTTGGAACCGGAGGAGCTGAAGGCATCAATAAAAGCCATTTCCTGGGTGCCGTTTATGGCATGGAAAAAATGATGGGTCGCGCAGATACACCCGTCCGCAGGATGTTCAATTATGCCAGCGAAAAGGTAGCTGCACAATTGCCCATTGTTTATGTACTCACGGTTGTGGAAGCAGCGAAAGATGGAAAACTGAAAGTTCGTGGCCTATTCATCGGAGACGATCTGTCTGTCTTCGACAAAGCGGCAGCCCTTTCGGTGAAGGTCAATTTCGAGATGCTCGACAAGCCCATTAAAAAAGCGGTTGTTTACCTCGATCCTTCTGAGTTCAAATCCACCTGGCTGGGAAATAAAGCTGTTTACCGTACCCGGATGGCGCTGGCCGACAACGCAGAGCTAATCATTTTGGCACCGGCGTTGAAGGAATTCGGTGAAGACCCGGAAATTGACAAATTGATTCGGAAATATGGCTATCACGGAACGCCGCACACACTGGAAATGGTCGAGAAAAATTCCGATTTACGGAAGAATCTCAGTGCTGCGGCACATCTCATTCACGGTAGTTCGGAAGGTCGTTTTTCGATTACCTATTGCCCGGGAAATAACAAGGAAAACCTGACCCGTGAGGAGATTGAAAGTGTAGGATTCCAGTACAAAGATTTGGATGAAATGCTGCAGGTATACGATCCTCACCAGTTAAAAGACGGATGGAACCAGTTACCTGGAGGCGAAGAAATATTTTATATCTCGAACCCGGCACTGGGCCTGTGGGCATACAAAGACCGGTTCAAGGATTAATTACAAATTGCCAATCAAAAATATTCATGGAAGAAGTTAGGTGGGGAATCATTGGCTGCGGAAAAGTGACGGAAGTCAAAAGCGGTCCGGCATTACAAAAGGTTGAACACTCTAAATTGGTCGCAGTGATGCGCCGTTCGGCCGAAAAGGCGGAAGATTATGCGAAGCGACATAATGTGCCCAAATGGTATAGCGATGCTGACAAGCTCATCAACGATCCGGAAGTAAACGCTGTTTATGTAGCAACTCCGCCCGAAACACATGCAAAATATGCCATCCAGGCCATGAAAGCCGGCAAACCGGTTTATGTGGAAAAACCCATGGCCCTCAACTTTCAGGAATGTGAAAAGATGAACCGTGTTTCGAAGGAAACTGGCATGCCACTGTTTGTAGCGTATTATCGTCGTCGTTTACCCGGATTTCTGAAAGTGAAAGAACTGTTGGAAGCCAAAGCCATTGGTGTTGTACGACTGGTCAACATTCGCTTTTACCGTCCTTTTTATGAAGATGAATATAAAGATGTTCTGCCCTGGCGGGTCATTCCGGAAATGGCAGGCGGTGGTTTGTTCTTCGATTTAGCTGCGCATCAGCTCGACATTCTCGACAACTGGTTCGGTCCGATTCGTGACGTGCGTGGACAGGCATTTAATCAAGTCGGAGCATACCCCGCAGAAGATATGGTGCTGGGAAACTGGTTGCATGAATCGGGCGTTGCCGGAAGCGGAACATGGTGTTTCACCACGTCGGGACAAAAAAATCTCGACGAAATCGAAATTATCGGCAGCACCGGAAACATCCGGCTGTCAACCTTTGAATTTACACCGGTTATTCTCGAGACGGCATCCGGAAAACAGGAATTTCCCTTCCCCGCCCCTGAACATGTTCAGCAAAATCTGCTGCAAACCATCGTCGACGAACTTCGCGGTCGCGGAAAATCGCCGTCGAACGGAGAAAGTGCTGCCCGTACCAGTCGCGTGATGGACGAAATGGTCAGCAACTTTTATTCCGGCAAATCGCCATCGAACCCATAACCTGCTCGACGTGTTATTCACACGATAGTATGCAAAGAATTATGAAGATTATAATAGACGACAAAATACCATACATTGAAGGCGCACTGGAGCCTTTTGTCGAGGTAGTTTACCTACCGGGAAGCAAAACAACTCCGGAAGTAGTAAAAGGTGCCGATGCCCTCATCACCCGGACACGGACCAAGTGCAACCGGCAACTGCTGGAAGGTTCCAACGTAAAATTCATTGCCACCGCTACCATCGGTTTCGACCACATCGATACCGAATACTGCCGCGAGGCTGGCATTGAATGGACCAATGCTCCGGGTTGCAACTCGGGTTCCGTAGAACAATACATTTCTTCAGCTCTGGCGGTACTCAGCCAAAAACACAACTTTTCACTCAGCGGAAAAATCATCGGCATTGTTGGGGTCGGAAATGTTGGTTCTAAAGTGGCCCGCATTGCCGAGGCTTATGGCATGAAGGTCCTGCTGAACGATCCTCCCCGCGAACGGGCTGAAGGAAAAGGCGACTTTGTTTCGCTGGACGAAATCCTGAAACAGAGCGATATCATCACGCTGCATGTACCGCTGAACATGACCGGTGAGGACAAAACCTTTCACCTGGCCGATGACACCTTTTTCGCGAAAGCGGAAAAAAAACCATTCGTCATTAACTCGTGCCGCGGAGAAGTGGTCGAAACCGGCGCATTAAAAAACGCGCTGAAATCGGGAGCGATTGCCGGAGCAGTTATCGACTGTTGGGAAAACGAACCTGACATCGATCGCGAATTACTGGCAATGGTCGACATTGCTACGCCACATATTGCCGGCTATTCCAAAGATGGGAAAGCCAATGGAACCGCCATGAGCGTACAGGCCGTCAGCCGCTTTTTCGGGTTAGGCATTGACGACTGGACCTGCCAGAATGTGGAACTTCCGGCCTCGACCGAAATCACCATAGACGAAATAGAAAAAAACACTGAAGCAGTTTTGAAAGAAGCAGTTCTGGAAACGTACGACATCCGGGAAGATGATGAACGGCTAAGGCTTTCGCCGGAAAGCTTCGAGAAACAACGGGGTGATTACCCGGTACGACGTGAGTTTCCGATATATGAAATAACCCTTCTTAACAGTTCGCAGGAAACAATGGAACGACTTAAAACGTTCGGTTTTAAAATCAAATAAATAATTAGGCACTTTAATCGTATTCAAAATATAAAAGCACATGAAGAAAAAAGCAGACATTGGCCTTATCGGCCTCGCAGTAATGGGCGAAAACCTCGTGCTCAATATGGAAAGCAAAGGTTTCACTGTTGCTGTATATAACCGCACCACCGAGAAAGTAGATAAATTCATCAATGGCCGTGGTGCCGGAAAAAATTTCATCGGCTGCCACTCTATCGAAGAAATGGTAGATAGCCTGGAGCGTCCGCGCAAAGTAATGATGCTGGTAAAAGCCGGTAAACCGGTGGACGATCTCATCGAACAAATCATTCCGCACCTGGAAGAAGGCGACATCATCATCGATGGTGGAAACTCGCATTTCCCCGATACCATTCGCCGTACCGAATATGTTGAAAGCAAGGGACTGCGTTATATCGGAACCGGCGTTTCGGGTGGTGAAGAAGGCGCGCTGAATGGTCCGTCGATGATGCCCGGTGGAACTCCCGAGGCATGGCCGTTTGTGAAAAACATTTTCCAATCCATCGCAGCCAAAGTTGAAGACGGAACACCCTGCTGTGACTGGGTTGGAGAAAATGGTGCCGGCCATTTTGTGAAAATGGTACACAACGGTATTGAGTACGGCGATATGCAAATCATTACCGAGGCATACCAGATCATGAAGGACCTACTCGGCATGAATTACGACGAAATGCACGACGTATTTGCCGAGTGGAACAAAGGTGACCTGGACAGCTATCTCATCGAGATTACCCGAGACATTCTCGGCTTCCGCGATGAAAATGGCGAACCTCTGGTAGAGAAAATCCTCGATACGGCCGGACAGAAAGGTACCGGAAAATGGACCGGTATTTCAGCGCTCGATTTGGGCATCCCATTGACATTGATTGGCGAAGCTGTATTTGCCCGTTGCCTGTCGGCTCAAAAAGATTTACGTGTAACAGCATCGAAAGTACTAAGTGGACCGAAAGCGAACTTCGACGGCGACCGTGCTCAATTCCTGAAAGATTTGAAAGATGCGCTTTACGGCGCTAAAATCATCTCCTACGCACAAGGTTACGACCTGATGCGCGAGGCAGCCAAAGAGAACAACTGGAATCTCAACTATGGAGGCATTGCCCTGATGTGGCGAGGCGGCTGTATCATCCGTTCGAAATTCCTCGGTGACATAAAGAAAGCATACGACAAGAATCCCAATTTGGAAAACCTTCTGCTCGACGATTTCTTCAAAGGAAAAATTGAAGCCGCTCAGGCCGGATGGCGTCGTGTAGTGGCTACAGCTGTGATGAACGGCGTACCCGCTCCGGCTATGACCACCGCCCTGAACTATTTCGATGGTTTCCGAAGCGAGCGTCTGCCCGCCAATCTGTTGCAGGCACAGCGCGACTACTTCGGAGCGCACACCTACGAGCGGGTTGACAAACCGCGTGGCGAATTCTTCCACACCAACTGGACCGGCCACGGTGGCGATACTGCATCGTCGACTTACAACGTGTAATCTAAGATTACCAGATAAATCTGTCCCGGGAAGAACCTTCTTTCCGGGATTTTTTGTGAGAAGATGTTAGATTTTAGATGAGAGAAATTAGATTGGTTTCAAATATCATAAATTTCCCAGCCTCCTTGAACTTTTTACCTCCCAATGGCATTACAAGGGCATCACAGTTATCCTGATTTTTCAACTAGTATTATTCATCAATCATTCTTATGAAAAAAATGTACCTAATAACAGTGCTTCTGTTCATTAGCATTGCAACTATCCACGCTCAAACCCAACCTGACACCATTGCCATTGAAGAGGTACTCGTTGTCTCTCAGCAAAACCTGAAGGGAACCAATATCGACTTAAAATCCATCCAAATTGAAAGTCCTCACGATGTAGGCGCCATTTTCAAAAACCAGAGCGGATTTGGAATCATTAAAAAAGGAAATTACGGAATGGAGCCCGTCCTCAGAGGCTTCAAATACAGCCAACTGAATGTGCAGTTCGATGGCGGAGTGAATTCAGCTAACGCCTGCCCTAACCGCATGGATCCGGCTATTTCTCAAATCTCACCTGAGGATATCGAAAAAATAGAAATCGTGAAAGGTCCTTACGACATGAGATATCAGTCATTTGGCGGACTCATCAATATTGTCAGCGTACGCCCCGTTTACAATCCCAATAAACCCGTCGATACGAAAATCGACCTCGGTTACCAGTCTAACGGGAACAATTACTACGGAAATATCAATTCACTTTATGCAGGAAAAAAGTTCGATTTCCTGCTGAATGCCGGGTATAAAGATTACGGAAGCTACAAAAGCGGCAACGGAACCGTGATCCCCTCATCGTTCAGTCGATGGGACTATACTTTGAAAGCTGGCTGGAACCTCAGCGCCAAACAAAGGCTGCAGCTTGCACTCCGGCAAGGCAAAGCCAGTGACGTGCTGTATGCTGGTTTGCCCATGGATGCCGATTTCGACAAAAGCACCATTGGCTCGTTGGATTATGCCCTGTCAGATGTATCGAACGTTGTTAAAAACATCAAGGTAAAACTGTACACCTCGCTGGTTGACCATCAAATGTCGACACGAAGGCGGCCTTCATGGAAAATGGTGGAAGCCGTGTCACCTCTTAAAGCACAGGTTTACGGGGGCAGGACCGAGTTTAAACTGGAAACCGGAAACCGGAATACGCTTTACGCCGGGGCAGATTTCAAAGAAATTGCCAAGCAGGGCAACCGGAACCGCAAGGTGATTATCAATCCATGTACCGGAGTCACGCTACCAACCCCGATGAATGTTGTTGATAAAATCTGGCAAGACAGCAAAAAGGATAATCTCGGTCTGTTTACTGAAAACCGTTTTGAAGTCAGTAAAAGCATTTCATGGATATCCGGTTTTCGTGTGGATAGGGCATCATACCAAATCAACGATCCGGCCGACGATTTCAAAGCGCAATACAACAACGACATTCAACCAAAAGCAAAAATATTACCTTCGGTAAGCAGCCGGCTCAACTGGTACATCAACCGCAATTGGAGTTTCCAATGGGCCATTGCCATCGCGCAGCGGGCACCCGACTTGAGTGAAGTGTTCATCAACCACCTCAGCATTGGAATGGATGCCTACGAGTACCTTGGAAACCCGGGATTGAAGCCAGAAACAAACCACCAAAGCGATGTACGTATCGAATACAATAGCAATAATCTGAAGGTTTACGGAGATGCCTTTTATTCGTATTTAACCAACTACATCAGCGCTAAGCTGGACACGTCCATTCATAAGAAATTTATGGCGTGTGACCCACCTTACGGGACAAAAGTTTTTACCAATATCAAAGAGGCTTTTATGACGGGCTTTGAAACCGGAGTCGAAGTACGTTTCCTGAACAATTTTACCTATTCCCTTTCGGGGGCATACACCTATGCGCAAAATGTAACACTGGGCGAACCGCTCCCCGAAATACCCCCGTTTACAGTAAACAGCTCGATTACTTTCGGGAATAAAAAAGTGCAAACCCGCATCCACGGCCGTTTTGCTGCAAACCAGAACCGGGTTTCAAATACCTTTGCCGAAAGCACAACGCCCGGATTTTCGGTTTTCGACTGGAATCTGTCGTACAGTCCTGTAAAATCAGTCAGCATCAATGCTTCGGTCACCAATATTTTCAATGTAAATTATGTGGAACATCTGAGTCGTGCCTACAAAAACAGCGGTGCCGAAACCGGAAATCTTTACTACGAACCGGGGAGAAGCTTCAATATTGGGCTTCGGCTGACGATATAAAGCAGAATTCATCATTCAGGGACATCATTTGGAATAGATGATGTCCCTGAGTTCACGGAGATACTTCACCAGCATCAGATGAAACATCTGGCTTTCCGGTAGGGCCCCTGTTGCATCGTGACGAGCATCTTCCCGAAACGGAGGAACAACTTTGCAGCGTGCTTGAACAGGCTGTACAAATATGAGCACTTCACGCAGTGTGCATGAGCGTCCCGTACACATACCAGCATTCCGTGCAGCGCGCACAAACGTCTTGTACAAATACGAGCGCTTCATGCAGCGTGCACGAACAGGCTGGATACATAAAGACACTTCATCCCGCGTGCATGAACAGCCTGCACCAATATGAGCACTTCACGCGGTGCGCATGAGCGTCCCGTACACATACCAGCATTCCGTGCAGCGTGCACAAACGTCTTGTACAAATACTAGCACTTCATGCAGCGTGCACGAACAGGCTGGACAGATACGAGTGCTTCATTCGGTTGAAATGAAGCTCCTGAGTTGGCAAAAGTATTTCATCAGCAAGTAAAGAAGTACTCCCGGTTACTGAAAGTGATTCTTCACCACGTGTTGAACCGATCCCAGTTATTCAAAGTGCTTCATCACAGAGAGTGTTCAAAAAACTGTGTCATGTAAATAATATGGATACTTAACTTTACATGATATGGATAAAAAGAAGTTTGATTACGAAGCGTTCAAAAAGGAAGCCCTTGAAGGCTTAAAATCCGGTAAAGGTTTAAGTGGACCGGATAATGTTCTTTTACCTTTATTTAAGGACTTTCTGGAAGGAGCATTGGATGGCGAACTGGATAGCCATTTGGAACAATCAGTTGAGCCAAACCGGCGTAATGGTCATAACCGCAAAAGGGTAAAGACCGATCAGGGGAGTTTTGAACTGGAAACGCCACGTGACAGGAACGGGGATTTTGAGCCGGAGCTGATAAGGAAACGTCAGACGGTTCTGGGGGAAGCGTTTGAGCGGCGTATTTTATCGCTTTACAGCAAGGGATTAAGCTATGCGGATATCCAGTCCCACTTACTGGAATTGTACGGGATGGATGTATCCACAGGTAAGCTGAGCGCTATAACCGATAAGGTAATACCATTAATCCAGGAGTGGCAGGGGCGGCGTCTTGAGCCTGTTTATTCCATTGTATGGCTGGATGCGATGCATTTTAAAGTAAGAGAGAACGGGCAGGTCATCACCAAGGCTGTTTATATCATCCTGGGCTATAACATGGAAGGGCGGAAAGAACTGCTCGGGATGTATATCTCGGAGAGTGAGAGTGCCCGATTCTGGCTGAGTGTACTGACTGACCTGCAGAACCGGGGAGTCAACGATATTCTGATCTCCTGCATGGATAACCTGAAAGGCTTCAGTGAAGCAGTACAGGCTGTTTTTCCCAAAACCGATGTACAGTTGTGTGTGATTCATCAAATCCGTAATTCGTTCAAATACCTGGCTTTTAAAAACCGGAAGGAGTTTAACAACGATTTGAAGCCGGTCTACCAGGCCTCGAACCTGACAGAAGCCGAACTGGCGATGGACCGTTTTGAAGAGAAATGGGGTGAAAAGTACCCGTTGGTCATTAAGTCATGGCGAACCAACTGGCATCATCTGACCCGTTTTTTCGATTACTCCAAACACCTTCGGCGTATCATGTACACCACCAATACCATCGAAGGTTTTAACAAGCAGATACGCAGGGTTACCAAACGAAAAGGAGCTTTTCCCAGTGAAACTGCCTTGATGAAATTACTCTATCTGGCCCAGGAAGAGATAACCAAATCATGGACCTTCAAACCGCCATATTGGGGACAGGTCAGACAGGAACTAATTATCAAATTCGGAGAACGATGCGGACCAATAACTTAAAATACGCTATTGAAATATTGATAACTTTCTCAGGCTTCGCCAAAGTTATCAACATTACAACAGCACTGAAACATCATTATTTTAACCCCTGACACAGTTTAATGAATACTACCTCATCACAACCTGATGAACGACTCTTAATCGTTCAGCGTGCCCCGTCGAATCCGGGTGAAGCCATCTAAACGACTAAAAGTGCCTCATCAGACGCAAACGGGATGGAATGAATACCTGATGACACATCTTCACATGCCAACGGAATAAGCTGAATGCCTCTGCTCGATTCATCAGATGCTGTTCATGTGATGAAAACCGGAGATCACGAATCTGCCAGGCATGAGATTTTCTATATAAAATTTCTAATTTGGAAAAATGAAAACTACTAAGTGGAGCGATGCCATCTGTGAAGCAAACGGAATTCACATTCACTACACGAGAACCGGTGGAAACAAGCCCCCTCTGGTTTTGCTCCACGGATTAATGACGAACGGACTCTGCTGGACTGATTTAGCCCGGGCTCTCGAAAACGATTATGACGTCATCATGCCGGATGCCAGGGGGCATGGAAAATCGAGTGTACCTGACTTTGGATACCGGTACGAAGACCATGCAAACGATGTTATAGGTTTGATAAAAGCACTGAACCTGTCCCATCCGGTTTTGCTCGGACATTCCATGGGAGGGATGACAGCGGCCGCAGTAGCCAGCCAAAATCCCGGGCTACTCAGAGGCCTTATCCTGGCTGACCCGACTTTCCTGAGTCCGAAAGTTCAGCGAGAAGTTCGCGATAGTGATGTGGCGGACCAGCATCGGCAAGTTCTAAACAAGTCTTTGGATGAAGTCATTGCGGAAGCGCGTGAAAGACACCCGAACCGGTCGTCCGAAACCCATGAGTTATTCGCCCGGGCCAGACTTCAAACCAGTATGGCTGCCTTCGACGTTCTTGCGCCACCCAATCCCGATTATGAGCAATTGGTGAAAGCAATTGACGTTCCAAGCCTCCTCGTTTTTGGAGATAGAGGTGTGGTTTCGCCTGTTGTTGCCGAAGAGCTGCAACGCCAGAATCCGAAAATCCAGGTCGAACTAATCCCGGAAGCCGGCCACGCTCTCCACTTAGACCAGCCGGAACGCTTTACAACCATCGTCAAATCATTCTTGCATTCAATTGGAACAATGACTGCACCATAAATGCACTGGAGCTCACAGAACTTCGGTGTATTAGATTTCGGGAGGAAATTTTCACTTGAAGAGGTGAAAAAACCAAACTATTACGTGTACACAATACGTTCCAATAGGGGTACATAAGAACAATGGACATCCACACTAGTTACCACCAATCTCAGCCATTTCCCCAACATTCCAGTTGACTTACGAACAGTTCCCCTGATACATCAAAATTTCCAAAACCATTATATCTTAGCGGGAAAAACCTGCAATATGAATTGGACCTGGCTCTTTATCGGATGCATGGCCATTGCCATCATCTATCTACGTTACGCACCCCGACCACTCCCGGTCAAAACCCCGATCGATAAGTTTATGAACTTTGTGTTGCGCTGGTTCCATTCCCTTACCTGGTTTTTCCTGTCTTTGTTTTGCTTAGTGCGCATGGCCGCCATTCCCTCGCTGTATGAATTAGGATTTATCTTCGCCATTGTGGGCGGGTTGTTATATTTTCTATTTTTAGGCGTATTTCTGTTCAGCCGTTTTGCCAGACGGCGGTAACAAGAACCAATTTTCAACCTGATAAACTAATCCATATGAGCCAGTTAATGCTTCTGGCGATTGTCATTTCGGCGGTTGCCCTCCTCTTACTCCTTGTCCTCCGATTCAAAATCAATGCATTCATAGCGCTCATTGTCACGAGCATGTATGTCGGTTTGGCTACCGGCATGAAACCCGCCAGTGTACTCCAGAGTATCCAAAACGGCATGGGCGGTACACTCGGCTTTGTCGCTACCGTTGTCGGCCTTGGTGCCATTTTCGGCGCATTGCTCGAACACAGTGGCGGAGCGCGTTCGCTGGCGCATTACCTGGTCGGGAAATTCGGATACGAACGGGCCTCGTGGGCTATGGTGCTCACCGGTTTCATCGTAGCCATTCCGGTCTTCTTCGATGTGGGTTTCATCATTCTTGTGCCCATTGTGTATGCGCTTTCGCGGGATACCGGCCGGCCTGTATTGTACTACGGAATTCCTCTTTTAGCCGGTTTGGCAGTTACGCACAGTTTTATTCCTCCGACTCCGGGTCCTGTAGCTGTCGCCGAAATTGTCGGTGCCAACTTAGGGTGGGTCATCTTACTCGGATTCATTGTTGGGTTACCTACCGCCATCATTGCCGGACCGGTTTTCGGGAAATACATCAGCAAACGAATTACTGCCTCTCCACCTGCATTTCTGCAGGAAGATGAAAAGGATACAGACCAGAAAGAACTCCCTTCTTTTGGCATCATAGCCGCCCTGATTGGCGTGCCGCTGTTACTGATTCTGGTGAACACTATTTCCGGTGTACTGGTCGACAAAAAAATTATCGGTACCAGCCTGACCACTGATATCATCACCTTTCTCGGACACCCGTTTACCGCATTAACCCTGGCAACGCTGCTGTCGCTCTATTTTTTGGGTACCAGGAGGAATGTATCCGGAAAAGAATTACTGGACATCAGTACCAAGGCACTGGGCCCGGCCGGGATCATCATCCTGATAACCGGAGCTGGTGGCGTATTCAAACAAGTCCTCATCGATTCGGGTATTGGGAAAATGATGGCCACATCCATTGCCCATTCGGCTCTTCCACCGCTGTTGTTAGCCTGGTTGCTGGCGGCGGTTGTCCGCGTCACCCAGGGAAGTTCCACCGTGGCTATGATTACTGCTGCCGGAATTATGGCACCTGTTCTCGACGTATTTGATCTCTCAGCCCCGCACCGTGCATTGATTGTACTTTCCATTGCCTCCGGAGCGACTATCTTGTCACATGTAAATGACAGCGGCTTTTGGTTGGTAGGCAAATACTTCGGTATCGATGAGAAACAGACACTACAATCGTGGACTGTTATGGAAACCATTATTTCGGTTTGTGGATTAGTTCTCAGTTTGGCTGTGAGTTTCGTTATTTAAGTAAAAAAATTCTTAAGGATGAATAATTAGTCAATTGATCGCTTACATGATTGCGTACTTTTTATGACCTTTGTCATTCCACAGTTAAATACGTCCCACGAAACACCACTCAAAATGTACAAGATTCAGACACTGAACAAAATTGACGAAGAAGGATTAAAACTTTTTCCTGCTGCAACTTACGAAGTTGGCACCGAGGTTTCCGACCCGGAAGGCATTGTGCTTCGCAGTTATAAAATGCACGATATGGAATTGCCGGCTTCGTTAAAAGCTATCGCCCGTGCCGGGGCGGGAGTGAATAATATTCCGGTAGAGAAATGCACCGAAAAAGGAATTGTTGTATTCAATACCCCTGGTGCGAATGCCAATGCAGTGAAAGAGCTGGTTATTGCCGGTATGCTGCTGTCATCACGAAATATTGCCGGCGGAATTGAGTGGGCTAAAACACTGAAAGGTGAAGGAGACAATGTCGCAGCGTTGGTGGAAAAAGGCAAATCAAATTTTGCCGGTAACGAAATCAAAGGAAAGACCCTTGCCATTATTGGTTTGGGAGCCATTGGCGTAATGGTTGCCAATGCAGCCGAAGCACTGGACATGAATGTAATTGGATTCGACCCGTATATTTCCGTTGAACATGCATGGGAACTGAACCAGAATATCGCCCGCGCTGAGAGCATCGAAGCTTTGTTGGCCCAGGCTGACTTTGTAACACTGCAGATTCCGCTGATGGATAAGACCAAGAATTTCATCGATGCTGAAAAGATTGCCATGATGAAAGACGGCGTGCGTATCCTGAACTTTGCCCGTGGCGGCCTGGTTTCCAATACTGACCTGAAACCGGCTCTCGAGAGCGGAAAAGTAGCGTGGTATGTAACCGATTTCCCCGATGCGGAAGTACTGAATATGAAGAATGTGATTGCCATTCCTCACCTGGGAGCTTCCACTCAGGAATCGGAAACCAACTGCGCGGTAATGGCAGTTCGCGAGGTTCGTGACTACCTGGAAAACGGAAACATCCGCAACTCGGTCAATTTTCCCGATGTTGCAATGAACAGTAATGGAGGTGCGCGCATCCTTATTGCGAACAAAAATGTTCCAAACATGGTGAGCCAGATTTCCACCCTCCTGGCAAGTTACAGTGTGAATATTGCAGATATGATGAACCGTAACCGGAATGGAATTGCCTATAACATCATCGATATCGACCGGAATGAGTTGGATCCCGAAGTGGGTGAAAAACTTCGTCAGATCGAGGGTATTTTCATGGTTCGGATTCTTCCGGGCAAAAAATAACGTTCCTTAATGAATTAGATATGAAACACTCCAAACCTTCCGGGTTTTGGAGTGTTTCTTTTTTCTGACAGACAGTCGTGAAAATTGCCCTGCCCAAACAAGGAGATTTAAGTGTATTTTTTACACCTATTCATTCCTTTTTACTAATCAAAAATTTCTATTTTTACGTCGAAAATATTTTAACACAATCAGATGAAGAACAATTTAACCAATAAAGCAGCAGACAACATTCGGATTTTATCGGCCGCTATGGTCGATAAAGCAAAATCGGGTCACCCAGGCGGTGCCATGGGCGGAGCTGATTTCGTCAATGTTTTATATTCTGAATTTTTAAAATATAACCCGGACGACATGGCTTGGCCATTTCGTGATCGTTTCTTCCTCGATCCCGGTCATATGTCTCCGATGCTTTATTCCGTTCTGGCCCTTTCGGGGAAATTCTCCATGGAAGACCTGAAGAATTTCCGTCAGTGGGG
>Ga0209269_1001324_pt1 | contig 13531 bp, 6 predicted proteins | sample MTBAKMMethaMetaG_FD_187455 | JGI IMG/M metagenome (GOLD analysis project Ga0209269, IMG submission 187455) | Enrichment culture microbial communities from Arthur Kill intertidal strait, New Jersey, USA, that are MTBE-degrading - MTBE-AKM (Arthur... | ecosystem: Environmental > Aquatic > Marine >... | reverse complement strand
AACCACTGTGATCCAATTGGAAAAACGATTTGACGGTTTGATTGAGGCTCCCTTCCACACGGTGGGGAGCTTTTAAATTCAGGAGGCTATGTGACCCTGCCCCCCACTTCCTCATCCGATTTTCTGCTCAGCATCCATCTGGCTTTGTCGCAATATCCCATTCTCAGCAGCCGGATTCGCTCGCGGATGCGCAAGCGTTTATACGAGCGTGGAATCATCGACCGCCCCACCTTCGAGGCGCGCGCGCGCAAAATGGCCATTCGCTCGCAAAAACGCGAAGGTCTGTTGGATCCTTTGTATGAAGAACCCGCGCCTGTATGGGATCAGCGCCTGGCCAAAGTGCGTGATTACCTCACCGATTTGCTGTTCAGCCAGCGCCTGACCTTCGACGAGTTTAGCGATATCGTCAACCAGGTATTACTGGAACGCGGGGTGGCGGAAAACGAAACCTTACTGGCCATCAACCCGGAACTCTCCCCCATTGAAAAAGTCTTCGAGCAGGCCATGACGATCGAACGCCTGCCGTATGAAGAGCGCTCCAAATTGGAAGCGCGTCTGCTGGAATGTAAAGTGGTATTGATTCGCTCGCTGATCAGCGACCAGCTGCGCTATATCAACATCGCCAAAGAATGGTTCACCATCGACGACCTGGCGGAGATTTATAAGCGCAAGATCGGCGGCGGCAGAATTGGCGGCAAGGCGGCCGGCATGCTCTTGGCCATCCGCATTCTGCGCGAACTGGCAGACGAAGAGTTGCTAAACTGCCTGAACTCGGCTGAATCGTATTACATGGGTTCAGACGTGATGTATTCCTTCATGAATATCAACAACCTCTTCCACTGGAACGACCAGAAATATAAGACTGAAGAGGAAATGCGCATGGATTATCCGCGCATTATCGAAGACTTCGAGTCGGGTGAATTTCCACCGGATGTACTGGAGCGTTTACAAGGACTGCTGGCGTCGGTGGGAAACCGCCCGCTGATCGTGCGTTCCTCCAGTCTGTTGGAAGATAACTTTGGCACCGCCTTTGCTGGCAAGTATGAGAGCGTGTTCCTGCCCAACCAGTCCACCCAGCAGGAGAATCTACGCGCGCTGACGCGCGGCATAGGGCGCATTTTTGGCTCTACCCTCAACCCCAACGCGCTGGTGTACCGCGCCAGCAAGGGTCTGGCCGATTATGATGAGCGCATGGCGGTGTTGATCCAGGTGGTGCAGGGCGAGCAGTTCGGCCAGTATTACCTGCCGCACGCCGCCGGGGTGGCCTTCAGCCGCAACCTGTACCGCTGGTCGCCGCAGATCAATCGCGAAGACGGGTTTGTGCGCATGGTATGGGGTCTGGGTACGCGCGCGGTCGACCGGGTGGGCAACGACTATCCGCGCCTGGTGGCGTTAAGTCACCCCACACTGCGCCCGTCCACCAATGTGAAAGCCATCAGCCAATATTCCCAACGCTATGTGGACCTGATCGACCTGAAAGAAAACAGCCTTAAAACGCTCCCGATTCATGATGTGATCAGTACCCGCTATTCGCCGGTACGTTATCTGGCGCAGGTGGAAGAAGATGGATATTTCCTGCCGCTGCGATCCTCGTTGATGAGCGATCCCAAACGGCTGGTGTTGACGTTTGACGAGCTGCTTAAGCGTACTCCCTTTGCCCGGCACATGCGCACCATTCTGCGCACCCTCGAGACTCAATACCGCGCGCCGGTAGATCTGGAATTCACCCTGGGAGTGAGCGACAACAGCGAGTCGGTGCAGCCGGATCTGTGTATGACCGTGCTGCAGTGCCGCCCGCAGAGCCATCTGATGGGCTCGACGCAGCGCCCCTTCCCCGAGAATGTGAAGGCAGAGGATGTTGTCTTCCGCACTCATTTCATGGTGCCCGAAGGCTTTGTGGAAGGCGTGGAATACGTGTTATTTGTGCCCCCACAAGGCTATTTTGCCCTGCCCACCCTGAACGCGCGCCATGAGCTGAGCCACGCCATCGGGCGGGTGAACCGCGCGCTCGAAGGCAGCCGCTACATCTGCGTGGGGCCGGGCCGCTGGGGCAGTTCCAACTCCGATCTGGGTGTGCCGATTGGCTATGGTGATATCTACAACACCCGCGCGCTGGTGGAACTGGCTGGTAAAGACGTGGGACCGGAACCGGAGCCTTCCTTGGGCACGCACTTCTTCCAGGACCTGCTGGAAGCGCAGATTTATCCGCTGGCGGTGATGCTGGACGACGAAAAAGGCCAATTCAATCAGGCCTTCTTCTACGAGGCGAAAAACTGCCTGGATGAGTTTATTGAAGTGGATGAGAAATTACGCGACGCGCTGCGTTTGGTTCGCGTGGCAGATTTCGCGCCGGATTCGCACCTGACCATCGCCATGAGTGACGAAAAGAACCAGGCTCTGGCGTATTTTGAACCCGATCGAAAATAGACAGTGAGGATAAGAAAATGAATGCCGCCCGAGATTAGATTTTGGGCGGCTTTTTATTCTTAATTAATTCTAATATCCATCAATCTATTCTATAATTAGCAAGGATTAGGATAATAAGTATTCATATTCTCTACAATTGGTAAAGATTAAATTACCAATTGTTTTTACGTGCAAGTTGATTTTGATATTTCTTGAATGGGGCGTCATCTTAAGGTTAGTTGGAGGTCAATTTGAAAAACAGGCTTGTTTCTTTGCGAATCTTTACCATCATCATTGTCCTGGCTGGTTTTTTTAGCCCGCTGACCTGGATAACCGCGTCTGCACAGATCTCTGGCGGGGATTTCGTTCTCGAAAAAGGGATGGCTGACGAAACCATCTCACTTCCGGCGCAAGTCAACCTGGAATTTCTTCCTAACAGCATCCCCTCCGGCGGCACGTCCACCTTAAGCATATCTATTTACAACCCCAACGCATTCGCGCTGAACTTATCCACATCCCCTGCCGCGCTGGCCAATACCCTGCCTGCCGGGGTGACCTTCGCCAATCCGTTGAATCCAACCAGCACCTGCGGCGGAACGATCAGCACCATCGGCACAACGCTTTCCTTGATTGGTGGTACTGTTCCGGCGAAAGAGGGCATTACCTTTGGCACCTGTACTATCACGGTAGACGTCACATCTACGGTGGCCACCACGCATATCAATACCATTCCCGCGGAAAACTTGAAAGCCACTGACCCTACCGGCACCATTCAGGTCACCAATACCACGCCAGCCAGCAATAACCTGCTGGTCAGCGCGCTGCAACCCCCCAGCTTGAACAAGAGTTTTTCACCCAACACCCTTTATATCGGGCAGGTTTCACAGCTGGCAATCACCATTCGCAACAATGATTTAAACTATGATTTGACCAATGTGAGTGTCACAGACAATTTGCCGCCCAATGTGGTCATTGCCAATTCAACTGTAACCTCCAGCGGGTGTGGGTCGCCATCCATCAGTGTGGCCGCATCAGACACATCTGTCACCATCAACGGCGCAACGGTTGCTAAGAATTCCACCTGTACTGTTCGGGTAAATGTCACCTCCTCTGTAGCGGGAGTTTACCTGAACACCATCCCTGCCAACGCGATTACCTGCCAACAATACGTGACCAATGCTTCAGCTGCTTCCGCTCCGATCAACTTTCAATCCATAGGAGCAACCAAGTCATTTTCGCCGGGAAATTTCCAGGTTGGCGCAACCAGCACGATGACGATCACTTTACGAAATCCGACCGAAAATGAATATACGGGTGTGAATTTCACCGATACCCTGCCAGCGGGACTGAATATTTATGGCGCTCCGGCGGCTTCGCAATGCGGCGGTACCGTTACGTATGACTCGGGGCAAATCACGCTGAGCGGAGGGAAAATTCCAGCAGGTTCTTATACCACCCCTGGATCGTGCACCATCACCGCCCAGGTCACCTCTTCCATTGCTGCTTCTTTTACCAACAGCATCCCCGCGGGCGGCATTTCTACCGACCAGGGGGCGGCCAACGTATCGGCTGTGACGGGTAACGTTACAGTCTACGGCGAGGGCGCGGGTATCACCAACCCCAGCAAATCGTTTAATCCAACAACCATCGCGGTGGGCGGCATCTCCACCCTGACCATCAATGTTCGCGCGCCAGCAGACACCTCCCTGACCGGTTTTTCCCTGACCGACGCGCTGCCGATTGGGGTAAAGGTTGCATCCACCCCCAGCGCGACCAAAAACGCCAACTGCCAGGGTGGGACGTTCAGCCCGTCTGCCGGAGACAGCTTGCTTTCCTACACCGGCGGAACCATCCCGGCCGGGCAACAATGCACACTAACTGTCAGGGTCACCAGTAATAGTACCGGTGTTTTTACCAACACCATTTCTCCAGCCAACATCTCTAATAACGAAGGGCGCAATATTTCCGGCAGCTTTTCGGCTAACCTGACGGTCAGCGGCATAACGGTTTCCAAGGCGTTTTACCCGACAACGGTGAATATCAACGGTATTTCAACGTTGACAATTACCCTTTCAAATGAAAATTACAGTTACCTGGAGGATGTGGAATTTATCGACACCCTTCCCGCGGGGACCAACATCGCGCCCACGCCCAACCTCAGCACAACTTGTGGCAGCGGTTCGGTGACTGTTAACGACATAACCCGCCAAATCACGATGGATAACGGTGTGATCCCGGCGCGAGTGGGGTCAGTGAATGGTATCTGCACGGTCAATGTCGATGTGATTGGACTCACAACGGGCGCAAAGAACAATAGTATCGCCACGGGCGCAGTCTCTGGAACTATCCACGACGGCGGGGTCAGAATCACCAACCCTTCCGCCGCCAATGCCACGCTTACCGTTAATGCCATTACCATCAGCGTGGTGAAAAGTTTCAGCCCTATTCAGGTGTTTGGCGGCTCAATTTCCCGCCTGACGGTAACGCTGACCAATCCCACCACCGCGCAGTTGACCGGCATCAGTTTCACCGATTCGCTTCCCCAGCGAACGGAACCAACAGTGGGCGGCGTATCCATCGCCAACCCCGCCCAGCCCTCAGTAGGCACCTGCGGCGGAACGCTGACCGCTGCTCCGGGGGATATAGAATTCACATTTTCCGGCGGTTATCTGGCGCCCAATTCAAACTGTTCCGTTTCGGTGAATGTCACCATGGATGTGGAAGCCAACCTGACCAATACCATTCCGGTCGGGGCGGTGACTACCAGCAATGGCGCTGCAAACCCTCTGATCGCGGAAGCTTCCTTAACCAACCTGCCCGGGGCTAGCGTCAGCAAGTATTTTACACAGAATCCGATTCAGGTTGGGGAGACCAGCACGCTGGGAATCACCATCCAGAACCAATCCAACTTTGGGCTGACCGGCCTTGGTTTGATCGATATTCTGCCGGAAGGGCTTGTCCAAACCGGTACGCTGACCGAAGCGCAGTGCGGCGGCAGCGTGGCTTACGACAGCGACACCCGCACGATCACTTTCTCCGGCGGAGCCCTGGAAGCGTTTGAAAGCTGCACTTTGAATATCGATGTCACCGCCGCCGCTGAAGGCAGTTACCAGAACTGTATTGAAGCGAATGCGCTGGTAAACGATCAAAACGCCACCAACGAAGAAGCCTGTGACACGCTGAATGTAGAACAGGCTTTACTGCCGCCTTCCATTAGCAAGAATTTCTCGCCCAATCCGGTGGCGGCAAACGCCACCTCGGCTTTAACTTTCACCATTACCAACTCCAATCCAGTGGCTTTAACTGGCGTGAATTTCACCGATACCTTCCCCAGTGAACTGGTGGTTTCATCGCCGCCCAATCCAACCCAGTGCGGCGGCACGGTAACCTCGACCGCCGATTCGGTGACATTGAGCGGCGGAACAATCGCCGCTTCCTCCAACTGTACTGTTATAGTAGGCACCAAAGCGGCATCAGGCGGGGAATATGATAATGTGAGCGGCAATGTCAGCGCGACCAACGGCGGCACGGGAAATAGCGCCAGCCGCACCCTGACGGTGGTGGCTCCTCCGGTAATCGAAAAGACCTTCTCCCCGGATACCATCACCCGCGGCGCAACCAGCACACTGACTTTTACCCTCACCAACCCGCTTGCAAACACGGTGTCGCTGAGCGGCGTAGCCTTCACGGACAACTTACCCACCGGTGTTCAGGTGGCCGCTGTGCCGAATATTTCTGTCGCACCCGAGTGTGGAAGCCCCACTTTTTCAGCACCGGCCGGGGCGACCAGCCTGACTTTCAGCGGCGGGACAATCGCGGTATCTCCCAACAATGTTTGCAGCATCAGCGTGGATGTGACCGCACCCAACGGCGGTGTTTATGAAAACACAACCAGCCCGGTGACCTCCACCAACGGCGGGACGGGCAACACCGACAGCGCCACCCTGACCGTGCAGGGTGTGGGGTTATCCCTGGTAAAAACTACCACCACGCCCAATTTCAAAAATGTGGGCGATACCATTACCTATACCTACCAGCTAACCAATACCGGCAGCGCGCCTTTGTACGCACCGTTCACGGTGAACGACAATAAAATTGCTAGCGCGATTGATTGCGGCAACACCGGCGCGGTGACTGTATTGAACGCCAGCGAATCAACCACCTGTACTGCGGAGTACACGGTCCAGGCTAGCGACGTAAGCGCGAAATCGGTGACAAACCTGGCCATGGCAACCGCCAAAGACGCAGAATCGGGTGGAAATGATGTCGATTCCAACTCCAGCAGCGTAACAGTGCAGCTGGCCAAACTGACGCTCGACAAAACGACCGCCACGCTCGGTTACCGGGTAGCAGGTGATCGGATTGATTACACCTACACCATTACCAACACTGGAAATGTGACCCTGTACGCTCCATTCGAAGTATCGGATGATCATTTTAATGGCGGAACACCGTTTACCTGTGGGACGGCTACCGTCTTGCCTCCCGGAGCGGTCACCAGTTGCGCGAAAAGCGGTATAAATCGCTATACGGTCACCGCCGATGATGTGACCGCTGGTTTTGTGACCAATACCGCGGCAGCCACTGCCCAGGACGCTTCGTCAGGTGGAGCTACGGTAACCTCGAACAATGACAGTTTGACCGTATACAAACTGGTTGGTCCGGTCATCAGTAAAGCTTTTTCGCCCAATCCCCTCGCGGTGGGAGGAACATCCACCCTGACCTTTACGATCACCAACCCCAATACCACTTCCTCGTTGACCGGGGTGAGCTTCTCCGACACTTTTCCGGCGGGGATGACGAAAGTGACCGACCCGGTTTCAGCGCAGTGTGGCGGAAGTGTAACCAGCACTGCCACATCGATCAGCCTGACAGGCGGTTCAATCATCCCCAGCGGAAGCTGCACGGTTTCCATTCTGGTCACTGCCGCTGACCCGGGGGACTACCTCAACACCAGTGGAACGGTTACTTCTACCAACGGTGGCAACGGAAATACCGCCACAGCAACCCTGATCGTGGTCGGCGCGCCGGTCATCAGCAAATCCTTCTCGCCTGTCGCCATTCTAGAAAATGGCACCAGCCAATTGACGATTAATATTGTCAATCCATCTTCCAATACGGCTGCGTTGACCGGAGTTGCTTTTACCGATCTCTTCCCCAGTGGATTGAAAGTGCAAAATCCACCCAACGCGAGCACCTCCAATTGCGGCATACCGACCTTTGCCCCCGCCGCCAATGACACCAGCCTGTCTTTCAGTAACGGCACCGTTGATGTGGCGGGCACTTGCGAGATCCAGGTTGATGTCACCGCGCCTTACGGGACCTATCAAAACACAACCAACCCGGTCACCTCCTCCAACGGCGGTACCGGCGTAAAATCCAATACTGCCACGCTGGAAGTCAGCCAGGCGGTTGACCTGGCCGTCACAAAAACAGACGGAAATCTCGCGGTGGATAAAGCGGAAGATGTTACTTACACTATCACAGTGGGCAACGCTGGCCCGAGCAGCGCGGTTAACGCCACCGTTTACGACACCTTCCCCTCCTCCCTTTTTGAAGTTACCTGGGAATGCACTGCTGATGCGGGGGCGTTGTGTACGGCATCCGGTATGGGGAATATCGCCGACACGGTAACCATTCTAGCCGGTGGCAAGGTTGTCTACACGGTTACCGCCTCCGTTTCCAGCACGGCCTCGACATCTGTGGTGAATACAGCTTCTGTGGTACCTCCAGCGGGCATTGTGGATGTTGATGAATCCAACAACAGTTTTCAAGATAGTGATAGCCTGAATGGCTTAACCATCGAAAAAAGCGTTGTGCAGACCGATTTCGATACGCTGGGTGAGCTGATCGATTACAACTATCTGGTTACCAATACCGGCACGTCCACCCTGGTAGCCCCCTTCACTGTGGAAGATGACCGCGCGGAAGTGACCTGCGCCAGTCTGCCAGCCAGCCTGGCCCCGGCGGAGACGTTTTCCTGCACGGCACAATACACTGTAACTCAGGCAGATTTGGACGGCGGATTTATTACCAATAAAGTGACCGCGACCGGCACAGATGCGGATGGCGACAGCGTAACTTCCAACGAAGATACGCAAACCATCAGCGGCAATCAGGGTCCGGTCATTGGGGTTGCCAAACGGGTGGTCAGCGTTGAAGAAGTCAGCCCGGGCACCTGGGATGTGACCTTTGAGATCGCGCTGCTGAACTATGGAAATGTCACCCTGCATGACATTGAGCTTGAAGATGATCTTTCCCCTACCTTCCCGGCTCCAGCCGCGTTCACGGTGCAGTCTACCAGCACCCCTGAACCAGTTCTTTTGAGCTTGAATCCGGACTATGACGGCGTGACCAACCTGAATCTTTTGGGATCGGGAAACACGCTGGAGGTCGGGCAAACCAAGAAAGTGGTTGTGGTGGTAAGGGTGATTCCAACGGACGATGGGCCCTACAATAACGCCGCAACCGTGTATGGTACAAGCCCTGAGGACTTTGAAGTGAGCGATCTCTCCCACAACGGCGCCAACCCCGATCCGGATAACAATGGCGACCCCACCAACAACGACGATCCCACCCCGGTAGATTTTGGCGCGAATCTTTTTGATCCGCCCTATGGCATTAAAACCTTCGATGATGACGGCTTACCGCTTTTGCAGTGGACTATGGAATGGATCAACAATTCCAATATTGTGAATGTCAACGCGCGCGTTTCCGACCCCATCCCCTCCGGCGCGGTGTACCAGACCAGCGGAACGCCCAGCGGAACCGGCGTCCCCGGCGGCGCGCCATTTGGCTCGACCGACGATGGCGTGAGCTGCAGCGCGGGCGCGTCGACTGAAACGACCACCACCTGGTGTTACTACGAAGGCCCAACACTCACCTATCCGCGCGGGCGCATCGTGTGGGAAGGCGTGCTGGGACCAGACCTGGGGGTAACCGACCCGGTATTGGCAGTGAATAAAATCACCATCACCTTTAACGTGCGGGTGGAAGAAGACGAATACGAAATCCGCAACCGCGCCACGATTGACGTGGATCGCAACGGGAATGGCCTGGTGGAAGGGGAAACGGAAGTGGAAGTGGCCGATTCCAGCGAAATCTGGTCGAATTGGCCGGAAGAGCTGCCGCTGACCGGCTTCGCCCCTGGCCGGATCACCGACTTGAGCGGGCGGCCGTTTGTGGCTTATGACCAGAGTCACGATCTGATGCTGGATATTCCGGCATTAAACCTGAATGTACCCATTCTGGGCGTACCGATTGTGCATGGGGAATGGAATCTGGACTGGCTGGGCAGTAATGCCGGTTATCTGGAGAATACCGCCTTCCCCACTCACGCCGGGAATACCGGTATCACCGCGCATGTCTATGATGCTTTTGGCAAACCGGGTCCGTTTATCAACCTGACCTCGCTAAAGTGGGGCGACGAAGTGATCATTCACTACGGCGGGTTGCGCTACGTGTATGAAGTGCGCGAAGTGAAGCGCTACCTCAACGAAAGCAATTTCTCGGTGCTCAAATCCGAAGATTTTCCGTGGGTAACGCTGATCACCTGCCAGGGGTATGACCAGCAATCGGACACTTACCGCTGGCGCAGTGCGGTCCGCGCGGTGCAGACGCGCATCGAAGAAGAACGCTAGTTCTTTGGATTGTGAATCCAAACGCCCCCGGTTGATTTGCCGGGGGCGTTTTCATAGGTCGTTTATTCTTTCCAATATTCCACAAATTCCATCTGGGCGTCGGTCTCAGGTGAGGTGTACCCACCTGGAACTTCTATACGCAATTTCTCAATCCGCTTCAACGCGGCTTTTCCATTCGATCCGTGACGTACCAACCAGCAGCCTACCACCGTTCCGGTGCGGCCGATGCCGCCCCAGCAATGCACATACACCCCCTGGCCGCGCTCCAGAGCCGCGTCGAGGGCGTTAAGTATCTCCTTCATTTGCTGGCGGGTGGGAAGGCCGAAATTTTGAATGGGAAAGCGCTGCGTGGTTACCTCTACGCCGCGCCAGCCAGCCTGCTCTTGCAGGATTTTTTGGTAAGAAGGCAGTTCACCTTCTTCGGTCAGGTCGAAGATGCAGGTGACACCGCAATCCAACAGGTTACCCAGCCGGGTGCGGGTTTGTTCGTCGAAATAGCGTGTGGCGGGGTATTCTCCAGCCAAAAATCGGCCGGGGTCAACCCAGTAAGAAGCTGGAAACGGAATTGACGGTGTAGGGTTGCTCATCAGGTGGATCACTCCTGGGCGTATACGCGCCCGATGTCATCGCGTTCCGGCCGGTACAGCAGGGACGCACGTTCATCTACGATCTCATGCACGGCAGCCGGGCCGGGATGCACGCGTCCTATCGCGGAGCAGTGAATGCCTTCGGACTGCAACGCGCTGATGATGGCTGAGGCGTCCGATTCGGGGGCGGTGAGCAGCAGCGCGCCGGAGGCGATGGTGGCCAGCGGATCGAGCTTAAAGAACTGGCAAATTCGCGCGCCCAATGCTTGGATGTGAACCGACTCCCGTTCGATCACCAGGCTGGTGCCGCTGGCTTCGGCCAGCTCCCATAGCGCCGCGGCCAGGCCGCCCTCCGTGGGGTCGTGCATGGCGTGCACGCGCCCGGCGCGCAGGGCGATCTGCGCGTCGCGGGTGATGCCAATGCCGGGATCGGTCAGCATGCCGGCGGCTGTCGCCAATTCTTCTTCATTTAGAATTGCGCGTAAAGGTTCGGCAAATTCACGCGCCAGAATGGATGTGGCTTCTACCGGAACGCCTTTGGTCAGCAGAATCACATCTCCGGGTCGGGCCCCGTGCGGAGTGACCAGCTGATCTTTTTCCACCTCGCCAATCAGGGTGCCCAGCACCACTGGCCGGTCGAGATTGTAAGTAACTTCGGTATGCCCGCCGATGACGGAAATGCCCAGGCTCTGGCAGGCTTCGTTGACCTGGCGGGTGATGGTCAAGACATCATCTGGGGTGGTTTTGCCTTCCGGCAGCAACAGCGTGCAGGAAAACCATTTCGGCTGCGCACCGGTTGTGGCGATATCATTGGCGTTAACCTGCACTGCGTACCAGCCAATCTGGTCGCTGGCGAAGGTGATCGGGTCCGATTTGATTACCAGGCAGCGGTCTCCAAGGTCGATCACGGCGCAATCCATGCCGATGCCCGGCCCCAATAAGATTCTTTCATCCAGTTGGGGGGCTTCTTCAATAACCTGCTTGAGCAGGGAAATGGGTAACTTTCCGACGGGTAAAATGGGTTGGCTCATACTGCTCCAGGTGCTTTGTGGTGAATAGTAACCGCATTGTACCATCAAGCGCGCGTGAATCTAAAGAGAAGGGGCATAACCGCCAGAGAAAGGATTTAAATCAGGTAAAATCCCGCTTCTGCCAGGGCAGCCAGCGCCTGGGTGAACTGCGCTTCACGCACCAATAGATAATCTGTATCGTATGTGGAGATGGCAAAAATACTCACCCCAACCGCCGCCAGCGGATTGGCCAGCGAAGCCAGCACGCCCACCAGAGAGAAATCGAGTGGTCCCAGCACCTTGACCATGCGCCAGCCTGTCTCGGCGGTCACATGGCCGGGAACAAGCGCGTCTTCGACCACGATCGAAAGTTCATCCGCGGTGCGGGTGATGGAGAGAAAACCCTCATGCGGCAGCCAGCCGGGAAACGCTGCCTGGGGATCGAGGCGCGCCACTGCCAGACGTTGGGGCATAATTTGTAGTCGCGGAAGAGGCATGGTTTTTCTCCGTGGGTGGGATGATGGTGATTATACAGGCAGTTTGGCGCACCGGCAACCACATTTCAGACGGCCATCGAACGGGATTCTTGTGTAGGGCGGGTGGAGGGCGGATGATCTGCTGTGAATTAAGACCTTTTGTTACCGCCCGAAACCCGCCGGTATTGTAAGGCCTACGGACCCCACCCCAAGCCCTCCCCAAAATGCTGGAAAACGCATTTTAGGGAGGTAGGATAGTTTTTTACATCCAGCGGGATTCTTGTGTAGGGCGGGTAGAGGGCGGACGATCTGCTGTGAATTAAACCCATTTCGCCCCCGCCCGAAACCCGCCGGTATTGTATGGTCTACGGACCCCACCCCAAGCCCTCCCCAAAATGCTGGAAAACGCATTTTAGGGAGGGAGGATAGTTTTTTACATCCAGCGGGATTCTTGTGTAGGGCGGGTAGAGGGCGGACGATCTGCTGTGAATTAAGACCTTTTTGTCCCTGCCCGAAACTCGCCGGTATTGTATGGCCGCTGCTTATCCACTGTAGTGGCACGAGGTATTACGCCCGTTTCTGGGTGTTGCACCCGTTCTTTGGGTGTTGCACCCGTTTTTTGGGTGTTGCGGTCGTTTTTTGGGAGCATGGCCAAGTTGATAGTACAATTAGGGTATCGAAGCCTGAAAAGAGGGAAGATCATGTCCATTCTAAAATCAATTCAAAAATACTTACCGCTTACGGCTGTGCGGCGCAATCACGCCCTTGAACATGCCACACTGCGGATTTTGAGCCTCAAATACCCGCGATTGAATCTGGCAGGATATTCCGATTTTCGTGGGTTTTGGGTGTACGGCGCGTTGTCTACCGACGCGCTGCAAGAAGCCGTGGATGAAGCCATCAGCCGCCTGAAAGCTGGTGAATACGGTCTGGCAATCCACCCCACCTGCGGAACCAATTTCGTCATCTCAGGGCTGGCAGCCGGAACAGCGGCCTGGTTGGGTACGCTGGGAACACGCAACCTGAAAAGCAGCCTGGAACGCTGGCCTGTGGTGGTAATGCTCTCTACCATAGCATTGATCTTTTCCAACCCGTTAGGTCCAAAACTTCAACGCTACCTGACCACCGAACCGCACTTGGGCGATTTGCGCGTGTTTGAGATCATTCGCCTGCAGCGCAACCGCACTCCCATTCACCGCGTGGTAACCCAACGCGGCCCGCGGATTAATGAACTTCGCTCCTGATGGCCACGCAGATGAAACCTGAATCCGCGGTGGTTACAATTTTCCATGGGGATGACGTTTACGCCATGACCCAAAAGGTGGAGGCGTTCACGCAATCGTTGGGCGACCCAGCGATGGTGGATTTAAATACCGCGCGCCTGGACGGCCGCAGTGCCAGCGATGAGGAAA
>Ga0209269_1001318_pt1 | contig 13617 bp, 14 predicted proteins | sample MTBAKMMethaMetaG_FD_187455 | JGI IMG/M metagenome (GOLD analysis project Ga0209269, IMG submission 187455) | Enrichment culture microbial communities from Arthur Kill intertidal strait, New Jersey, USA, that are MTBE-degrading - MTBE-AKM (Arthur... | ecosystem: Environmental > Aquatic > Marine >... | reverse complement strand
GAGCTCCGGCGGTTCAAGCCGGGAGCCGGCGGCGATCCACACCCCGAGGGCGACCGAGCGAACGCCGTCGATGCGTTCGCTCGCGACCCTCAGGCCGTTCGTGAGCAGAGAGAGCTCGTAGTGCGGCGTGACGACCTCCGACGGCCGCTTACGACTCTGGCTGCTCGGGCGCCTGCACGGGACGCAGGCCGATACGGCCGCGCGCCTTGTCGATCTCGACCACCTCGACGGTGACGATGTCGCCGCGCTTCATGACGTCCTCGACCGAGCTCACGCGCTGGCCCTTGGGGGCCATGCGGGAGATGTGCACGAGGCCGTCGGTGCCCTTCTTGAGCTCGACGAAGGCGCCGAAGTCGGTCGTCTTCACGACCTTGCCGGTGAAGACGTCGCCGACCTCGACCTCCTTGGTCATGGCGCTGATGCGGCCGATCACGGCGTCGGCGGACTCCTTGTCGGCGGCGCAGATGAAGATCGTGCCGTCGTCCTGGATGTCGATGTCGACGCCGAACTCGTCGGTCATGCCGCGGATCGTCTCGCCGCCCTTGCCGATGACGAGGCCGATCTGGTCGGGGTTGATCTGGATGGTGAAGATACGCGGGGCGTACGGCGAGAGCTCGGCCCGCGCCTCGGGCAGCGTCTCGAGCATGCGCCCGAGGATGAAGAGCCGGGCGCGCTTGGCCTGCTCGAGCGCACCCTTCAGGATCTCGAAGGTCACGCCGGTGATCTTGATGTCCATCTGCAGGCCGGTGATGCCCTCGCTGGTGCCGGCCACCTTGAAGTCCATGTCGCCGAGATGGTCCTCGACCCCGGCGATGTCGGTGAGCACGACGTAGTCGTCACCCTCCATGATGAGACCCATCGCGATACCGGCCACGGGGGCCTTGATCGGCACACCGGCGTCCATCAGGGAGAGCGTCGAGCCGCAGACCGAGGCCATCGACGACGAGCCGTTGCTCTCGAGGATCTCGGAGACCAGGCGGATCGTGTAGGGGAAGTCGACCTCTTCGGGCAGGACCGGCATGAGGGAGCGCTCGGCGAGCGCGCCGTGGCCGATGTCGCGGCGCTTGGGGCCGCGCATGAAGCCCGTCTCCCCCACCGAGTACGGCGGGAAGTTGTAGTGATGGATGTAGCGCTTCTTCTCGACCACCGAGAGGTCGTCGATGCGCTGGAACTCGCCGGTGCCGCCGAGGGTGAGCAGCGTGAGCGCCTGCGTCTGGCCGCGCGTGAAGAGGGCGCTGCCGTGCGTACGCGGCACGAGGCCGACCTCGGAGGTGATCAGGCGGATCTCGTCGGTCTTGCGCCCGTCGGGGCGGCGCTTCTCGACGGCGATGCGGTGGCGGATGATGTCCTTCTCGAGCTTGGCCACGGCGCGCTTGACCTGGAGCAGGCGCTCCGGGTCGGGCTCGTCGCCGCCGGCGAGCTGCTCGAGGGCGCGGGTGCGCACGTCGGCGGTCGCCGTCTGGCGCTCGAGCTTCTCGACGACCTGGGTCGCGGCGTCCATCTCGGCCCCGAAGGCGGCCTGCACCTCGGCGAACACGCCGGGGTCGACGGTCGCCTCGACGACCTCGCGCTTGGGCACGCCGGCCAGCTCGCGCAGCTGGAGCTGCACGTCGACGAGCTTCTTGATCTCGCCGTGTGCGAGCTCGAGCGCCTCGAGGATCAGCTCTTCGCCGACCTCCTTCGCGCCCGCCTCGACCATCACGATCGCGTCGGCGGTGCCGGTCACGATGAGGTCGAGCGTCGACTCCTCGTGGACCTCGGTGAGCGTCGGGTTCACGACGAGCTCGCCGTCGATGTAGCCCACGCGCACCGTGCCGACCGGACCGTTGAACGGGATCTTCGAGATCGTCAGGGCGGCCGAGGCGCCGATGCTGGCGAGCACGTCGTAGGCGTTCTCGCGGTCGCTCGACAGCGTCGTCGCCACGATGTGGACCTCGTTCATGAAGCCCTTGGGGAACAGCGGCCGGATCGGGCGATCGATCTGGCGGTCGGCCAGGATCGCCTTCTCGCTCGGCCGCGACTCGCGCTTGATGAAGCCGCCGGGGATCTTGCCGGCCGCGTAGTGTCGCTCCTCGACGTCGACCGTGAGGGGGAAGAAGTCCTGCCCCTCACGCACGTCGTCGCGCATGACCGCGGTGACGAGCACCATGGTGTCGCCGCAGCGCATGAGCACCGCGCCGTCGGCCTGATGAGCCATGCGGCCGGTCTCGAACGAGATCGTCTTGCCGCCTATCTCTACCTCTACTCTATTCATCTCTTCCTTCGTCATCCTCTCCTCCCCGCCACGGCTGCAGCGTCGATCGTCCCACAGTGGGGCGCGCTGACTTGACGGGGGGTGGCTCGAGCCGCTACTTGCGGAGCTCGAGCTCCTTGACGAGCGCACGGTAGCGCTCGAGGTCGCGCGCCTGCAGGTAGTCGAGCAATCTGCGGCGCCGTCCGACCATCTTCAGCAGTCCACGGCGTGAGTGGTGGTCCTTCTTGTGCAGCTTGAGGTGCTCGGTGAGCTCGTCGATGCGCTTCGTGAGGAGCGCGATCTGCACCTCGGGGGAGCCGGTGTCGCCGTCGTGCTTGGCGTGCTTGGCGATGATCGCCTGTTTGTCGTCGGTCGTGAGTGCCAGGGGAAACACCTCCTTCGGAGGCTACTCCGGAGACCCAGTCACAGGTCGGCGGCCTGTGACCGAGAAACGGTCCGCGGTAGGGTACCACACGCCGGAGGGCCGACAAACCTTGGGGCCGCCGCCGGCCCGGCGTGCGTCGACCTCGCGGGCGAGCCCGGCGTCGGTCTCGAGACCGCGGCGCGCGCGCAGCCCTCAGGCGGACGACGGCGCAAGGTCACGCACCGGCGGACGACGGCGCGAGGCCGACCTCGGCGTAGGCGGGGTCGTCGAGCGCCGCGGTCTCGTCGACGTCGCGTCGCATGCGTGCCACGAGCTCGTCGGGCGAGGCGAAGCGCTCCTCCCCGCGCAGGCGGTGGAGGAAGTCGACGCGCAGGTCGCAGTGGTAGAGGTCGCCCTCGAACCCGAGCAGGTGCGCCTCGACGCTCACCGGGGCCTTCTCCTCGTCGAGGCTCGTGAACGTGGGGTTGTGACCGATGTTGACCGCGGCGCGGTACCAGCGGTCGTCCACCTGTACCCGTGTCGCGTACACGCCGATCCCCGGGAAGATGGTGCCGGCCTCGACCTCGACGTTGGCCGTCGGGAAGCCCAGCGTGCGCCCGCGCCGCACCCCGGCGACCACGCGGCCGGTGGCCGACGGCGGCCGGCCGAGGATCTCGCGCACGTCGTCGAGGTCGCCCTCGCGCAGGAGGCGCCGGATGCGCGTCGAGCTGATCGTGTGGCCGTGCTCGGTCACGAGGTCGACGACGATCGCCTCGTACCCGTGCTCGGCGCCGCAGCGTCGCAGGGCGGCGGCGTCGCCCGCTCCCCCGGCGCCGAAGTTGAAGTTCTCGCCCACGACGACGACGCGCGCCTGCAGCGCTCCCGAGAGCAGGGCGCCGCAGAAGTCCGCCGGAGGGAGCTCGGCCATGGCGCGGTCGAAGGGCAGCACGACGAGCTCGTCGGGCCCGAGGGCGGCGATCAGGCGCCGCTTCTCCTCCAGCGAGGTCAGGAGGCGCGGCTGGCGCGCGGGGTCGACGACGGCCAGCGGGTGGCGGTCGAAGGTCACGACCGTGGCCCGCAGGCCGCGCTCCGCCGCCGCGCGCAGGGCGGTCTCGATGACGCGGCGGTGGCCGATGTGGACGCCGTCGAAGGTGCCGAGGGCGAGCGCCCGCGGCACGGCTTCGGCGTCCATCACGTCGGTCACGAGCAGCATCAGGGGCCCCCCGGCGCGGGTGCCGTCACGAGGGCGTCCCGGAGGTCACCGGCACGGGCACGTGGTCGGCCACGGTCACCTGGTCGGCCACGGCTCAGATCCGCACGAGGAGCCGCAGGCCGGGCCCATCCTCGACGGGGCCGTAGATCGCGATCAGCTCGCCGCGGTACACGGCGCGCACCGCACCTTCGGCGGTGCCCGAGAGTCGCGCCCCGTTGCGCACCAGCGGGACCTGGGCCGCGGAGAGCTCGACCGCGGGCAGGAACTGCAGCGCCGCGCCCGGCGGCACGAGGCCGGGGATGTGCAGGTCGCCGGGGGCGCGCTCGGCGACCTCGGCCTCGAACGCCTCCAGCGACTGCGCGTCGTCGAGGCGCAGGGCGCCGGTAGCCGTGCGCGAGAGCTCGTGGAGGTGAGCCCCCGCTGCGACCGCCTCGCCGATGTCGGTCGCGAGCTGCCGCACGTAGGTGCCCTTCGAGCAGGCGATACGGCAGCTCATCGTCTGCGCCGCCTCGTCGAACCCGAGCACCTCGATGGCCGAGATCTCGACCTCCTTGACGGGGGTCTCCACGACCTCGCCGCGGTGGGCCTTCTTGTAGAGGCGCTCGCCGTCGACCTTGACCGCCGACGTCATCGGCACGCGCTGGCTGATGCGCCCGAGGAACCGCGGCAGCACGGCCTCGACCTCGGCGGCGGTCACGCGCCGGCCGCTCTCCTCGAGCGTCCCCGTGCGGTCGCCGGTGTCGGAGCGCACGCCGAAGCGCACCACGCACTCGTACTCCTTGGGCAGGTCGACGAAGAAGCGCGCCAGCTTCGTCGCCCGACCGACGAGCACGACGAGCAGGCCGGTGGCGAAGGGGTCGAGGGTGCCGGCGTGCCCGACCTTCTTGACCGCCGGCCGCAGCACACGGCGCACGCGGGCGACGACGTCGTGCGACGTGAAGCCCTCCGGCTTGTCGATCAGGAGGAGGCCGTCTTCAGGCGCCTTGCGAGTTCGGAACTGAGCCATGCCGTCACCTCCTCGGGGGAGTCGTCGGCCGAGAAGCCGGCCGCCTGGCGGTGCCCGCCGCCCCCCCGGGCGGCGGCCACGGCGCTCACGTCGAGGCCGCTCGAACGCAGGCTGACGCGGCAGCGCGGGCCGGAGGACTGCTCCTTGACGAGCGCTGCCGCCACGACGCCGTCGACCGCGCGCAGGCTCTCGACCACGCCCTCGGTGTCGCCCTCGGCGGCGCCGGCGGCGGCCACGTCGGCCAAGGTCAGCACGGCGACGAGCGCGCGCCCGCCGGCGACCTCGCGGGCGCCGGCGACGGCACGCGCCCAGAGGCGCAGCCCGCCCAGCGGCCGACGCTCGTAGAGCGCCGTGTAGATCGCCGTCGGGTCGGCCCCGAGGCTCACGAGCCAGGCCGCCGTGCTCAGCGTGTGGGCGGTGGTCGACGCGTGCCTGAAGTGGCCCGAGTCGAAGGAGATGCCGGCGTAGAGCGCCGCCGCCGCGGCGGGCCGCGGCGTGAGATCGAGGGCCCGCGCCAGGTCGCAGACGACCTCGGCCGTGCTGCTCGCCGCGGGGCGCAGCAGCACGAGCTCGCCGAAGCGCGTGTTGTCGTGGTGGTGGTCGATGTTCACGACGGGCCCGTCCCACGTCTCGACCCCCAGGGCGAGGCGCGGCACGCTGCCGCTGTCGAGGGCGTAGAGCGGTGTGCCGGCGGGCGGCGCCTGCGTCGCCAGCGGCACGCCGTCGAGGACGAGGTCGGCGGCAGGCAGCTCGGGCTCGTCGACGACGTGCAGGGTCGCCTCGGCGCCGAGCTGGGCGAAGAGGTCGGCCATGCCGGCGGCGGCGCCGAGCGCATCGACGTCGGGCCGCTCGTGCACGGCGAGGGCGACGCGGCGTTCGCCGCGCATGCGGCGCGCGACCGCGGCGAGGTCGGCGGCCAGCGCCTTCACGAGCCGGCCTCCCGCTCACCGTCGTGCGCGTCCGCGTCACCGTCGTGAGGGTCCTCGCCGGCGTCCGCCGGCTCGCCTTCGTCAGCCTGCAAGGCCTCTCCGGCCGGCTCGACGCCGGTGACGGCGGCTTCGGCCTCGGCCTCGCTCTCCCCCGCCGCGCCGCCGCGCGCCTCGAGCTCGGCCGCCTCGCGGCGGATCAGGCTCTCGATGCGCTGGGCGTTGACCGACGTCGGGTCGTAGACGAACTCGATCTGCGGGGTGCGCTTGAGGCGGAGGCCCGTCGTGATGGATGCCTGCAAGACACCGCGCGCCTGCCGCAGCGCCTCGAGGGTCGCGTCGCGCTCCCTGGCCGTGCCGAGGACGCTCACGAACACCTTGGCGTGGCGCAGGTCGGTGGAGGTCTCGACCCCGGTCACGGTGACGAAGCCGACGCGCGGGTCCTTGAGACGCTCGACGATCGCCGCCGAGACCGACTCCTTGATGCGCTCGTTGATCCTCAGGAGGCGATGTCCCACAGGCTCTCCACCCCCTCGACCGTGCGCAGCACCACGCGCACGTCGCCCTCGAGGCCGTGCAGGTAGCGGTCGACCTCGGCGAGCTGCTCGTCGGCCTGGCGCGGCGACGAGGCCGCGAGGACGATGAGGACCCGTGACGTCTGCCAGGTGCCCTGGCCGCCGACCTCGCTGAAGGACGCCCTGAAGCGCCGCTGCACGACGTCGCGCAGCGACCTCAGCGGGCCACGCTTCTCCTTGAGCGATCGGGTGCCGGGGAAGTGCAGGTCCGCGAGCAGGACGCCGATGCTGGCGTCAGACCTCACGGGCGACTTCGCGGGTCTCGTACGCTTCGAACACGTCGCCCTCCTTGACGTCGTTGAAGCCGTCGAGAAGGATGCCGCACTCGAAGCCCTCCTGGACCTCGCGCGCGTCCTCCTGGAAGCGCTTCAACGAGCCGATGCGGCCGTCGTGGACGACGACGTCGTCACGCAGCACGCGAGCCTTCGCCCCGCGCTGCATGATCCCCTTGGTCACCATGCAGCCCGCGATCGTGCCGACCTTGGACGCCTTGAAGGTGGCGCGCACCTCGGCCTGGCCCAGGACGACCTCACGGTACTCGGGCTTGAGCATGCCCATGAGGGCGGCGGTCACGTCTTCGGTCACCTTGTAGATGACCTGGTAGGTGCGCACGTCGACGCCCTCCTGCTCGGCGAGCGTCTGTGCGGCCTGGCTCGGGCGCACGTTGAAGCCGATGATGATCGCCTCGGAGGCCGCGGCCAGCATGATGTCGGACTCGTTGATGCCGCCGACGCCGGAGTGCAGGATGCGCACCTTGACCTCGGGGTGCTGGATCTTGAGCAGCGCGTCGGAGAGCGCTTCGAGGCTGCCCTGCACGTCGGCCTTGACCACGAGGTTGAGGTCGAGGACCTTGCCCGCGGCTATACGCGCGAAGACCTCGTCGAGGGTGAGAGACCGCTCGCGCGCCAGGCGCTCCGTCTTGAGGCGGCTGGCGCGCCGGCCGGCCAGGGCGCGTGCGGCGCGCTCGTCCTTGACCACGCGGCAGAGCTCGCCGGCGATCGGCAGCTCGTCGAAGCCGATGATCTCGACCGGGGTCGACGGACCGCCGCTCACGAGGGTCTCGCCCTTGAAGTCGCGCATCGCGCGCACGCGGCCGCTGGCGCCGCCGGCGACGATCGCATCGCCGACGTGCAGCGTACCGCGGTTGACGAGCACGGTGGCGACGACGCCGCGGCCCGGGTCGACGCGGGACTCGATGATGAACCCGCTGGCCTCTGTCTTCGGGTTGGCCTTGAGGTCGGCGACCTCGGCGACCAGGAGCAGCATGTCGAGGAAGTTCTCGAGGCCGATGCGCTTCTTGGCGCTGGCCTCGACGAAGATCGTGTCGCCTCCCCACTCCTCGGGGACGAGCGCGTACTCGGTGAGCTGCTGCTTGATGCGGTCGATGTTGGCCTCGGGCTTGTCGATCTTGTTGACCACGATGAGTATGGGGACGCCGGCGGCCTTGGCGTGGTCGATGGCCTCGATGGTCTGCGGCATGACGCCGTCGTCGGCGGCGACCACGATGGCGGCGATGTCGGTGACCTTGGCGCCTCGGGCGCGCATCGCCGTGAAGGCGGCGTGACCCGGAGTGTCGATGAAGGTGACCAGCTTGCCCTGGTGCCTCACCTGGTAGGCGCCGATGTGCTGGGTGATGCCGCCGGCCTCGCCGGCAGCCACGGCGGTGTCGCGGATGGCGTCGAGCAGGCTGGTCTTGCCGTGGTCGACGTGGCCCATCACGGTGATGACCGCGGGCCGTGACTCGAGGTCTTCGGCGGCGTCGACCGCCTCGGTCTCGAGGGCGGCCTCTTCGTCGGCCGCGTGGACGATCTCGATCTCACGGTTGAAGTCGCCGGCGAGCACCGAGATGGCCTCGTCGGAGAGCGACTGCGTGATGGTGACCATCTCGCCGTAGCCCATCAGGGTCTTGATGATCTCGGCGGTGGAGATGCCGAGGAGCTGGGAGATCTCTTTGACGCTCGCCCCCGAGGGCATCTTGACCGGGCCGCTCGGGATCGGCGGTGGAGTGGGCGTGACCGCTTCGCGCGGCTCGCCGCGCCCGCGGCGGCCGCGACGCTGGCCGCCGCCGCCCTGCGGGCCGCCGCGGCGCGCGGCGCCGGCGTCGATGATGACCCGCCGGCGGCGGCCGCCCTGGCCGCCGCGACGGCGCGGCGCCGGGGTGGCCCCGGCGTACGCCTTCTCGATCGCCTCTTCGTCGACGTTGACCTCGCCGTCGACGACCTCGATGCCCGCCTTCTTGAGGTGAGCGAGGACGTCGTCGACGCTCGTACCACGCTGGCGGGCGATGTCGGAGACCTTGCGCTTCTTGGCCACTCACCTCACCGCCTTTCTCTGTTCACAGGCGACCGCGAACTCGTGCACGGTCGCCTTGTCGATGGTCACGGGGCCCCGGAACGCCCGCGCGGAGGCGCGTCGCCCGAGGGCCGCGTCGAGACAGCTCTGCGCGGGACACACGTAGGCGCCCCTGCCGGCCGCGGCCGGCGCGGCGAGCGTCAGCCGCCCGTCACGCAGGGCGAATCGTATCAGGTCGCCCTGCGGCCTGCGTTGGCGGCAGCCGACGCAGGTGCGCTCCGGCGCGGCCAAGGGTCACGCCTCCGGCCCCGCGCCGTCGGCTGCCGGAGCCTCGGCCTCATCGCCGGCCTCGTCGCCTTCGGGCGCCTCGGGCTCGACGTAGTCGGCGTGGATGCTGCAGTAACGCGAGCCGCCGACCGCCTGGTTGGGGCAGCGCTTGCCGGTCGCCGTGACCGCCATGCACTGGCCGACGACACCTTCGTCCTCGGCGAACTCCATGTCGGCCTCGGCCTCGGCCTGCTGCTGCTGGCTGCGGATGTCGATGCGCCAGCCCGTGAGCTTGCTCGCGAGGCGCGCGTTCTGCCCGTCGCGGCCGATGGCCAGCGAGAGCTGGTCATCGGGCACGATGATCGTCGCCGACTGGTCCTCGTCGTCGACCAGCACCTCGCGGACACGCGCCGGCGAGAGGGCCTTGGCGACGTAACGTGCGGCGTCGTCGTGGTAGGGGATGATGTCGATGCGCTCGCCGCGCAGCTCGCTGACCACCATGCGCACGCGCGAGCCGCGCGGCCCGACGCAGGCGCCGACCGGGTCGACCCCGTCGGCGTGCGAGATCACGGCGATCTTGCAACGCCCGGGCACGGGCTTGCCGTCGCGCCCGCGGTAGCCGGTCTCGCGCGCCACCTGGCGGATCTCGACGAGCCCGTCGGCGATCTCGGGCACCTCGATCTCGAAGAGCCGCCGCACGAGCTGCTCGTTCTTGCGCGAAAGGATCACCTGCGGGCCCTTGGTCGAGTCCTCGACCTTGACGATCACGGCCTTGACGCGGGCGCCGTGCTCGTAGTGCTCGGTCTCGATCTGCTCGCTCTTGGGCAGCAGCGCCTCGACGCGCCCGAGCTCGACGAGCGTGTAGCGCGCGTCGCTCTGCTGCACGACCCCGGTGACGAGCTCGCCGACGCGGTCGACGTACTCCTCGAACATGAGGTCGCGCTCGGCGTCGCGGATGCGCTGCATGATGACCTGCTTCGCGGTCTGCGCGGCGATGCGGCCGAAGTCGTCGGGGGTCACGTCGATGCGCTCGACCTCGCTCATGTCGACACCCGAGAGGTCGAGGCCGATCTCCTCCCCCTCCTCGTCGTGCATCTTGAGCGCCTCGACGTCGATGTGCTCGGGGAAGATGAGCTGGTAGACCTTCATGTCGCCGGTGTCGTGGTCGACCTCGGCCTTGGCGTGCTCGACCGCGTCGGGCGTCTTCTTGTAGGCGGAGAGCAGGGCGTCCTCGAGCGCCTCGAGCAGGGCGTCGAAGGCGATCCCCTTCTCCTTCTCGATCTGGTGCAGCGCCTCGATGATCTCTCTGCTCACAACGGCCTCCGGTTCACCTGTCGAACGCGTACACCACGTGGGCGCGCGCGATATCGCTCATCTCGAGCCTTGCCTCACCGCCGCCGTCGCTGAGCTCGACGGTCACGCTCGTCGCGTCGGCGCTCACCAGCCGCCCGCGGAAGTGGCGGCGGCCGCCGGCCGGCGCCACGGTGCGTACGGCGACCTCCTGGCCCACGGCGGCGGCGAAGTGGGCCGGCTTGCGCAGCGGGCGGTCGAGCCCCGGCGACGAGACCTCGAGGGCGAACTCGTCGCGCAGCCCGTCGAGCGCCCCGGTCACCGCGGCGCAGAGATCGAGGTCGACGCCCCCGGGCCGGTCGATGTACACCACCAACCGGTCACCCTTGAGCTCGAGATCGACGACCTCGACCTCGGCGAAGGGCTCGGCCAGCGCCGCCTCGACGACGGCCTCGAGCTCCTGCCTGCTGCGCCGCATGTCCCGCTCCCTACAAAAACAAAAGCCGGTTGCTGCGCACCGACTTTCACAGATCTCTCCGCGCGTGTTGCCTGACTCAGGCAGTATAGCACCGCCCGGCGTCGCCTCACAACGCCGGGAGCCCTCAATGAGCGGGGGGATCCTGCCGATATCCCCGGTTGAGTCGACGCGGCGCCGCCGCGTCTCAGCGCGCGTCAGAGAGGCGTGATCCGAGCATGGGCGAGTACACGACGTTCGAGTGCAGGGCCTGCGGCTACAAGGCCGAGCGGGTGCGCTGGGGGGTCAGCGTCAACGACCCGCGCCAGCGCTGCATGCCTGCGTACTGCGTCGAGTGCGGGACGATCCGCGAGGTCGACCTCACCGGCGCCGACCTCATGGTCGACGAGTTCGACTGCCCGGACTGCGGCAGCCAGCTCTTCTTCCTCGAGAAGGCCGCTTCGTACACCTGCCCGAAGTGCAAGGCGCACGACATGCGCCTGATCCAGGGCGACTACTGGTGAGACCGGCGGGCGCGACGCGCCCGCTCAGACGAGCCGGCGTGGCGACGCCCCGGCAGGCCGCGCGCCCGCGCGCCGCTACTCGCTGATGACCACCGGGCTGCCGGCGGGCACGAGCCGGCCCACCTCGCGAATGTCGCGATTGCGCATGCGCACGCAGCCGTGACTCACCGCCTGCCCCATGAGCTCGGGCTGGTTCGTACCGTGGATGGCCACCGGACCGCCGTTGGGCCAGTCGGCGAGGTCGGGCTGGAAGGCGCTGATGCCGAGCGCCAGCACCCCGTAGACGCCGCCCGGGTCGGCGGGCTCCAGCTTCTGGTTGACGAAGTAGAGACCGGTCGGCGTCGGCAGAGCCGGCTTGCCGACGGCGACCGTGTATTCGCCGCGCAGCTCGCCGCGGCGGTAGACCCGAAGGAGACGCTCGGAGAGGTCGATCTCGATCTTCGCCGAGGTCGTGTAGAAGGCGAGCTGGCCCTCCTTGACCCAGCCCCGGCTGCCGTTGGGCCGCACCGAGAGCCACACCCGGTGCCACGTGACCCCGTCGACGGTACGCGCCGTGTCGACCAGCACGACCGTCGGGTAGTCGTGGTAGTTGCGCTTGTCGAGGCGCACCTTGACCGCCGCCTCGTCGGAGGGCCTCGTGCGCACGACGACTTCGCCCACGGCCTTGCCGACCAGCCAGGTCTCGTACTCGGGCTCGGCGGGCGGCGCCTCGCTCTCCGTCGGGCCGGGCGTCGGCACGACGACCGGCGCCGGAGACTGCACGGCGCCGCTCCCCTCCGCCCGGGCGCGGACCACCGACCAGCCGCCGGCGGCTATAGCGACGAGGGCGGCGACCGCCGCCAGGCTGAGGACGAGATCGCGGGAACGTGACGACATGCGTCTCCTAGGGTAGTTGAAGCCGGACGACGTGTACACAGGATGCCCGCTCGCGGCGGCGTACACTACCTGCGGAGCGTCCAACCCCGAAAGGAGCGCGCGTGACCCTCATCGTCATCATCGTCCTCGTCGTGATCGCGGTCGTCGTGCTGGCCCTGGTCGCGATCTACAACAGCCTCGTCAAGCGGCGCAACCAGGTCGACAACTCGTGGAGCCAGATCGACGTGCAGCTGCGGCGCCGGCACGACCTCATCCCCAACCTGGTCGAGGCCGTCAAGGACTACATGGAGTTCGAGCAGGAGACGCTGACCAGGGTCACCGAGGCGCGCAACATGGCGGTGGCCGCCGAGCAGCGCGGCCCCGAGGCCCAGGCCCAGGCCGAGAACATGCTGAGCGACGCCCTGAAGTCGCTCTTCGCCGTCGCCGAGAACTACCCCGACCTCAAGGCGAACCAGAACGTGATGAGCCTCCAGGAGGAGCTCACCGCGACCGAGAACAAGATCTCCTTCGCGCGGCAGTTCTACAACGACAGCGTCCTCACCTACAACAACAAGATCCAGACGGTGCCGTCGAACCTCGTCGCCGGGCTCTTCAACTTCACCGCCCGCCAGTACTTCGAGGCGCCGGAGGCCGCCCGCGAGGTGCCCAAGGTCGACCTGCGGTGACCGGCCGCGGTCCGCGAGGCTTTGCCGGCGGCGCGCGTGAAGCGGACGAGACTCGGGACGAGCGCTAGAGCGTCATGTACGAGCAGATCGCCCGCAACCGGCGCGCCTCGTGGCTCCTCATGGGCGTCATCGTGGCGCTCTTCGCCGTCATCGGCTACGTCTTCGGCCTGGCCTGGACCGGCGAGCAGGCCGGCGGACTCGGCCTGCTCGGCGTCTTCGGCGTCGTCGCCATCGTCTGGAGCCTGATCGGTTACTACACCGGCGCCAGGATGGTCCTCGCCGTCAGCGGCGCCCGCCTCGTGACCCACGCCGACGAGCCCCGCCTCTACAACGTGGTCGAGGAGATGACGATCGCCGCCGGCCTCGCGCAGCCGCCGGCGGTGTACGTCATCGAGGACGAGGCGCTCAACGCCTTCGCCACCGGCCGCGACCCGGCGCGCTCGGCGGTGGCCGTGACACGCGGCCTGCTCGAGCGCCTCGACCGTGAGCAACTCCAGGGCGTCGTCGCCCACGAGATCTCCCACATCCGCAACTACGACATCCGCTTCGCCACGCTGGTCGGGATCCTCGTCGGCATCATCGCCCTCGTGGCCGACTTCTTCCTGCGCTCGACCTTCTTCGGCATGGGGCGCCGGCGCGGCGGCGACTCGAGCGGGGGCGGGCTGATGATCGTCGTCGCACTCCTGCTCGCGATCCTCGCGCCGCTGGCCGCCGCCGCCGTGCAGTTCGCCATCTCGCGGCGCCGCGAGTACCTGGCCGATGCCTCCGGGGTCGAGCTCACGCGCAACCCTCTCGGGCTCGCCCGCGCCCTGCACGAGATCGCCGGCGACACCGGCCGGCTCGAGAGCGCCAACCGCGCGACCGCCCACCTCTACATCGCGAACCCCTTGCGCCGGCAGCACACGGGCGCGCTCTTCGCCACGCACCCCCCC
>Ga0209269_1001313_pt1 | contig 13680 bp, 11 predicted proteins | sample MTBAKMMethaMetaG_FD_187455 | JGI IMG/M metagenome (GOLD analysis project Ga0209269, IMG submission 187455) | Enrichment culture microbial communities from Arthur Kill intertidal strait, New Jersey, USA, that are MTBE-degrading - MTBE-AKM (Arthur... | ecosystem: Environmental > Aquatic > Marine >... | reverse complement strand
GGCCGACCTCCCGGACCGCACCAGGGTGACCCTGGAAAGGCTGGAGTGATCACTCGCTGCCTACGATCTCCAGGCCGTCGAACTGGACGGAGGGGATGATGCAGTTGCGATGGACCGTGAGGTCGTTGCCGACCGCACCCACCTTTTTGAGCGCCTGGTAGAAGTTACCCACCAGCAGACACTGGTCAACGTGGCCTACCACGGCTCCATCTCGCACCAGCTTGGCGCAGCGCACCTCAAGGGCGAAGCCTCCGGTGACCCCGTTGACGTCCGGGGCGGCCAGCTTCTCGATGACCACTCCTTCCTTCATATCCGAGACCATATCGTCCACGCTCTTGTTCCCCGCTCTCCAGGCCATGTTAACCGGCAATGTGACACCTCCGCGACGGTACAGGTTCAGAGAATCCGAAGGGTCCCGCCGCAGGTAGTTCCCGGTGGGGTTCACATCACCCATCTGGGCGTGGTAGTTGTCGTAGAGCAGCGTCTTCAGCACTCCCCTTTCCACCAACGGCTTCTCCCTGGTCGGCGTTCCCTCGTCATCGTAACGCCCGGACAGCGCGGAACGGGGGTCCCAGGGCCGGTCCCGTATGTCCACCAGACCGTTCCCCACTTCCTTTCCCACCATCTCCCCCCAGGGGGAACGGTGCCGCAGGGCGTTCTCTCCGTCCAATGCGTAACCGACCGATGCTAGTAACATCTCAGCCAGCTCCTCCGGCGGTAGTATCACGGAAGCGGTCATCTTGCCCTTGAAGTGCTGGGCGCTCTGGGCGTTCATGGCCTTCTCCCTCAGTCCATCGCCCATGCGCTGGGGGTCCAGTGCCGAAAGGCCGGAGGAGTAGTAGCATTCGCACCCTTCCCCTGGCTCGGCCCCCTTGGTCATGGACGTGAAGTGCGCGTAGGTCATGGTCCCCACCTCGTGGAACGCCCCGCCGTTACTGGAGTTCAGCGCCCTCTCCACCAGGGCCACTCGGAGCAAGCCCCTCGGCACCTTGACCTCGCTTCCCGCCGCCTCCACTATCTCCTGCACCTTTGACCGAAGGTCCTCGGAGGTGGCCGAGGCCGCGTCCTCCTGTCTGGTGTCCACGTTCCCCAAGGGCTGCGAGAAACCGGGGAACCTTTTAAAATACGGGTCGGGACGGGAGAACCTGGCCAGGGACACGGCCTTGGCGCCGCACTCGTCCAGGTCCCGCACGGTGTGCAGGGTGGAGCTGGACTGCCCCAGCTTCCCGCCTAGAAGCACCCGGACGGAAACGCCCTGGTCCAGCTTCTCTTCCAGGTTCTTGATCCTGTCGTCATCGATGTAGGCGGCCAGCGAACGTACTCTGACCAGGTACACCTCGGCCTCCTTGGCCCCCTCTTCCAGGACCTTGTGCACCGCCTTCTTGGACATGCGTTCCAGGTCCATCTCAGTCCCCTCCCAGCACGATCTTGAAGCGGCAGTGCGGCCCTCCGGACGACACCGGCACCCAGTCCTCGATCCCCTTGCCGCACGTTCCACCGTCCAGCTCGACCGTGTCGCTCACCGCGTCCCCGGTCCTGAGTATCTCCAGGGCGTTGCCGGTAAGGGTGAAGGAACGCAGCATCTTGGTCACCTGTCCGTTCTCAATAAGGAAACCCCGCAGGGCCTTGGCCTCGAAACCTCCTCCCACCGGGTCCTCCATCCCGCTAATCATGCGGTCCGTGAGCACTCCGTGCTTGACGTCCGCGATCATCTCCTCCAGCTTGTGGTCGCCCTTCTCGAAGAAGGTGTTGGTCATGCGCACCCACACCCTGCGGTCATAGCTCTGTGCACGACCGTTCCCGGTGGGCGCCACGCCCATCTCCGCGGCCGTCTCTAGGGACTGCATGTAACCATGGTACACCCCGTCCTTGATTATGACCGTGCGAGAGGAAGGCGTGCCTTCATCGTCGAACGGGATCGAGCCCCTGGCGCCAGGCACGGTGCCGTCGTCCACCATGGTGATGAGCGGCGAACCGACCATCTTTCCCACCATGTCGGTGAGGAACGACCTCCGCTTCACGACCTCGTCCGCCTCCGAGGCGTGCCCCATTACCTCATGGGCCAACAGTCCGGAGATGCTAGGGTCTGTGATGCAGGTCAACAGTCCCGAGGGCGCCTTCTCCGCGGTCAGCATCTTCAAGGCCTCCTTCCCTACCTCACGCCCGAACGCCTCCAGGTCCGTCGCCTTGACCACCTCGAAGCCCTTCGCCCCTCCTTTTATGTCATAGAAGAACTCCGTGCGCCCGGCCTCCGAGGCCACCGCCTCCACCATTATGTTGGAGCGCACCTCCTCCCAGCTCAGCTGACGGTCATGGCTGTTCACCAGCATGTTCTGTCTCACCTCCTCCCTCAGCATGGAGTTGGTGTTCACTATGCGGGGGTCCACCTTCTGCGCACGGTCCATGTCCAATACCGCCTGCACCTTCTCCTCCATCCCCACCTTGGCGGGATGGAGCTGCACGTCGGCCTTGAGGTCCGATCGCGCCTCCCCGGTGTCCGGAATGATCTTTCCCAAGGCGTTTCCGGCCTGGGCGTTCCTCACGGCCTTCACCGCGGCATTCAACAGGAGTTCCTTGGAGACGTCCACGGTAGTGGCGTACCCCCACGACCCGCGCTTCCGTGCCCTCAGGCACGCCCCTCGGATACGGTCCTCCGATATTCTTCGGACCGCTCCGTCCACCACCGCCACCCCGTTGGTGGTTATGACCTGATAGCGGGCGTCGCAGAAGTCCGCCCCCTCAGCCCTCATGCGTTCCACGGCCAGTGCCAGTTCGTCCATCATTGTATCACCCTCATCCTCTTGTCAGCGTCTGTCAGCATCTCGTACCCCTCCTCCGTGACGAGCACGTCGTCCTCTATCCGTACCCCGCCCTGTCCACGGACGTAAACGCCCGGTTCGACCGTCAGCACCATGCCCACCTTGAGCTGGAAATCGTAGTTGGGAGCTATCCTCCCTCCGTCATGCACCGATAGGCCGAGCCCATGACCGGTGGAGTGCACCATCAGTCCCTTGAACTCGGAGGTGTCGATCACCGCCCGCGCGGCGGCGTCGACATCCTTGCCGTTGACCCCGGCCTTAACTAACTTCAGAGCGGCCAGCTGAGCTTCGCTGACCACATGGTACATGCGTCTCTGCCAATCCTTAGGTTCGCCGACGAAGAACGTGCGGGTGAGGTCCGAGCAATAGCCGTCGACCTTGCAGCCGAAGTCGAACAGGGCGGTGTCCCCTTCCTTGAGAACTATATCATCAGCCTCGTGATGCGGTTCCGCCGAGCTAGCCCCGAAGGAGGCGTTGGTACCGAAGGCAGGTCCCGTGGAACCGAGCTTCATCATGCGATAGTTAAGCTCCGCGGCGACCTCGTACTCCTTCATCCCCCTCTTCAAGATCTCGGGGATCTCATCGGCCACTCTGGACACGATGCGGCAGGCCTTGCGTATGCTCTCCACCTCTTCCCGGTCCTTCACCAGGCGGGAGGCCTCCAGGCCGACGCCGACGTCCACCAGTTCCGCCTGTGGGGCCCACTTCTCCACCTGCAGGTAGTTGGCGTGTACTATCCCCGCTCCGTTGAACCCGACCCTGCGGAACCCTTTCATGGCATCGCTGGTGATCTCTTCCCTCTCCTTGCTGGTACGGTAAGTGAGCACATCCGCCTTGCCCCCCCTGGCAGAGGTCTCTTCCAGGGCGGACGTGATCACGGTGGAACGGCCGTCGGGAGTGATGATCCCCAGACAGCCTTCGAAAAGTCCGGCCTTGGTACCGGTGATGTACGGGAAGGCCACGTCTAGAAGCGGCTCCTCCCCGTTCATGATCACAATGGCGTCCAGGTCCTCAGAGCAATTTGAGAATATCCATCTAACTCGGTCCTTCATCCCTTTCACGATGGTCGAAAGGGATTTGGCTGTATTTAGCGATGCCCTCAAATGCCTATCCACACGTTCCCAGCGATGCGCTTTATGGCCGCTATGGCCGACAGAGCGGCCAAATAACTGGTGGCCGGGTTCGACGGGAAAGGCAGGTTGTCCGTCTCGCAGACTATGTGCCCGAACTCCCCTCTCACCTCCAGGTGGTGGCTGTTGCACTCACCCTTCGGATCGCACACCAGCTTCACCTTGGTCTTGTCCAGGCCGATGCCGATGAGCGATATGGTGGCTGAAACGTTAACGTTCTTGGGGAAGTGGGTCACGGCCTCCCGGGCCGGTCCCTCGAACAGCACTGTCTTCTTCTTGAGCGCGTTGACGTCCACGCCCTTGGAGAGCAGGTAGTCGTTATCCTGGAAGCTCTTTGGGCCCTTGGTGGAGATGAGCTCCACGCTCTCGATGACATCGGCCGATGCCGAGTGAAGTCCGTCGGTACCGCATATGGCGCCGGAGGGGACGAACAGCTTCCCGCCCTTGCGCTTGGCAACGTTGAAGCATCTTTCCCTTGTATCATCGTCGGCGAACGCTCCAACGCTCATCACCAGTACGTCCACGCCCATCCCAAGGACTATGGGCACGTAATGCTGCACCGCCTCCTGCGACGCGGCCTCCACGACCAGGTCCACGTTCTTCAGATGGGCCTTTATGCTCTCATCGGTCGGCGATATGAACTTGGCTTTCCTGCAGTTCTCAGCGATCTTCCTAGCCCGGTCCTCGTTCTTGTCCGTTATATAGAATATATCGAACTCTTCCATTTCCTGGATGGCCTCTGCCAGGGTGGTGCCGATGGCCCCGCTGCCGATGATGAGGAGTCGCATCACCGTGATGAACGCCGAACATCCATATAATCGTTAGGCTCCTACGAATGCCAGTTGATCCATGGGACCCTTGCTGTCACGACATCGGGGCAACACCATGACGAAGCGGTCCCCACCTTAGAACACCCACAGCACGCAGCGCGGTCGTTTGCATTCTATGAGAGGGCGGCAACTAAAAATGAAATAGGAGACAGCACCACGGGCGGAACAATAAAATTCGGTTCATTGGTCTGCAATAATAGGTTAGTTGGTGAAGAGAATGATATAGGTGGGAGGCGATTCAACGAACATGAAGTACCGCACCCTGGACCATACCGCCGACGTCATGGTGGAGGCGTTCGGGGATTCCCTAGAGGAATGCTTCGCCAACGCCGCCTTCGCCCTCACCGATCAGATCGTGGAGGCGGACAAGGTGCGCCCGCTGGAGGAGAAGGAGATCGTCACAGAGGGGCAGGACCACGAGTCCATGCTCTATAACTTCCTGTCCGAACTTCTGTTCGTGTTCGACGTGAACGGCCTGGTGTTCTCCGAGTTCTCCGTCCGGTTCCAAGGGGGAAAGGTGGTCTGTCGGGCCAAGGGGGAAAGGTACGACCCCGAGAGGCACGAACCGAAGAAGGAGGTCAAGGCCATAACATATCACATGATGGCCGTGGACCCCCACAAGCCCCTGGTCCGCGTGGTCTTCGATATATGATACGCATCGGTCCACCCGTAAAGCGTTATCTAGATAAGGGAACTTTCCGTTATGGCACCGCTGCGTTCCTGGAGGTGATGTGATGGAGTTCGACATGATGGATGAGGCCTTTCCTTTCGAAGGAAAGATATTCGTTTCCGATCTGCAGGGCCCGGTCACCGCCAATGACAACGCCTGCGAGCTCACCTCACGGATAATAGAGGGCGGAGAGCACTTCTTCCAGGTGGTCAGCCGGTACGAGAACGTGCTGGCCAACATCGTGCGCAAGGATGGCGTGAAGGCTGGGGACACCCTTCGCCTGATACTGCCCTTCCTCAAGGCGTACGGGGCCACTGATTCCTCCCTGCTCAGGATGTCTAGGGAGGACCTGAGGGTGGTACCTGGGGCGGACAAGACCATGCGCTACGTGCAGGAGTTCATGTCCAGTTTCATCGTAAGCACCAGCTACGAGCATTACGTTGGAGCGGCCTGCGAGCATATAGGCTTCCCCTTCGAGAACGCCTTCTGTACCCGCCTGAGCATGGACATGTACGAGATGGAGGAATGGGAGGAGGAAACGCTGCGCAACCTGGCGAAGGAGATCGTGCGTATGCCGCTGATAAAGGTTCCCGACAACGCCCGGAACGTCCGGGACCTTGAACAGGACGACCGCATGATGGTACGTCGCTTGGAGGAGATATTCTGGACCGAGATGACCGACCTGTCATCCTATCAGCTCATATCCCAGGTCAATCCGGTGGGAAGCGATGAGAAGGCCACCTCCGTGGTAGAGATATGCAAGCGACTAAGCGTGCCGTTGGAGGACTGCATGTACGTGGGCGACGGGGTCACAGACGTGCGCGCCCTGCAGGTGGTCAGGAGGAGCGGCGGGCTATCGGTGGCCTTCAACGGCAACATCGACGCTCTGCGCGAGGCGGACGTGGCGGTGATATCCGAGAATACCATCCCGACCTCCATTCTCGCGGAGATCTTCTACCGAGGAGGTCGAGAGGGGGTGCTGGAGGCGGTGGAGGACTGGAGCATGGAAGGCCTGAAGAGGTCGGGCATGGTGCACGATTACCTTCTGCGGGAGTGCGCCCGCCTTCACCCAGACCATCTGCCGACGGTAAGGCGTATCGACAAGGACAACATGCTTCCCCTGTATGAGGAAGGGATGCCAGTCCGGAACAAGGTACGCAAAGGCCCCATCCAATAATACCGACCCAGGTCCCTTATTTACCATATATGTATAGGGGACGATACGTTAAAATACGCTCTTTATTGTGCCTGAGGGTATGCCCTCGTTCCTAGCCCGGCTCGCTCGGCCCAGACGCGACAGGTCATGCGATGTCATGGTCCCTGACCCCGATATGCTGGACTATTACTTCGAGGAGTATCAGCTGGGGGGCATAACCCGCTCCCTCATACGAGCCGACCCGCCTCAGAGGGGATTGAGCCAGAAGCTTCCACTTGGGACCGAAGGCCCCAAGAAGAACGACGGACTGGTGGGACCGATGGACGTATGGCTGGTGCACGACCTGTTAAACGACATGATGAGCTGACATCTCACTTTGAGGAAGAGATAACATGAGCAAAACCCTAGACAAGATCGGAGGGTTCGTGGGCAAGCGCCCCGTCCTCACCATTCTGATAGTTCTTATGATCACCGCGCTGTCCATATTCTCGGTGGCCCTCAACGGCATAGACAGCAGCTTCGCCACCTCAGACTTCACCCCAGACAACGAGATGACCAAGGCCAGCACGGAGATCTCGGAAACGTTCGCCCTGGACTACAGCGTAACCGTGCTGGTGAAGGGCGTGGACGGGGACATGATCACGCAGGACGCCTTCCTGGACGTGCTTGAAGCGGAGAGCAACGTTACCAGCAATGCCACCCTGGTCTCATATCTCAGCACACCCAGCAATCCCTATGGTTCGGTGGTCAGCCCCGTGTACATGATATCATCGGCCATGCTAATGTCCATGAACCAGACCCAATTGGACGCGCTGGGACTGACCGCGGTGCCGACCTACGACAACCTCATCGCCATGATGAAGGTCGTACCCACCTTCCAGCTCAAGGCCGCTGTCTCTCAGCTGATGGCGTCCCCCTACACCCCTGAGCAGGTCAAGACCTACCTGCCCAGGATGTTCACCGCCGACTTCGATCCCACATCCACTGCTCCAGAGGCCAAAGGGGCTCTTCTGCTCTACAGCTTCAGCAAGGACCTGGTGGATGTGACAGTACCATCCCTGGAGCTCGAGCAGACCCTGAGCGATGCCATGGGCGAAGGGGGAAGCGGAGCGGAGGTCGACGTCATTGGAATGGCCATGATCAGCGACGACATCATGGGGGCGGCCATGGATTCCATCAGCAGCCTTTTCCCCATCGCCATCATAGCGATCATCGCCATCCTGTTCCTGATCTACCGTGATATAATCGACACGATACTAGGGCTGGTAGGACTGGTACTGGCCATCATCTGGATGTACGGGTTCGGCGCGGCCATGGGCTACTCCTTCAACCCTATGACACTGGTGGTGCCCATCCTTATTTTGGGATTGGGCATCGATTACAGCATCCACATAGTGATGAGGTATCGGGAGGAACGGACCGACGGGGAGACGCCCGAAGGGGCCACCCGGAAGACCGTGGTCTCGGTGGGCGAGGCGCTGGTCCTAGCAACCGTCACCACCATGATCGCGTTCCTCTCCAATGTGACCTCTTCCATGGGGGCCATCGCCGAGTTCGGCATACTTGCCGCGGTAGGCATCCTATCCAGCTTCATCATCATGATCCTGCTGGTCCCGGCCAACAAGGTTCTCAGGGACATGATCGCCGAGCGTAAGGGTAAGCAGAACAAGCACTACCAGAAAAAGGACCAAGGTAAGTTCAGCGCCGGACGTTTCAACACCTATGTCGGGAGGTTAAACCACAGGGCCCCTTGGGCCGTGGTGGGCGTGGCCCTTATAGTCACATCCATAGCGGGCTACGGCGCCGTAAGTCTCCAGACCACCTTCGACCTGAACGATTTCCTGCCCGATGATATGGAGGTGACCAAGGACATACAGTTCCTCAGCACCGAGTTCAACATCACCGGCGGTTCGACGGCGATGATCCTGGTCAAGGGAAGCGTCACCGATCCAGCGTCCATCGTCGCCATCGAAGATACCATCGATAGCATGGCAGGGTTGGAAGGGGTGCTGATGCAAGGAGAGAACGCCGATACCAGTTCATTCCTCTCCGTCATGTACGACTTCGCCACCAACTCCACCGGTCCCGGCTACACCGATGCGAACTACAACGCCACGTTCGCCATGATGTACGATGCGGCGTTCGAGCGCACCAACGGCAGTGCGCACATACTCTCGACCACCAATGCATCCACCGTCAACGCCCTGGTCGGCTTCCTGTACATGAACGACGGATCGGCTGCCTCGATGGCCCAGGTGCTGCTGCCTTCGGATGATGGTTACACCGCGGTCATCACCGTCAACATCGACCCCAATATCACTGGGGACGACCTCGTGGGCCTTGGCGAGAACATGGATGAGGCCTCCCAGCCCATGAGGGACGCCGGCCTGACCGCGGTGGTCACCGGAGAGACCCTGCTGACCGAGCTGATAATGGGAGAGCTGAACGACAGCCAGAGCCAATCCCTTATGACCACACTGCTGGCATCGCTGGTGATAATGACAATCGTGATGTACGTCCTGCGCCGCTCCCTTACCTTGGGCGCCCTGTCCACCATACCAGTGGCGCTCTGTGTGGTGTGGATGTGGGGAACGATGTACGCGGCAGGGATCCCGATGAACGTCATGACACTGATGATCGCCTCGCTGACGGTCGGTATGGGCGTGACGTACGGTATACACGTAACCCACCGCTTCGTGGAGGAGATACACGAGCATGAGAACATCGAGATGGCTGTGGACAACGCGGTGGGCAAGACCGGAGTGTCACTGCTCGGCGCGGCCCTGACCACCGTAGCTGGGTTCGCCATCCTGGGATTCTCCCTGCTCCCTCCGATACAGGAGTTCGGTGTCATAACCGCCATCGCCATCACCTACAGCTTCCTGGCCTCGGTGTTCGTGCTCCCGGCCTTCCTGGTCATCTGGGCACGGGTCAGGGCCAAGAGGAAGGCGGCATAAACCTCTCATCCCCGCGCACAGCGGGGCGATCATCTTATTTTTTATCTACCGCTCTCGTCGATAATAGCACATGTACTCGTCCGTACTGGTCACCGCTCCTGACCTCCCCACCGCTCAGCGCATCGGTCGTTCGATGGTGGAGAGGGGGTTGGCGGCCTGCTCAACGTGGAGCCGGACGCGGTGAAGGCGGCCGACGTCATTCACCAGCACATATAGGCCAAGCGCAAGGGCCTGGATCTCTGAAACCTCTTCAATAAACCTTTTTCATCACATTTTTCCGTGCACGGTCTCATTTATCCAAACCACGATCCTGCGGTAAGTGTCCCTCCCCTCATCAGTCAGGAGCACCTTCTGATGCCCGTCCTCCTCGGTCATTGATGTCATTCCCTTTTCGCACATCCATCCCAGATATCTGCTGAAGACGTCGTAGTTGGTGCCTGCGGCCATCTGCAGCCGGGTCTTCAGCATAGGTTCAGGTTCCTTCCACAGCCTCTCCAGGATCCTGGCAACCACGTAGAGGTCCGGGCGTTCCACGTCGCTCACCGCCCCTGATCATGTTCTATGACAGACCACAGCGCGGCCGACCGTTCTTCCCAATAGGCCCTTTCTAACTTCGTCTCACGTCTCTTCGTCAAACCCTGATCGGAAAGAAGAAGAAGGCCGGCTATGAACATGAAGAGACCAAACACCTGAGCGGGGATCGGACCCATTGAACCGTCATGTACCCCCAGTTGATTTATCCCGCCAATCAACATGAACATGGTAAATACTGTCCGTTCCGCCTGCGCGCGTTCTTCCCGGGACCTCCGAGCCTTGATCCAACGAGGAACATCTTGAACGGCCTCAAGTAGCAGGGCTAGTGTGTAATGTCCATCAAGGTCACTGCCCTTCTTCCCCTTCTCCAGAGCCATCCAGAGCCTGCGGTTCCAATCCTTATCCCTAACATCCAATATTTCCGTTCTTTTCCTCGATAATAGGACCAGGTAGATGGCGAAGATGATGATGACCGCGACACCCACGCACGTCATTATGAACATGCTCAGGAGGTCATCGGTCATCCGATAGCATGCCAGGAACCAGACGGACCCGCCCAGCAACGCAAGGATGCCGATGATCAAAGTCCTGTCCCTATGCTCCGACCAGTTGACCGATGATGATAACGAGGCTAGCATCATCGCCTCTTGAAGGCTGCTCATCAACATGTCATCTGTACCCTCACCAACAACCACGCTCTCCCTCTTTTCCACGAATGTCAGCACATGGGCCAGTTCAGATTCGCCCTGCCAGTAAATAAACAGGGTCGTAATGAAGGCGGCCAAGTTGATCAGGGGGAAAATGGTCAGTATCGTTAATACCCCCCAACCGTACGAACTGAACCCGGTCCTGTATCGCAGTCCCCGGGCATCTTCCTTAAAGAAGAGGGCGGCCATCCTGCTAACCCGTACCTCGCAGATATAAACATGATGCTCAGGCTCCATCCCGGCCTCGGCCAAGCCTGTGACATCAAGACGGCCAGACGTTCCCGACGAACGCCAGGGTAAGCAAACAATTAGGATAGATAGGACGGCAGGGAAGAACGATGAAAGGTACCATTGATGTGGTGCATAGACCAAGAACAGATATCCAGGAATCATAGAAAGCAAGGCGATCAATGTCAACCTTGCTACAACTCTCCACCTTCCCATGAATCAAAATAAGATGGATGTAAGTTGAAACTTACTCCTCGCCGATACGTTTCGAGAACGCTCAATCGTGGAACACGATGTTGCAGTGGTCGACCACCACGGAATCGTTGCGGACCTTGCCGTTGCCGTTCTTCCTTTTCTCCTTCTCGCACCCCGCCTTAAGCTGCATGATCTCCCCCGATGGGAAGTTCACCACGCCCTTGGCGAAGGTTCCTAACCGAACCACGTCGCCAGCCTTGAACCGTCCTTCCACGGAGGTGATGCCGCAGGGGAGCAGGCTCCCTTCGTCCTTCAAGGCCTTCTCGGCACCGGCGTCCACGGTTATCTTGCCCCTGGGAGACGCGTACAATATCCAGCGTTCACGGTTGGTGTAGAGGGCCTTGGCGGAGAAGAGCGTACCGACGCTCTCCCCCTGCACGATGCGCAGTATGACGTCCTCCGTCCTCCCGTTAGCGATGACCGCGTTGCAACCGGAGCCCATGGCTATGCGCGCGGCGTTGATCTTGCTCTTCATCCCTCCCTTGGAACGTCCGTTGCGGCCGTCGCCGGCCATCAGCTCTATGTCCTTGGTTATCTCATCGACCGTGTCGATGAAACGGGCGTCCTCGTCCATCTCCGGATTGCGGTCATAGAGGCCGTCCACGTCGGTCAACAGTATCAACAGGTCCGCGTCGACCTTGCTGGCGACGAGCGCGGAGAGCTTGTCGTTGTCCCCGAACGTATCTCCGATCTCGTCGGTGGATATGACGTCGTTCTCGTTTATCACCGGTATCACGCCCAGCTCAAAGAGGGCGTCCACGGTCTTCCTTAGGTTCAGATAGACCTTCCTGTCCGAGAAGGCGTTGTACGTGAGCAGCAACTGCCCGACGGACCTCCCGTATCTAGCGAAGACCTCGCGGTACGTGAGCATCAAGGCCGCCTGTCCCACTGCGGCGCAAGCCTGCTTGTGCGGTATGTCCTTCTGTATGTCATCTAGTCCGAGCTCGCTGCTCCCCGAGCCTATGGCGCCGGAGGTGACTACGATGGACTGCACGCCCATCCTCTCCAGTTCCACCACCTGTCTGGCTATGCTCTCCAGATATTCAGAGTCGACCTTCCCGTCATCTCTGCAGATGGTGTTGGTACCGATCTTGATGACCACGCGTGTGGCGCTGATGTCCCTCATATCATCTTCCTATGGGTGTAGTGCCTGGCCCCTTCTCCGCTGTAATCGGCCACGACATGTCCCGAGCCGCTAAGGCGGTATTTGTAGATAGTGAGCCCTTCCAGACCTACCGGCCCGCGGGCATGGGTCTTGTTGGTGCTTATGCCCACCTCTGCTCCCAGTCCGTAGCGGAAGCCGTCCGCGAAACGGGTGGAGCAGTTCCACATGACGGAGGACGAGTCCACTTCGTCCATGAAACGTTGCGCGCTCCTTTCGTCGGAGGTGATGATGGCGTCGGTGTGGTGCGAACCGTATCTATTGATGTGCGCCACCGCCTCCTCCAACGAGGAGACTATCTTGACCGATAGTACGAGGTCGTTGTATTCAGTCGACCAGTCCGCTTCCTCGGCCTCATTCATCTCCGCCAGGGACCGGGCCCCCTGGTCGCCCCGTAGCTCAACGCCGGCATGATGGAACCTAGCGGCCATGGCCGGGATGAAGGTCAAGGCGACGTTCTCATGAACCAGCATGGTCTCCATGGCGTTGCAGACGGCCGGGTACTGCATCTTGGCATCGTAGCAGACCCTGACGGCCATATCCAGGTCCGCCGAGGCGTCCACATAGGTATGACAAATGCCGTCGGCGTGCCCGAGCACAGGGATCTTGGTGTTCTCCTTTATGAAACGGACCAATTGATTGGAGCCCCTGGGGATGATCAGGTCTACGTGCTCGTCCATGTCCAGAAGCCTGTTTATCTCCTCCCTGGTGGACAGTAGCTGCACGGACCCCTCGAACCTCTCATCAAGGTCCTTCACCGCCTTCACTATCACCCTTGCCAGAGCCTCGTTGGTATGTATCGCCTCAGAGCCTCCCTTCAAAATGACGGCGTTCCCCGATTTCAGACACAGCGCGGATATCTGTACAAGCGCCTCCGGGCGGGCCTCGAATATCACCCCGATGACACCTATGGGGCAGGTGACCCTCTCCAGCACCAATCCCTCATCCAGCTCGGTGCACGACACCACCTTCCCGATCGGGTCCTCCTGCCTGATCAAGGAACGGAGAGATTCCACCGACTCCTCTATCTTGGCCTCATCATAACGCAGGCGCTTGATCAGGACCTTCGGCAGTCCGGCCTTCTCCGCCTCCTCTCGATCGGCCCGATTGGCCTTCATGATCTCGTCAGCGTGTTCCTGCAATGCGGCGGATATCTCCTGAAGCGCCTCGTTCCTGACCGCCTGGGTCAGGCTCTGCAGACGGTACGAGGCTTCCTTGGCCTCCTTCGCGGC
>Ga0209269_1001310_pt1 | contig 13719 bp, 11 predicted proteins | sample MTBAKMMethaMetaG_FD_187455 | JGI IMG/M metagenome (GOLD analysis project Ga0209269, IMG submission 187455) | Enrichment culture microbial communities from Arthur Kill intertidal strait, New Jersey, USA, that are MTBE-degrading - MTBE-AKM (Arthur... | ecosystem: Environmental > Aquatic > Marine >... | reverse complement strand
ATTGATCGACATTGAGCCATTGGTCGAACAATTCTCCCTCTTTCTGGAAACCGCGATCCGCGCGAACCAGATTGAAACATTGGAAAGCACCCCGAATCAGGCCTCAAACCTGAATATAAAAACCAAAGTGGAAAGCGCGCCCCTTTCTCCTCAGAATGGTAACAACGCAATCCACATCGAAGCGCATATTGCTGCCAATAGTATCGCTTCGGCCGCGCGCGCGTTTCAGTTGATGATGGCTTTGCAAGACATGGGGAAAATAATCGAAATGACTCCAACCCAGGCAGAAATCGAAAGCGCCGCTGCCGTATCACTGTTTTCAGCTCAGGTTGAAACCGCAAAAGACATTGAACTAATCCGCAAAGAACTTTCTCTCATTTCTGAAGTAGAGAAAGTTATCATCCATGGGCATGACCCAGAAGTGGAAGTGGAAGAGGAGGCTGAGGCTGAAGCTGCACCTCAACCTTCGACCGCAGAAGCACAATCAGGTGAGCCGACAAAACTGGGTGAGTTTCTGGTAACGCAAAAAATCATCACAAAACATCAACTTGAGTCCGCTCTTGCAGCCCAAAAACGTTACCGTGGCGCTAAACTTGGCCAAATATTGCTTGAACTGGGCATATTATCAGAACCCGCGCTTGAAGAATCGATTGAGGAGTTTGTTCGACAACAACGCGCGGCACTTCAAACCATTCAAACAACCGGTGAAAAAACCCGAATCACAGATAAAACAGTTCGCACCAGTGTTGAGCGGTTGGATAATCTGATGAATCTGGTCGGTGAGTTGATCACCGATCGAAATCGACTTAACCAATTGCGGAACAAACTGGAAGCTGAACAGCAAGGCAATGAATTGGTCATGGTCATATCTGAAACGGTTGGCCATATCGGACGCATCACGGATCAGCTTCAAGAAGAAGTCATGCAGATCCGCATGCTGCCAATTGCCAATGTCTTTAACAAATTTCCACGCATGGTGCGGGATCTGGCAAAGAAAACCAACAAAGAGGTAGACCTGATCGTAAGCGGCCAGGAAACCGAATTAGATCGTTCGCTGCTGGAAGAAATCAATGACCCGCTCATCCACCTGGTGCGAAATGCGATCGATCACGGTATCGAAACACCCGAAGCGCGCGAAGCAGCTGGAAAACCGCGCATTGGCACAGTGCGGCTCTCCGCGCACCATGAGCAAGGTCGCATCATTCTTACCATTGCAGATGATGGAAAAGGTATCAATACCGATAAATTAAAAGCTTCGGCGGTAAAGAAAGGTCTGATCAGCGAGAGCGAAGCCGCTGCGATGAACCATGAGAAAGCTGTGGATCTCATATTCCTTCCTGGCCTTTCCACCAACGATAAAGTAACTGATATTTCGGGACGCGGTGTAGGCATGGATATTGTTCAGAACAACATCCTGCGCCTGAACGGCACAATCCTGGTTGATACAGAGCCAGGAAAAGGTACTACTTTTCAAATCATTTTGCCGCTAACCCTGGCCATTATTCCCACCTTATTGGTCCATGTAAAACCAATTACATTTGCCATTCCACTGGTCACCGTATTGGAAACCCAACGATTGACCAAAGATTCCATTCAAACTGTAAACGGTTGCCCGGTAACCATCATCCGGAAAAAAGTGCTGCCGCTGGTTTATTTATCCCAAACCTTTGATCTGGCTCAATCCAATCAAGAAGGTCAACATTGCTATGTGGTGGTCGTTCAATCCAGTAAACAGCAATTTGGATTGGTTGTAGATTCCCTGGTTGGTGAAGAAGAAGTGGTGGTCAAATCTCTGGGCGCGCTAATTGGAGAGGTTCCGGGTATTTCTAGCGCCGCCATTTTGGGAGATGGAAAAGTAGCTCTGATTGTGGATGTACAAAGCCTGGTTCGATTAGCTACTAATTAGGTCACGCATCCGATTAGATAAGGAAATGACGAATGAATCTCGATGAATTAATGAACGGAAATCTTTTAGAAGCCATGCAAACCATCGTCACAAAAGGGGTCATGCAGGCCGCTGAAGGCTTCTCGGGCATGCTGGGTCAAAACCTCAACGTGGATTCCCCCCGAGTAAAACTTGTAGATGTCACGGACATCCCTGGTATGCTCGGTGGTCCCGAAAACGAAGCGGTGGGCATCTACCTGGCAGCCGAAGGCACCATGACCGGTCAGTTTATGCTGATCCTGCCTTACCAGAAAGCGCTGGATTTAGCCGACCTGCTGATGGAACAACCAGAAGGCACAACCGAAAAACTCGGTTCAATGGAAAGATCAGCGCTTGCCGAAGTGGGAAACATCACCTCAACCATGTTCCTCAACGCAATCGCATCCCAAACCGGAATTTCCAGCCGCCCCACTCCCCCGGCAGTAATGGTCGATATGGTTGGCGCCATCCTCGATATTATTGTTGCCACCACAGGCGGAATTGCAGAAAAAGTGCTTTTACTGCAAACCACGTTCAGTTGCGGAGAGCGGGCATTGAACGCCGAATTTTGGGTGGTTCCAGACCCACACACCTTAAAACCCATGTTGGAAAAGGCTTTGGAAGAAAATGGAAAATAGTGTTAGTGTTGGCCTCGGAGAAATCGCAGTAAGCCGCAACCCCAATGAGGTACTGGTCGCTTATGGTTTGGGGTCTTGTTTAGGCATTGGCATGTATGATCCAGTCGCGAAAGTGGCTGGCCTATTACACGCGGTATTACCCGAAAGCCCCGCTAATAACAACCTGAATGGATCTGCTGCTAAATACGTCAATACCGGTATTTCAGAGTTGCTGAAAAGTATGGAAAAAGCTGGAGCAAGCCCCGAACGGTCGAAAATTCGCGTTGTTGGGGGCGCCAATATGTTGTTATCTTCCAGCCTTTCAAAAACCTTTGATATTGGCACTCGAAATATTGATGCTGCCCGAAAAACTTTCGAAAAATTGAGACTTAGAGTGGCCGCCGAAGAAGTGGGCGGTCACACAGGCCGGACAGTCAGACTTTTTGTCCAAGATGGAAGGATGACCTTCCGGGTCGTCGGTGAAAAAGAGCAGGATATTTAATTCACTTGTTGAATATCAGGAGAGAAAAGCAAAATGACGAAGATACTAATTGTGGATGATGCCGAATTTTTACGTGTCCGCATCTCAAAGATGCTCACCGGTGATGGTTTTGAGGTCATCGAAGCTGATAATGGATTGAAAGCGGTCGATACTTATAAATCCGAGAAACCGGATCTGGTGTTGATGGATATCACCATGCCCGAGATGGATGGCCTGAGCGCATTAAAAGAAATCCGTGCCTTTGACTCCGGCGCAAAAGTAGTGATGCTCACCGCCCTGGGTCAGGAATCAGTTGTGCTTGAGGCGATTAAATCGGGTGCAAAGGATTTCGTGGTTAAACCCTTTGAGCGAGATCGGGTGTTGAACGCCATTCAGAAACTGATCTAACCGGTACACAAACAATGAGCGTACCAACCGCGGCAAACGCCGCTGAATCGATTGTTCCTCCAATTCGGGTATTGGTGGTAGACGATTCAGCCTTCATGCGCTTTACCATCACGCGTCACCTTTCGGAAGCGAAGGGAATTCAGGTGATTGGTTCAGCGCGCGATGGCAAAGAAGCACTGCAATTAATTCCCGAATTAAAACCGGATGTGATCACCCTGGATGTGGAAATGCCCCATATGGACGGACTTTCCACACTTCGGGAAATTATGTCCGAATTTCCCGTCCCGGTCATCATGGTCAGCAGTCTTACCAAAGAAGGAGCGGTAGAAACGATCCAGGCGCTTACTTATGGCGCGGTTGATTTTATTCAAAAGCCAACCAATAAAGCTTCTGTTTCTACCATTGTTGATGAACTGGTAACGAAAATTCAGCGGGCATCGCGGGCAAGGGTCGCCAAAGTATCTCGTCGCGCGGTTGCTTTACCCCAGCAATCGCCTGTGCAATCCGGTCAACAAAAAAATGTCCGCTCTATCCGGCGCGGAGACCCATTGGTGATTATCGGATCTTCAACAGGCGGCCCGCGCGCGCTCAACTCCCTGATTCCCATGCTCACCGCTGATATTCCAGCTTCATTTGTCATCGTTCAGCATATGCCAGCCGGTTTTACCCGCTCATTAGCCGAAAGACTGGATCATCTATCCTTGCTTGCAGTGAAAGAAGCGGAACCGGGTGACATCCCGGAGATCGGAAAAGTATTATTGGCGCCCGGTGGTTTTCACATGGTTTTTGACCAGGAATTGAAAGTCACCCTGAACCAAAATCCCGCCGTGCATGGCGTTCGCCCATCCGTGGATGTGACAATGAACTCACTGGTTCAAAACTTCAACGGACCGATTATTGGTGTCATTCTTACAGGTATGGGTAATGATGGAACCACCGGTTGTACCCTGATCCATAGCCGGGGCGGGAAAGTATTGGCAGAAGACGAATCAAGCTGTGTGGTTTGGGGCATGCCCCGTAGTGTTGTGGAAGCCGGCATCGCGGATGAAGTCGTTCCACTGGAAAAGATGGCAGCTGCCATCTCTAACATGGTTCGCAAAATTACTTAATCGTTTAAAAGAAAGCCAGTCCGTTATGGATATGCAAGTCTACACTTCAATAAAAGCTTCGGTCAAAAAGCTATTAAACATTGACCTTGAGCATTACAAAGACGAACAAATGCGTCGCAGGTTGGATTCCTGGTTAGTTCGCTCTGGCATGAAGGACTGGGAAAGCTACTTCTTAATGGTTCGTGATAACCCGGCAGAGATGCTGCGCTTTCGCAATTACCTGACCATCAATGTATCAGAATTCTTCCGCGACAATAACCGTTGGGAAGCTTTACAAAAGACAGTCATGCCGCGCCTGATTGCTGAATCCCAGGCCAAGAAACCTGCTCGCCCGCTTAAATTATGGAGCGCCGGTTGTTCAATTGGAGCCGAGCCATATTCACTCGCAATGATGCTGCAGGAAATCGCACCCCTGCAAGATTACACCATCCTCGCCACAGATTTGGATCGCGGCGCGTTAGATAACGCCAAAGCCGGCGGCCCCTACCCGGAAAATATTGTTCAAAATATGCCAGCTTTATACCGCGATAAATACATGGAACCAGGTGGTCCGCCTTACCGGGTAAAAACAAAAATCGGAAGCCGCATCCAATTCAAAGAGCATAATATGCTCACCGAGAATTTTGACCAAAATTTTGACCTGATCATTTGTCGGAATGTGATTATTTATTTCACCAATGAAGCAAAAGCTTTGCTTTATCAGAAGTTCCACCATGCCTTGCGCCCGGGTGGAATTCTCTTTCTGGGTGGTACGGAGATCATCCCCAGGCCACAAGAACTAGGCTTTAAAAACCTTGAGGTATCGTTTTACATCAGGAACGAGTAAACCTTAATGAACGTAACCATTCAAACGCTTTTAGACCGGATTGGTGAATTGCCTCCGATGCAGGAAGCAGCTCAAAAAGCTTTAATAATGATTCGGCATCCAGACACCAACATGCGACACCTGGCCGACGTTCTCTCCACAGACCAGATTTTGGCCAGCCTGGTTCTGAGATGGGCAAATTCTGCTTATTATGGTTTATCCGCCCCGATAAAAACCGTACAACAAGCGGTGGTTGTATTGGGGAAGAACACCATCCAGAGCCTGCTCTTCGCAGCAACACTGGCGAATCTATTAAATCGCCCGGCGCCAGGTTATGCGCTGGATCGGGGCGCGCTATGGAAGCACTCCATTGGTGTAGCTGCTGGAGCCAGACTTATTGCTAATCGCTATAACCCATCCATTGCTGAAGAAGCCTATCATGCTGGTCTTTTATGCGATATTGGTAAACTGGCTTTGGAATTTTACTTAAGAGATGTTCAATTTGACCGAGAAAAGATTAAAGAGATGAGTTTCATCGAAATTGAAACGAGCCTGCTCGGTCTGGATCATGCCTTGGTTGGGAAAGAATTAGCCCGGCGATGGAATCTTCCGGTAACCCTGCAAAATGCCATCGGGTACCATCACCGCCCCAGCCTGGCCGGAGAGTCTTTTTTGTTGGCTTCATCTGTGCATCTTGCGGATGCCGCAACCATGTTTCTTGGGATCGGACTCGGTTCAGATGGATTGCAATATCCACTCGATGATAGTGTAATGGCAACCTTGAAATGGACTGAAAAAGACTTCGATATGCTATTTGAAAAAATACCCGCAGCGGTGAGCGCTGCTGTTGATCTGATTGGAATAATGAAATAATCGATACCGGAACCTATACAGGAGCGATTAAATGAATGTTAAGTTTTTAAATCCATTTCTCGATGCTGCGCATGAAGTGCTTGAAGTTGAAGTTCAAGTTCAAATGAAACGCGGAAATTTAACCTTGCAAAAATCCGCGCTTACCACCAACGATATTACCGTGTTGATCAACCTGATCGGAGGTGTTCAGGGCGTAGTTCTTTACGGCATGTCCAAGGCCACCGCTCTGAATTTGGTTTCACGCATGATGGGCCAAACCTTTGAAGAATTCGATAACCTGGCAGAAAGCGGTATCGCGGAATTGGGAAATGTGATCTCGGGCCGGGCGACAGTGAAATTGGCTGAAGCCGGTTATGACTCGACCATCTCTCCTCCCACCCTCATCACCGGGAAATCTGTGCAAATTTCCACGCTCGACTTCTCCCGAGTGGTTGTGCCAATGACCACTGAATTAGGCGATATTGTTGTTCATCTGGCATTACGGGAAAGCCCCAAAAACGCGACTGAGAATTATGTGCCGCTAATCCAAAATGCGGTCAAAGGCATGTAAAACCTAGACGGATCTACTGAGAAAGGTTTTTTTCAGGAAAGGAACTTCAAATGAACGTGAAATTTCTCAATCCGTTTTTAGAAGCCACGGTCGAGGTGGTTAAAGCGGAAACCGGTTACGAATTAAGCCGGGGAGACTTAAAACTGGAAGAAAAGCCCTACGCCACTGGCGAAGTAACCACCATCATTGCTATGGTGGGGGGAGTGGAGGGCAATGTATTTATCAGCATGTCGCGCGATACTGCCATTAAATTGGCTTCAAAAATGATGAGCGAAAATTTTGATGAATTTGATGGACTGGCTCAAAGTGGGATCGCCGAATTGGGAAATGTTATTACCGGCAGAGCGAGTGTCAAACTTTCCGTGACAGGTTATGAGGCGACCATTTCTCCGCCCACAATGTTGTTAGGTGCCGGAGGGATCATCTCCACACTTGATTTTCATCGGCTGGTCGTGCCATTCACCGCAGAATGCGGAGTAATTACCATTCATCTGGCTTTGCGAGAAGGACGAGCAAACTTAACCAAAGCGGCGCAAATACCCGTTCCAAAGCGCCCATCTTTATAAACATACAGGTACCCTGAAAAATTAGTTCGGAGGATTCTCATGGAACAACAAGTTGTCGTTTTTGAATTAGCGAATGAGCAATATGGCGTGGATATCTCTACTGTTGAAGGAATTATCAAGCTGCAAACCATCACCCGTATGCCGCAAGCCCCATCCTATGTGGAAGGCGTGACCAATCTACGTGGCAACGTGGTACCCGTCATTGACTTGCGCGCCCGCTTTGGACTCCCCAAAGTAGAGCCCACCAACGATACCCGCATAGTTGTGGCGTATATGGGTCAATCCAAAGTGGGGATGGTTGTGGACGCGGTCTCTCAAGTGCTGGTTGTCCCTTCCGACGCGATCGAACCCCCGCCTGCCATGGTCACCACCATCAACAGTACATTTATCACTGGTATTGCCAAATTGGACAACCAGCTGGTGATTTTGCTTGATCTGGGTGAAGTGCTCTCTTTACAAGAGAAAAAAGAAATATTGAGTCTGGCTGAGAAATAGTAGTTAGTGATTTTAATCAAAGGAAGCAATTAAAAAGAGCCAAATTAAAATGAAAAAGAATATAGGTTTGCAGTTTAAATCCATTCAAGTATATCTGACGCTCATCGTGGGGATTTTATTGCTGGTAATTTTGGGGGTGAGCAGTGTGATTAACTTGGTCTCGTTGAGCGGAATTGCGGGCGATGACGCGCAAGACATCGCCATGAATCAAGCCAAAGTGGAAGCCTTATCCATCCGCAATGAGCTTGAAAGCGGATTAACCACCGCCCGCGCGTTTGCACAAGGCCTTTCAGGAAAACTCACCGACGGTTCTGGCTCCGGACTCTCGCGCAAGCAGGTAGAGGCCATGGTCGAGCAAATTCTGGTGCAAAATCCAAACTTCAACGGGATTTACACCATTTGGGAACCAGACGCCTTCGATCGGAACGACACTCGCTTTGTCAACGCACCCGGGCATGATGAATCCGGCCGTTTCAATGCTTATTTCAGCCGCGGCGCAGACGGGCAAATCTACCATGACCCGGCGTATGGTTATGAAACCGATTCTTATTATCTTTGCCCGCGCGACACGCTCAATGATTGCGTTTCCGAACCCACCATTTACGAAGTGGGGGGCAAAAACGTTCTGTTGACATCCATTACGGTTCCGATCCTCATGGATGGAAAATTTGTGGGAATTGTCGGGGTGGATTACGATCTAGGATTTTTACAGACCATGACCGACAAGGTTGATATTTTTCACCAAACCGGCACATTAACTCTTTATTCGAACCAGGGCTTAATCGCTGGCAGCACCGGTGCGGCTGATCTGATTGGTCAGAATATTGCGGATGTAGAAGAAGACTTTGCAGAAGACCTGCAATTAATTCAAACCGGAGAAACGAAAAACGCTTTATCCGGGGATTATTTGGAAGTGTTTACCCCAATCCAGATCGGCAATTCCGCTGCACCCTGGTCTGCGAAGGTGCTGGTACCCACCCAGGAAATCAACCGCGAAAGCAATGCCGCAATTCTCCGTCTGGTGCTCATCACCCTGGGATTAATGGTAACCGGGCTGGTCGGTTTGTGGATTCTGCTTGGGCAGACCATCACCAAACCCATCAAGAAAATTGTCCATATTTTGCAGCGGATTGCCGTTGGTGATCTGCAACGGGATGCAGAGGAAGTCAAACAAAGACAACAGTTCTTATCCCGCTCAGATGAAATCGGCAGCATTGGTCAGGCATTTGAAGATATGCTCAATTATCTGCAGGAAATGGGTATTGCCGCCAGTGTGATTTCGCAAAACAATCTCCAGATTGAAGTTCGCCCCATGTCTGAACAGGATGAATTAGGGCAGGCGTTTATGAGGATGATTCACAATCTTCGTGAAACGATTAAAGATATCACCGATAACGCCAATAACCTCAATCTGGCTTCCGCGCAACTGGCTGCCGCCTCTAACCAGGCCTCAGCGGCAGTGGGTCAAATCGCCACTACCATCCAACAGGTAGCCAAAGGCACTGGCCAGCAATCCGAAGCCACAGCCTCGACTGCCGCTTCCATGGAACAGATGCGCCGTTCGATTGATGGGGTTGCCCGCGGCGCACAAGAACAAGCCCAGGCTGTAGCCCGCGCCGCAGAGATCACCGCCGGCCTTTCCCGTTCGTTGGAAAAACTGGTCAGCGCTTCTCAAAGCGCCGCAGAAGGTGGTTCTCAGGCTTTAGCTGCTTCACAAAATGGCGTTCAGGTTGTTGAAAACACTGTTTCTGCCATGACCACCATTCGCACCACAGTCGGTCAATCTGCCGAGAAAGTGCGCGAGATGGGCGAGCGCTCCAAACAAATTGGTGTGATTGTAGAAACCATCGACGACATTGCCTCACAGACCAATCTGCTGGCCCTCAACGCCGCTATTGAAGCTGCCCGCGCCGGTGAACACGGCAAAGGATTTGCGGTTGTAGCCGACGAGGTCCGTAAACTGGCCGAGCGATCTTCCGCTGCGACGAAAGAAATAACCAGTCTGATCAAAGCCATTCAAACCACCGTTAATGAAGCCGTGGGCGCGATGGATATCGGTATTTCGGAGATCGAGAAAGGCGTGCAGACAGCCAGCCAGGCCGGGTCCGCGCTCAACTCAATCATGGAAACCGCGTCAGTTGTGGAAAAAGGCGGAGCGGAAGCCGTGACGGTAGCCAAACAAGCCTTGAATGAGTCTTCCGACCTGGTTTCCGCCATGGATACTGTATCCGCTGTGGTGGAAGAAAACACCGCTGCCACAGAGGAAATGTCGGCTGGCTCAAATGAAGTCTCCGAAGCTGTGGAAAACATTGCCTCAGTCAGCGAAGAGAATTCAGCTTCGGTTGAAGAGGTATCCGCCTCCACTGAAGAAATGAGCGCTCAGGTCGAAGAAGTCACTGCTTCTGCCCAAACTCTGGCAGAAATGGCTGAAGCGCTGAATGAAATTGTCAGCCGGTTCCAAACTGGCGCGAAGGATTAATTAAAAACCTGGTTTTCCTCGGCCAGCCAATTTTAAAAAGGTTGGCAGGGGAAAACCAATTTCTTTCAGGCTTTTTAGGATTTTAATTATCGGATTTAGATTAATTTAGATTAATAATTAAGCTAAATGAATACTTCTCTAATGTTTTTATTAACTTTAATGGATTACGCACCAACTATTCAGGATCAGTTGATTATGGCAGGTTGGGATCAATCGCTCCGGTAAACTCGCAATCCGTGTTGCAAGGATAATACCGGTGATTAAAAAGAAAAGGAGTGAAAGATGAACCACAATTCTGATACGAAGCAGTCAAAAAATGGCTTGGGAATTAGCAGATCGCTAAGCGCCAAATTAATCGCATTTTTCTTACTGGTTGCGCTGGTGCCAACCATTTTGGTTAGCGTGAGCTCAATCATCCAGGCCTCAAACGCTTTTCAGAAAAGCGTTGAATCGCAGCTGGAACAAAGCCTCGATGTTCAGGCTGCGATCATAAATGATTGGACGCTGGAACGCCAGCAAGATATTCAAACCCTGGCCCTTACTTCCAGGGTACAGACCATGGATGCCCAAAAAGTCAAAGAAGTACTGGACGAATTCAAGCAAAAGTGGGGCGTCTTTGAAGATCTATTCGTGACTGATTTGTCCGGAAAGACCATTTATATTACCTCAGGTGAAAATGTAGACCTTTCCGATCGTCCTTATATTCAAACCGCGTTGAAGGGTAACGTAGTCATATCCGACGCGTTAGTCTCTCGCGCGACAGCCAATATCATTGTTGCCGTTGCGGCTCCCCTTCAGTCCAATGGAAAAATGGTTGGCGTGGTAGGCGGTACAGTTCCAGTCAGCCTGGTGGCTACGCAATTTGACTCTGCACACCTGGGTCAAACGGGTGAGATCTATCTGGTCAATAAAGAAGGATATTTGATAACTGCGCCTGGAAACGCCAGTTATTTGAAAGAAGCCGGCCTGGTGAAAGTGCGCCCCGAATTGGAATACCAGGTCACCTCCCTGGCTGGTGAAAAAGTTACCAACGGAGAAAATGGCGTTGATATTTATGACGACTACCGTGGCGAGAAAGTTATTGGTGCTTACTTATGGATACCATCAATTCAATGGGGGATCATCGCCGAGCAAGAAATAAATGAAGCCCTGGCAGCCAGTAATGTGCTTAGAAATACAAACATCATCATTGCCTTGATCGCGGCCATCCTGGTGACCATCGCGGCGGTGTTCATCGGACGCAGTATTGCCAACCCGATTACCCGTATGACCCGCGTGGCTGTGAACCTGGCCAAGGGAGATATTCAACAAGAAATTAACCATTCCGGGCAAGATGAAGTTGGCCAGTTAGCTGACGCTTTCCGCAGTATGATCGGTTACCAAAAGAACATGGCTGAGACAGCCGGTCAAATTGCACAGGGCAATCTGGCGGTTCAGGCAACGCCCGCCTCCGAAAAAGATGTGATGGGAAACGCCTTTAAAGAAATGATCTTCAAGCTCAGAGACACCGTGATCAGTGTTTCCGAGAACGCCGATCAGGTTAACCTGGCTTCCTCGCAGTTAGCAGCTGCCTCCAACCAGGCGTCTGCCGCGGTAGGCCAAATTGCCACCACCATTCAGCAAGTCGCCAAAGGCACCAGCCAGCAATCTGAAGCCGCCTCAACGACCGCCGCCTCCATGGAACAAATGCGCCGCTCGATCGACGGTGTGGCTCGGGGCGCTCAAGAACAGGCAGAAGCCGTTGCCCGCGCCGCTGAGATCACTGCCAGCCTATCCCGTTCGTTGGAAGAACTCTCCCGCGCCTCCCAGAACAGCGCGACCGGTGGATCAGACGCTCTCAAAGCCTCTCAGAATGGCACCCTGGTTGTGGAGAATACCATTTCTTCCATTCAATCCATCCGCTCCACTGTAGGTCAATCCGCGGATAAAGTCCGCGAAATGGGCGACCGGTCCAAACAAATTGGCGTCATTGTTGAAACCATCGACGACATCGCTTCTCAGACCAACCTGCTGGCGCTCAACGCGGCCATTGAAGCCGCCCGCGCCGGAGAACATGGCAAAGGCTTCGCTGTGGTTGCTGACGAAGTTCGCAAATTAGCTGAGCGCTCTTCCGCCGCTACCAAGGAAATTGGCGGGTTGATTAGAGCCATTCAAACCACTGTTTCCGAAGCTGTCAGCGCTATGGATCGCGGCATCCAGGAAATTGAAACTGGCGTTGAAACCGCCAATCAGGCTGGCACCGCGCTTAATTCCATTATGGAGACCGCGGAAAAGGTGTACAAGGTAAGTGTAAGCGCGGTGGAAGTAGCTCAGAAAGCCACCACTGACTCAAATGAACTGGTCAGCGCGATGGATTCCGTTTCAGCCGTAGTGGAAGAAAATACCGCCGCCACTGAGGAAATGGCCGCTGGTTCCAATGAGGTTTCACAGGCGATAGAGAATATTGCCTCCGTGAGTGAAGAGAACTCCGCTTCGGTGGAAGAGGTATCCGCCTCAACAGAAGAGATGAGCGCCCAAGTGGAAGAGGTAACAGCCTCTGCGCAATCCCTTGCTGAAATGTCTGAGACTCTGAATACCTTGATGAAGAGATTCAGACTCAATTAGTATCTACTCTGTACCTGGTCGGCCTTGTCCCCTGGCCGACCAGGTAGTTTTTACCTAACCACTTGGCTAGTTTTTTATATCAATTGTACCGAATTTCAAAAAAGGGCTTATAATCTGAAACCATTTGCCGATAATTATTATCAGTAGGTATTGAGAAAAGCGCTTCAAAAAGGCATACTAATGGTAGTCGAGAAAAAACCGCTGCCCTCGCAAGAACGGCAAACGATATCTTATAATTTTATTCCTGACGGGAAGAGCCAGTTTGAGCAATTATTCTTGCTATCACCGGATGGAATTTTAATCGCACGTGGAGATGGCCAAATTGAAATGGCCAACCCCCGCGTCTGCTTTATTTTGGACGCGCAAGAATCCTCACAAATTGTTGGTAAGAATATCCTCAGCTTTATTCCTAAAGAACTTCATGAAACCGCCCTCGGATTGACCGACATGGTACTTAATAATTCCATGCAGATCTCTATGGCTGAAATGGAATTTGTAAGTGTGCAGCAATCCCGCATACCCGTCGAAGTCAGTCTGGCACCATTCCTCTCCAATCAATATCGTGGTTTTCAAATCATCATGCGTGACATCACAGAGCGCAGACAAACCGAAGATTATATATTGAAGGCCAACTTTGAGCTAAATCTGGCTTACAAAGAAACCCTGGATGGCTGGGGGCGCGCGCTCGAATTGCGAGATGATGAAACCGAAGGGCACACCCGCCGGGTCACCGAAGCTACCGTTCGGCTGGCGATGATTATCGGGGTGAGTGTGGAAGATATTCTCCACATTCGGCGCGGGGCTTTAT
>Ga0209269_1001309_pt1 | contig 13740 bp, 15 predicted proteins | sample MTBAKMMethaMetaG_FD_187455 | JGI IMG/M metagenome (GOLD analysis project Ga0209269, IMG submission 187455) | Enrichment culture microbial communities from Arthur Kill intertidal strait, New Jersey, USA, that are MTBE-degrading - MTBE-AKM (Arthur... | ecosystem: Environmental > Aquatic > Marine >... | reverse complement strand
GAGCCGAGAAGGTCGGGCTCACCGTGATCCCCAGTGCAACCGGCAATACCCGACGGCAGATCGAGATGATCCAGGACTTCGGGGTGACCGCCATCCACTGCACCCCCAGCTACGCGATGCACCTCGCAGAAGTGGCAGAGGAGATGGGGGCGGAGCTTTCCACGTTACGGACCGGCCTGTTCGGCGCCGAACCCTGGTCTGACGCCATGCGGAAGGAACTCGAACGCCGGCTCGGGGTGACCGCCTATGACAGCTACGGCCTCTCCGAGCTCTTCGGTCCCGGCGTGGCTTTTGAGTGCCCGGAACGGGACGGACTCCATATCTGGCACGATTCATACCTTGTGGAGATTATCGATCCTGCAACAGGTGAGGTGCTCGGACCGGGAGAACGGGGGGAGCTCGTAGTCACCCCGCTGGTCAAGGAAGCCATGCCACTCCTCCGCTACCGCACCGGTGACATCACCATGCTCATTCCCGATGAGTGCCCCTGCGGGAGGGCGCAGAAGATCGCCCGTATCACCGGCAGGAGTGATGACATGCTGGTGATCCGGGGGATCAACGTATTCCCGTCGCAGATCGAACACGTGCTCCTCGGTATTCCGGAGGTCGGGAATCAGTTTATGGTGTATGTTGACAGAGTCAATCACCTTGATGAGATGACTATTGAAGTTGAGATTAACCGCGGCCACTTCTCCGGAGAGATCGCGGACCTGGCCCGCATCCAGAAGAACGTGGTCAAGGAGCTCAGGGACACACTCGAGCTCCGGACCACCGTGAAACTCGTTGAGCCGGGATCGCTCCCCCGCTTCGAAGGGAAGGCAAAGCGGGTTATTGACCGGCGGGAGGGGGTCTGAGTGAAGTGCTGGGACCCGAGGATTGAGGAGATGCCCCGCGAGGACATCCGGCGGCTGCAGTACCGGCTCCTCAAGACGCTGGTGTACCGGTTATACAGCTTCTCCCCCTTCTACCATGACCGGATGAGAGAGGCAGGGGTGCATCCTGATGATATCCGGACGCTCGGGGACATCCGTAAACTCCCCTTCATGGTCAAGCGTGACCTTCGGGACAACTACCCGGACAAGCTCTTCGTCGCCGGGCAGGAGGACCTCGTCCGCTACCACGTGTCTTCAGGGACGACGGGGAAGCCGACCGTGGTCGGCTATACCCAGAACGACCTGAACAACTGGACCGCCTCTCTTGCACGGGGTCTCGTCTCCTGCGGGCTTTCCCGGGGCGATGTGCTCCAGGTGAGCTACGGCTACGGCCTCTTTACCGGCGGTCTCGGTCTCCACTACGGTGCAGAGCGGATCGGGGCTACCGTGCTGCCGACCAGCATCGGAAACACCGAGCGGCAGATCGAACTGATGCAGGATCTGCATACCACCGCCATCGCCTGCACCCCTTCGTACCTCCTCCATATAGGGGAAGTTGCAGAGAAGATGGGGGTGAGCATCAGGGACGACACCAGCCTGCGGATCGGCATCCTCGGTGCTGAACCCTGGTCCGACAGCATGAAGGCCAGGATCGAGGAGTGGCTCGGCATAAAAGCCTACGATATCTACGGCACGAGCGAACTCTCAGGCCCCATGTTCTGCGAGTGCACCGAACAGAACGGCTTCCACGTCTGGGCAGACCTTGCCTACATCGAGATCCTCGATCCCGCGACCGGAGAGCAGCTGGGTCCCGGCGAAAAGGGGGAGATGGTGATCACCATGCTCCAGAAGGAAGCTCTCCCCATGATCCGGTTCAGGATCGGGGATATCACCTCGTACGACGACGATGTCTGCGGATGCGGCAGAACCCACCCGAGGGTCCACCGGATCTCCGGCCGCGTGGATGATATGCTGATCATCCGGGGTATCAATGTCTTTCCCTCCCAGGTGGAATACACCCTGATGACTGTCCCGGAGGTCGGGGAGCACTTCATGATCGAGGTGGACCGGAAGGGGGCGCTCGATGACATGCTTGTCAAGGTGGAGGTGACCCGGGAGGCATTCTCAGATAAGATCACCGACCTCATGGCCATCCGGAAGAATGTTGAGCACCGTCTGAGGAACGCCCTCAATGTTGCGGTGAACGTGGAACTGGTCGAACCGGGTTCCCTGCCACGGTTCGAGGGGAAGGCAAAACGGGTTATTGACAGGAGGAAGATCTGACATGGAGCAGAAGAAGTACGTCATCCGGCAGATATCGGTATTTTCCGAGAACAAGCCCGGGAGGCTGGCCGCTATCGCAAAAGCCCTCCAGGAAGAGGGGATCAATATCCTGGCCTTCTCTATCGCCGAAGCGGATGGCTTCGGGGTGGTCCGGGCGCTGGTCGACAAACCCCAGAAAGCGTACGAGAAGCTCTCAGGCATCGGCTTCAACGTGGCATTCACCGATGTAATTGCAGTGCAGATGAAGGACGTGCCCGGCGGCCTCTATGAAATTGCCCGGATCCTCGGTGAAGGAACGATCAATATCGAGTACTCCTATGCCTATTCAGGAAAGGATGCAGCCGTCCTGATCCTGCGGGTGGACAATGTCGATGCTGCGATCTCCGCCATCAGGGACGGCGGGGGAACCCTCCTGGAAAGTACCCAGTTCCAGTAACCCTTTTTTTCCGCTGCAGGTTAAACCGGGACAGGTTCCCGAAATGCCGGACAGCCACAGGAAAACCTCTCCGGCCGTCTGCTCTCCCCCTCCCGGGTCATGGATTAGAACAAGAACCATATCAGGATGGTCGTGCCATATCCACATGAACAGGGTACACCGGCCCGGCAGAGGAGGTGAAATTCCCCGGAGCGATTCCTGCAGCGGGGAGACGGGGGAACCTTACTTCTTCTCCCACTTGACCAGGTCCGATATCTTCGAGAGTGTACTCCCCCGCCGGATCTCCTCGCGGACCCTTTCTTCGGTCTTTTTCACCTCGAGGGCCCTGCGGGCGATTTCGTAGGCACGCTCCCGGGAGATGACCACCACGCCGCTCTCGTCACCGATGATCCAGTCGCCGGGCCTGACCAGCTGCCCGCCGCACCGGATTTCACAGTTGATCTCGCCGAATCCCTTCGGCTCTCCTGCGTTGGGAACCACGGCCCGGGCAAAGATCGGGAATGAGAGCTTCCTGATGTCGTCGATATCCCGTACCGCCCCGTCGATGACCACGCCCGCAATTCCACGACGGATGGCACTCAGGGTCGCAAGCTCCCCCCAGGTTGCAACGGTACAGCTTCCTTCGTTGTTGATGACCAGGATATCCCCTGGCCCGGCATGGTCGATTGCTTCGACCGGTTTTGCCCAGTCCCCGGCAAACGACTGGGCGGTGACTGCCCGGCCCGCCATTTTCAGACCGCCGCAGAGGGGGACGATCCCGGCCATCGCCCCTTTCCGGTGCATGGCATCCGATACATTCGGGGAGGAGACCTGGGAGAGGATCTCCCTGACAGCCTCTTCCTGGGTGATCCGTACGGGCGGGGCGGCGGACGGACTATCGATCGCTTCCCGGATCGCTCGGGCTGACCCGGTGACCTCGGCTGATCGCGTGATAGAACCACCGACGATGACGATGTCTGCACCCCGGGCCACGGCCTGCGGAGCGGTCCCGGCATCGAGCCCGCCGGCAACAGCGACCTCTATGTCCACCGCACCCCGGAGCGTCTCCAGGAGGGCAAGTGAACTCTTTCCGATCATCTGCTGATCGATGCCGACGTGAGCATTGATGATCTGCACGCCGAGCCGCTCCAGCTGCCCGGCCCGTTCCAGGGGGTTTCCGACATTGATCAGGTCGGCCATGAGGCGCACGCCGTAGAGCGAGGCCGCCCGCACCGCCTCTGCAATGACCGTATCATCGGCATCAGCGAGGATGCAGACCACCGAGGCACCGGCTTTCGCGGCCATTTCCACTTCGAGCGCTCCGGTATCGGCGATTTTCATATCGGCAACTATCTCGTGGTCGGGAAAGTGCGACCGGAGGCTCCGGACCGCTTCCATCCCCTCACTCTTGATCAGCGGTGTTCCCGCCTCTATCCAGTCCGCACCTCCGGCGACCGCCTCACGGGCGATCTGGATCGCCCGCGGGAGGTCGAGCAGGTCGAGCGCAACCTGGAGAACCGGCCGTTTCATCACTACTGGGTGAGGGCAGGGAACAGATAATAATTGGGGAGACGGGGTCTGCCTCACCGGGATATCCTGCAAACCCGGGCCGGGGGGGAGTTCGTATATCTGAAGTGTTAGAGAGCACTCATCTTTTAAGGGAACATCAACAACCTCTCACCACGCAACCATGGACATCCTCTCCATCATCATCATCATTGCCGGGCTCTGTCTCTTTGAGACCATCTGCAGCATTGATAATGCCATCATCAATGCCGAGGTGCTCTCCACCATGTCCCAGTGGGCCCGTCGATGGTTCCTTGTCTGGGGACTCCTGTTTGCCGTCTTCATCATCCGGGGCGTCCTGCCCTGGCTGATTGTCTGGATGTCGACACCGGCACTCGGGCCGATTGGGGCACTGACCGCCACGTTTTCAAACGACCCTGCGGTCATTGCCGCCATTGAAGAATCTGCACCGATCCTCCTGATGGGGGGCGGAACATTTCTCCTCTTCCTTTTCCTGCACTGGATCTTCCTTGAGGAGAAGTACTACGGTCTGCGGGGAGAGTGCTACATCGCCTCGAAGGGGGTATGGTTCTTTGCCATCGTCTCTATCCTCCTGGCGCTGCTGGTCTGGTTCTCCCTCCAGCAAAACCCGCTGATGGCGTTCGCCGCGGTGATGGGATCGACGGCATTCTTCATCGTGCACGGGTTCCGGCAGAACGCCGAGGAGCAGGAGCGGAAGATGATGGGGGGCACCATGTCGGACTGGAGCAAGATCTTCTACCTGGAAGTGATCGATGCCACCTTTTCCATCGACGGGGTGCTCGGTGCGTTTGCCTTCACCCTCTCGGTTCCCCTCATCATCATCGGAAATGGTCTCGGGGCATTCGTGGTGCGGGAGATCACCATCAGCAATGTCGATCGGATCAAGAGGTACCTGTTTCTCAAGAACGGGGCGATGTACTCTATCCTCTTCCTCGGTTCCATCATGGTGCTTGACAGTTTCGGGTTCCACATCCCGGCATGGCTCTCCCCGCTGGTCACATTTGGCGTTGTCGGGTTCTTCTATGCCAAATCGGTGAGAGCAATGCCACCGGAAGAGCCGGTTGTATAGAGATCCTGGTTCATTCCGGTATCTACCCGGCCACAGATGGTGATCCCCGGGTTCCGAATACAGGGATACCGTTCCAGGTGTATTCATTCAGGGAAATATGAACGGGCGCCGCCTGTCAGAACGCCGGGTGCCGGGATTCCCCGGGTTTCTGTTCCTTCCCGGCCGGTCTCTCCGGATTTTCTGCAGGAGGGATACAGCTAAGGATCCAAAGGCCGGGTCAGCGGAAGAAAATCTCTTCAGTAGAGCGGCCCCTCCTGAGGGGCGTCCTGTCCCGTTTGCAGACGGTCTGCCACACCAGGAAAAAAGTTATTTTACGGTGATTTCTTTCTTTCCGGACCAGAGTCCGTGAAGATTACAGTATTCGAGGGCATGGATGACCCCGCTCCGTGGAAGCTTCACCTTGAGGGTGATCTCCGGCTCGGTGGTGGGGGCATTGAACGATACCTTGGCCAGGGTTACCGGGTTGAATGCCCGCCCTTCTTCATAGAAGAAGACTGCCAGCCAGCGAATGGAGTGTTCGGGCATGTTCGGGTGGGGGCCGACGGCGACCTTGACGGTGATTGCCTCGTCCGGCTTTGCCGTTGCCGGCGCCTCAATTTTCGGGGTGTGGCTCTCCCGCTTTCCCACCGCCTCTCCGGCTGCCGTGTCATAGGTGTTGATCAGGGATCCGAGATCTTTCATCTCCATATCAGGTTTCACCACACTTCGCTGAATCTGCAGAAAATAAATAAGTTTTGTTTCCGAGGAGCGGGGAACTCCGGGAACCGCGAGTTACTGGCTGGCGTAGCTTTCAAAGAAAGAGATCTCATCCTGGTTCTTCTTTTTCTGGAGCGCGATGTCGGCCGGATATCCGGCAGGGACGAGCGAGACAAGGGTGTACTTCTCAGGAACGTTGAGGATATCCCTGACCGCCTCGGCGTACGGTTTCTTGTCTCCCGCAACCCAGCAGGACCCCACCCCGTAGGCCTGGAGCCCGAGGATGATATTCTCGGTCGCTGCACAACAGTCCTCGAGATAGTACTTCGCATCCCGTTCCCCGAATACAGCGAAGCAGAGTACTGCATCGGCAATGAACTTCCCGTGGTCCGTGAGTTCGGCTATCTTTTTCAGGAGGGCCTTCTCCCTGATGACCCCGAAAAGCCAGGGCTGCAGGTTCATGGCCGTCGGGGAATGCCTGGCACACTCCAGGATATCCCTGATGATATGGTCTTCAACAGGAGCCGGTTTGAACGACCGGACGCTGTGGCGACACTTGATGATGGTGGTTCCCACATTCATGGTACTTCCCTTGCCCGCGGACGAAAAAATGGTTTCTTTGAGTTCCGTGAAACTCCCGGTCGCTCATTTCCTGTGCAGGGAAAGGATCAGCCCCCCGGCCATGCCGATAAGGGCGGCTGCGAGGCCGAATCCCGGGATGGTTGTCGGAGGAACGGCGGTCGGAAGGGTCGTCTCAACCGTGGTCGGAATGGGAGTGGGAGGTGGCGTAAGTGTCGCGGGGGGCGCAGTCGTCGGGATGGTGAGAGGAGTGGTGGTCGGGATCGTGGTGGGGATGGTTGTCGGGGTGGGAGTGATCAGCGGGTTGGTACTCTGCATCAGGAAGGTCACTTTCGGGGAGATAGTCAGTCCTTCGCGGGGATAGTTGGTGTTCATGTCGTTCCCGGTGCTCTCGGCCCAGACCGTGTAGTTCCCGTTCGCATAATCATGGGTATACCATACCGGACCTGTCCGGTAGTTTGGCGAATTGATCAGGATATCCTCCAGCTGGAATCCGTCAACGGCGGAATACTCGATCCCGCCCGGCCCGCGGATCCTGATGGTGACCGGCGCCCCGGAAGACCCGGGCCGGTTTGCCAGGACATAGACCGTATTGTCAACCTGGAACCCGATGGCATCTCCCTTGGGGACCCAGACAGTGGAGGCGGTGATCTCAAAACCGGCGGTTTCATCAAAGACCCGGAGGGAAATCTGGGGTTCCTGGACATAGAAGGCAAGAAGAGTGCCGGACTCGGTAAACCATGGCCCGGTTTTTCCCTCGAAGAGGACCGGCGATACATAGAAGCTGGTCGGATCTGTGACAAATACCGTTCCCGAGGGGGCCGAACCGATGGTTCCTCCCGTCCCGTACCAGACGATATTGGTAGTGGCAGGAACCCCTGTTGCTGATATATCGAGGCCGTCTTCACCAATGAAAACAGTCCCCGATGGGGGGATAGTATTCACGGCTGCAGTCACCGGGGCAATGGCAACCGCAAGACAGCAGACAAGGAAGAGCAGGTATTCTTTGTTCATGGCAGCTCACGAGGAGTTGGTGGCAGCACACCGGCCAAATACTTTCCGTTCAGGAAAAGATCAGAAGAGGCCCTGGACGGCCTGGATCATATTCCCGATGCCCTCGCTGATGAGCAGACCGGGGTCGATGCTGAGGATGGGGAAGATGAACAGGAAATATATGATGGTCCCGAGCGTACTCCCGATATTTGCTAACGCGGCAACGAGGACGACCCTGAAGAGGGGAATCTGGATCATGTCCGAGAGCGTCTCGGCCTCAAAGATCTTCCGGTAGTCGGCTGGTGATGGTTTCCTGATCTTTGCCTCGACAATGGCGGCAAACCACCCTGCTGCAATCAGCGGGTTTAATGCGGTGAACCAGGATACCGCAAACCCGGTGGCAGCCGAAAGCGGGTGACCCCGGGCGAGGAGAGTGAAGACTGCAGTCAGCAGGCCGTGGATGAGTACCCAGTAGAGGAGCGCGGTGAACAGGACCTCGATCCCTACCCCCGAGAAGGCGATCGCCACGAGCAGGAACAGGAAGAGGAAGGTGACGATCCCCCCGAAGATCAGCCCCCAGGGGCGGGGTTTGATCTCTGCGGTGAGGGTGCTGACCGGGGGGAGTGCGGCCGGATTCTCCAGGTACCGGTTCACCCCCTGCTGGTGACCGGCGCCGATCACCACCAGGATACGGTTGTACTGATGCGAGAGCCCGATGATCTGGTGGGCGAGGTAGGCATCCCGTTCATCGATGAGTGCCCGGGCACCATTGGGAGAGAATTTCCGGAATTCCTCCATGGCCGTGGAGATGACGTCCTGTTTTTTCAGTTCCTCGATGTCGATCTCCTCTTCCTCGATATGCATGATCGAGGCCACGAGGGCATAGAACATCTTCAGTTTCTCGATGAACGAGAGCGAACGCCAGAATCTCCGGAGGGTGATCCGGATATCGCGGTCGATCAGACCGACCCTGATACCCCGCGCTTCTGCCTCTTCGACAGCTGCTTTCATCTCCGCCCCGGGTTCAACCCCCACATCGAGTCCGATCCGACGCTGGATGTAGGCGAGGAGCCACTGTACCAGGAGCTGGGTGAACGTCTTTGCCTCGAGCACATCGGAGACCGATGCTTCCTGGACCTGCTTTTTCAGGGCAGCGTACCTGCCGGGATCGAGCTCAACGGCAACCACATCAGGTGAGAACTCCGCGATGGCTTCCCGGACCTCTGTAACACTCTCACGGGAAACGTGAGCGGTTCCGATGATGCGGATCTCGGCCATCAGAGCACCATCACTCCCCTGCCATCCACGAGGATCCGGCAGCCGGGGGGAATCCGGACAGAGGAAAGGACCTGGCGGACCCGCTCCTCTTCCTGCTGTTCAGCTCTTCTCCGCTCCAGGAGGAGTCCGGCAAGCTCCCATGCCTCCTCATCAGAGATGTCCCCTCCGAGTCCCGGGCAGGCTGATACCTGGAGGTGCTCCCTTTCCAGCATGAACGGATAGGTCCGGCAGATCCAGGGTCGTGCAGCATAGGCTGTGCAGAGTCCGTCAGACAACAATCTGCAGCCGGATTCATCCTTCCGAAGCGACCACTCGAAGGTGATGCTTCCACCGTCCCCGGTCTCGATGCACTCCGGATAGGGCTCGGCCAGGGCACCGGCGGCACGGCCCGTTTTACCCGCCAGCCGCTCAATTTCTTCCGGTGATACCATGACCAGGTTGTCTATCCCGCTACAGCATTCCCCGCACCGGGTGCATGAAAAACCGATATCCCGGATCTGACGGGCAAGATCGTTTCTGTCCATGATGTGGTATCCGTTATGATGTACCGTATTCGAGAGTGATTCGGTTGAAGTTCTCGTAGATCAGCCTGCCATTCTCCGAATGGCTCACTTCGGGATGCCACTGGAGCCCATAGATATGCCGGTCGGGAAATGCGATGGCTTCGTTCTCACAGACCTGCGAGGTGGCAAGCCTGACAGCTCCCGGAGGGGGAACTGCCACTTCATCCGCATGCGAGGCCCAGACTTTTATCCGTGACGGGTATCCCTTCAGGATCTCATCGTGTTCCCGGATCGCTATCTCGACTGGTCCGTAGCCACCGGAGCGGCCCGGCCTCACGGATCCACCGAATGTGGTGGCGATGATGTGGAGACCGAGACAGATCCCGAGCACCGGCAGGCCCAGATCCAGGTACAGGCAGGCATTCCCGGCCCGATCAAGGCTCGGCCCGCCTCCAAGGATCAGCCCGCGGCAACCGGTAGCGACATCCTCCGGAGGGGTGCTGTTCGGGATCATCCGTGCATCGATCTCCAGGTCCCGGAGCATCCGCTGGATCAGGTGGTTGAACTGCCCGTAGTTATTGACCACGAAGATCGGGAGCATTCCCTGATCAGTTGATCCCCGGTGTTAATAAGGCCTCTTTTCAGGAATAGGCATGGGCAAATTCGAGGATCTTCCTGCGGATTGCCGCGGGCGTGAATCCCAGCAGGTAGGCCAGGTACATGGCACCCCCCGCCCCCATCCCCTCTTTGACTTCCCCGATGCAGTACCGGGCAAGGCCGGAGTGCCCGAGGTCCCCGAACCCCGGATCAACGTAGGATACCTCTGCTCCAATGCAACCCGCCATCTCTGCAAAGTTTGCCGAGGCATCATCCCGCACATAGCAGGTGGTGGCAATGCGGGCGACCGGTTTTCCCATCGCCTTCAGGACAGCCGCAACAGAGAGCATCTGGGTTCCTCCGGCAAGGATGAGGTTGCCGGGGAAGCTCGCGGCAATTCCCGAACCGACGGCGATCATGGGGTCACCCCCGATCCTCACCGCATCCAGCGGTGAGGAGATCCCCGACTCGCCGATCCTCCCGGCAACGATCCGCCACACCTCTTCCTTCATCGAGACCGGATTTTCTACGTAGCTGCTGCTCACGCGGGCCGGGTACCCGAGCGATCGGAGCACGCAGAGCGAGGTGGTGGTGCCCCCGGGGACACATTCTCCGAGAATAAGGAGATCGGCCACCCGCCCGAGAAAGGTGCCGAGCGATTCCCCTTTGGCAAAGAGGTCCTGTGCCGCGGGAACCGCATCACCGAACCGGGGATCGTCTCCCGGCATCCCGTACACATCGAGACACGGGACCGTGGGGCGGTGAGCGAGCCCGGCATTGATGAAGAGCGGGGAAAGGCCGGTCAGCTCCATCATGGCCCGGGTGATGGATGCCGGCGTCGGACAGCCGGTGGGAGTGTTAGGCTTCGACGGCATGCTGGTGATGGATCCCTGTGCAATCAGTTCCGCATCCAGGATGGGAGTGTACAGCGTCTTCTCCGGGGTCGGGCCGGCCCCCGATATCCCGGGAACCGTGGAGAGCAGGGTATTGGAGAGGATGCTGCAGAACAAAGGCCGTTCCGGGCGTATTTCCGGATTCGTGGAGACAAATGCCATGCGGATCTTCCCTGATCCGTCGCACTTCGCGGAGCATCAATCTATCCCAAGTGCCGTGAGAACCGTTCCGGAAACCCTCTCAGGAAAGGTTGTCTCTTTGTGAATCACATTTCCGGATGGCCCGGCAGGAACGGTCTCCGGGAACCCTGTCTCTGAACGGTACACCCGAGGGAACCGGTCCTGATGGAATCACTTCCCGGGTAATCCCTGCCGGGACACTGTTCTATTGCGAATCCTGTCCATGGGACCGGTCTTGGGAATCCTAATAAGGGAATCCGGAGAACATCTCACCCTCATGTTCAGAATCGAAGAGCGCCTGGAGAAGAAAGGTGCATCACTCGATGATATGGTCGCCGCCGCCATGGTCCTCTACGTGCCCCACGGAATGGATGCAGAAGAGGCGGCAGGAGCCATCCGGGAAAAGATACGGAAGTATCTCGGTGACCCGAACATTGCCTCCCTCCTGCTCGGTGCGCTGCTCCTCGAAGAGGAGATCTTCGAATCCGCCAATCCGGAAATCCAGGGCGACCCGGTATTTCTGCTTTCTGACGAGATTATCGGTATGGCCATCGCCGAGTGCATAGGGGGGACCTATGCCCGGTTTGAATTCACCAGGTACGACCAGAAGAAGCCGGGAATCCTCTCGGCTCTCGGGCCGTTCCTTGACGATGCTGTCGCCGGCCTCATCGCCGGATGCACATCCCGCCTCTACAGTGAATGCTGCTGAATCCGCTCCGCGCCCTGCTCCAGTTCACCACGGTAATCCCCCTCGGAGACCCGGCTGATTTCGCCTCGTTCGCACGACGTTCCTGGCTCTATCCTGTCGCCGGATATGTGACCGGGGGATTTGCCGGTATCTGCGTCTTCTGGATCGGCACACCCCTGCTCGCAGCAGCCGGTGCGGTCGCCGCCCTCTTCTTCATCACCGGTGCCCATCACCTGGACGGTCTGCTCGACTTCGGTGACGGGCTCATGGTCCACGGAGACCAGGAGCGCCGGCAGCAGGCCCTGACCGATCGCCAGATTGGAGCCGGGGGAGTGGCCATGGGAGGTGCCGTGACCCTGGTGAGCTTCGCCGCCATGGCAGCGGCACCCATTCTGTGGGCAGCCCTTATTGCCGCAGAAGTCGCTGCAAAATTCTCGATGGCGTTCCTCACCGCGTACGGACCGCCCTTCCGGGAGGGAATCCATTCCTTTCTCCACCGGGATGCCCGTCCGTATTTTCCCGTTCTCTCAGCCGTTCTCTGCATCCCTCTGCTCCTTCTTCCGATAGCCCCTCACAGGCTTGCCGGGACAGCTCTGATCATGGTCACTGTCCCCGCCTGCCTTCTTTTCACCTCACGCCGCCTTTTCGGCGGGGTAAACGGAGACGTGGTCGGTGCCTCCGGGGAGATCACCCGGGCCCTGGTGCTTGCCGCTCTGGTGATCATTCCCGGGAGCGCAGGTTTTTAGGGCAGCGACCTGTATCTTTCTCTGATGTTGAAGGATCTTGGAGTTCACAAGAAAGGTGGCGTGATTACGGAACGAAACCCGGAATACTGCACCATCCGGACGCGTATTCCGGCAGGGATGATAACCCCCGAACAGTTGCGGGGTATCGCAGATATCGCCGAGCGGTACGGTGCGGATGCCGTGCAGATGACGGTTCGACAGACCATCGAGCTCCCCCACATGCCTCCGGAGCACCTCGATGCAATCTCCCGCGATCTTTCCACGAATAGCACCCCGCTCGGTGCAGAGAGAGATGAAGTGAAGAATGTCATCGCCTGCACCGGGAATCAGCGCTGCATCTTCGGCAATATCGATGCCGTCGCACTTGCCGTGGAGATCGACAAGCGGGTCTTCGGGAGAGAGATGCCGGTGAAGATGAGGATAGCGGTCTCCGGCTGCCCGAATGCCTGCACCAGCCCGATGCTGAATGAGATCGGCGTTATGGGGAAGATCGAGCCGATACGGGTACCGGGGATGTGTACCGGGTGCGGGACCTGTGTTGAGTACTGCAAAGAAGACGCGATAGCCATCAAGAAAGGAATATCAGTCCTGGACAGCTCGAAGTGCATCGACTGCGGGGTCTGCATCAGGTCCTGCCCGTACGACCTCCTCAAATCATCGGGTCCCTACTACCTCATCACGGTGGGCGGGAACAGGGGGAGGCATCCGAAGATCGGGCGGGAACTGGTGGCGGTCAGGAGCAGCAGCGCTGCAGCCGACGTGGTTGAAAAGGTCGTCACCTGGGTATACCGGAGGGCATGGAGCGGCAGGCTCCTCGCGGATCAACTGGATGATCTCCAGTTCGAGCAGTTCAGAGCAGAGCTACGGAGCCAGATCCCTGAAGAGGACCTCTTCAAAGCCGGGGTCGTTGCCGAAGATATCAGCGCTGATACCGCGACCTGAATCCGGTATTCTGGTCATCATCGCATTCTATCGCCGTGGCGGAAGCGGCCAGCGAATTGAACTGCATTGCGGCGTTCATGAGTGCTTCGTCACCCGATACACCGCCGGAAATATTTTTCATGGCGACTTCCTGGGGAGACGGGTAAAATTTTTCGCCGATCCGGATCCCTTTGCAGTGAATGCAGAACGCGCAATTGCGATAAATTGATACCTCACCGTCAGCACAGTCTACCGTTGCGCGGACATTTTTTTCATCCCGGGTGATGGCAAGCGTCTTCATGAGTGGGGAGGTGTTATCGTGTCATACGATATGATAATACCGGTTTTTCCCGTTATTTCGGGAAAAATACCCAAATATCGCTCATCGAAATGATTAATAAGGATCCGTCTCCAATACATAATACTCGCGTAAACAGGCTGTACTTCTGCAGTTTGTCTTTATCGGAGGAATGTTATG
>Ga0209269_1001306_pt1 | contig 13781 bp, 12 predicted proteins | sample MTBAKMMethaMetaG_FD_187455 | JGI IMG/M metagenome (GOLD analysis project Ga0209269, IMG submission 187455) | Enrichment culture microbial communities from Arthur Kill intertidal strait, New Jersey, USA, that are MTBE-degrading - MTBE-AKM (Arthur... | ecosystem: Environmental > Aquatic > Marine >... | reverse complement strand
CTGCTGGCTGACCGCAACAACGGACCGGCCCTGAATTTTTACAGCAAACTCGGCTGGCAGACCACGGAACTGATCTGCCTGCGCAAACGCCTGCCGCGCTGAAAAGGGCGGTGGGAAAAGGATGTAAACCATGACCACCGTACATTCAAAAAACAGCGCTATGGCACCGCCTGTTTTCCGATCCGATCTGATCGGCTTTGGCGATATCAAGCCCCATGCCATCAAGGGCTGGGAGGAGTATCTGCGCGAGGGAGACCAATACCTGAGCACGGCCCGCCGGGCCTTTGCCGGTCAGCGACACGCCTTTACCGCCGAGATCCTGTACAACGTCATCGCCATGGCCATTGAAAAACTGGTGATGGGCGCCCTCATGCAGAGCGGCAACCTGCCCTACAACCATACCATGCGCGATCTGGCGGAAGCCATGGAGGAGCATTTCCCCGGCAGACTGGGCGGGATCAGGGACCGGCTCCTGGCTCTTGACGCCTACCAGGAGATCTGCGACCTCGATACCTACAGCAGAAAACCGCCGACCATGGAAGAGATCCCGGCCATGCTCGGCCTGGCGATGGAGCTGCAGGAGGTGGTGGGCCGATGAAACTGGTGCCGGGACGGGAGAGTTGCGATCACATGAATATACTCAAGCTTGAAAACGATTTCGAAAATGCCATTCCAGTAAATCCGGATCAGGTCGCATAGCCGGCTGATCTGGCACGACTGATAAAGGCTGACCGTCAAGGCGATAATAAGCTTTACCGTTAAACCACTCCTCCCGAATTCTTGGGCTGATCTTCACTCGCAGATTTGGTGTAACACAGACTAACCCCACATCAAAAAGACGATGAAAGTCAGCTCGGAGCAGTAGGCCGTTACGCACGTTATGTCCACCTTCGCCGGAATAAGGGACAATATGCGCTGCCTCTAACGTAACTAAAGTATTCTCTCCCGTGATAGCACAACGTCTCCGATAGGCTTCGGTCACCAGGACCCGGAACGAAGATTGTCCAATCCTGGGTCGTATAGGAACCGGATCTCCATATTTCGGAACAGGTTCAGCAGTAATATTCTCCCCAACATTTTTCATTAATCCTATTGATTGCAATGCTATACGTGACTGAACGTTTTCCCAGATCACACGGCCATCGTTCTCGATCGTATCGTACATCTTTCCACGGACTATATTCGATGACCAGCCAGAAGGATCTCCCAGCCAATTCGGTTGATCAAAGAAAAAAGGATTTGCTAATACTGTGCAACCGATTTCGCCATCATGTATCCCGCCCGAGACCAAAGGGCTGATTAGCTGACGGAGTTCCTCAAGAGAAGAGCATCCGTTTTTTGGACCAAACACTTCCCAGGCAATACTCAAAGGCAACCTACTGTAGGTTACAAAATAACCGCCGCCTGCTATATGGTTAAAGGGTCGTCTAAGTTTGAACAGAAAAGGCATGCCAATAGGCGCAGAAGTGAATGGCGGTTTTGCGCTTGGCTGCCAAAAATTGACTTCATCCGGTTTAATTTCCGAAAGATATTTGAACCACTGGTTATCCGTGACACCAACCCAAAATTTCATTGAAGCCGCTCTCCTAACTGAAGAAAGAAACCCTTTCCACCCCTGTTCCTGCCGGTTTCATAAGCCACCAGATCGGACCAATCCTGCTCGTCATTGCCCGCCAGACCAGCTGCAGGTCCAGGTCGTGGGTGGTCCATGGTGAAAATCAGCTCCAGATCTGTCATGTGGTCACGCAGATTATCTGCTGGTTTTTCCAGACTCTTGAACGCCTTGTACTCCGCAGGCGTCATGCCGAAAGTGGCGCGGCTGATCTCGGCGGTGAGAATGGCGTATTCCCGCTGCTCCTTCACCCCGCGCTTCTGCCACTCGCTGGTCAGTTCGTCCCGGATGGCAATTCCGCGCACCCGTTTTTCAATCCATTCGTCGCTGTAGCCTTTGACCTTATACAGTTCCCTCATGCGTTTGGCGGCCAGCTCCGGGTTTTCGATCTCCTCCAGACGTTCGTAGCCGACTCGCGCCAGCCAGCGCTTGAAGGGTTCGGCCTTGGGCGAAGGGATGGACTGGATGATGCGGAGCAACCCTTCGGCGTCTGAACAATCGGTTTCCCGCAATTTGCCATCCGGGGCTTCGAGCTTGAACTGTCGACAGATTGTCGATAGTTCGATCCCGCTAATTTTTCCCCGTTTTTTAATACGATACCAATAGTCCCGCGGATTCGGGCTGTCAGTCAGGACCGCAACCACATCAATCACGGAAAAATACCAGCGATGGTCCGCCTCGTTCCACACTGAGCGGATTTGCCTTGATTCAAACAGCTTGATATTACTACTCATTGATTCACCCCTCCCGTTCAGCGTTTTTCTGAACATCCTGTTGAATCCCGATTCCACGTTTGCCCCGAAATCGGCCCCGGCTATCCACGTTAGCAATAATGGGCCTCGTCGTTGCGATTCTCAACAATCTTTTGCGTCAGCTAGTCCTAGCCGTCGAGCTCCCAATGGCCACCGCATAAAATTTTACCTCAACAAAAAGTGCACCTTTATCCAACTTACTCTTTCAGTTAATACCGCGAATCCATCCACCAATCAAGCACATATCCTTCGTTATGGCATCCCCCAACACAAACACCCTGACATCAGCGGAATTGTTATTTTCCCCTGCACCCCGACAAAATTGTCCCCCTCCTTCATTTTTGTAACCTTTCCGACAAATGTCGAGGTCTAGGCCAGGTCGCTTCCAAGCCCGGCGAGGGCATCATCAACACCTAACACATCAGAATCATAAGCTTTTCATATCATAATTTCTCATGGCACACCGGTTGCTAACCCAGTGAGGAAACATGACAGAACTGCCACTCCGGCATGATCGCATTTCAGCCATTTTCACATGGGACCACTATGGAAGCCATTGCCTTAAAAGAGAGAGAAAACCAGATCTACCGCAAGGGGGAAACCCCCTTTGAAATTACCTGCAACAAGGACAGCCTGGCCGGGGCGGTGAGCCAGCGGGCCTGCGTCTTCTGCGGCTCCCGGGTGGTGCTCTATCCCATTGCCGACGCCCTGCATCTGGTGCATGGGCCCATCGGCTGCGCCGTCTATACCTGGGACATCCGCGGCGCGCTGTCCTCGGGTCCTGAGCTGCATCGCCTGAGTTTCTCCACCGACCTGCAGGAGCGGGACGTCATCTTCGGCGGCGAAAAGAAACTCGAAGCCGCCCTCAATGAGCTCATCGACCGGCACAGCCCCAAGGCGGCCTTTGTCTATTCCACCTGCATCGTCGGCATCATCGGCGACGATCTGGAGGCGGTCTGCCGCCGGGTGACCGAGCAGAAAGGCATCCCGGTCATTCCCGTCCAGTCCGAGGGGTTCAAGGGCAACAAACGCTCCGGCTACAAGGCGGCCTGCAATGCCATGTTCCGGTTGATCGGCACCGGCGACACCACAGGCATCAGCAAATACAGCATCAATATCCTCGGCGACTTCAACCTGGCCGGGGAGATCTGGATGGTGCGCGAATATTTCAAACGCATGGGCGTTGAGGTGGTGGCCAACATCACCGGCGACGGCCGCATCGACGACATCCGCCGGGCCCATGGCGCGGCGCTCAATGTGGTGCAGTGCTCCGGCGCCACCATGGATCTGGCCAACATGATGGAGGAGAAATACGGCACCCCCTCCATCCGGGTCTCCTATTTCGGCATCGAGGACATGTCCGAGGCCCTCTACGATGTGGCCCGCTTCTTTAAAGACCCGGAGATGCTGGCCCGCACCAGCGCGCTGATCAAGGAAGAGGTGCGGAAAATCCAGCCCGAGCTGCAGCGCTACAAAAAGGCGCTGACCGGTAAAAAGGCGGCCATCTATGTTGGCGGCTCGTTCAAGGCCTTTTCCCTGGTCAAGGCCTTCCGGCTCGTCGGCATGGACGTGGTGATGGTGGGATCCCAGACCGGCACCAGGGAGGACTATGAGGAGCTGGCCCAGATCACCGATCCGGGCACCATCATTGTCGATGACTCCAATCCCCTGGAGCTGACCTCCTTTCTCAAGGAAAAAGAGGTGGATGTCTTTGTCGGCGGGGTCAAGGAACGGCCCATCGCCTACAAGCTGGGGGTGGGCTTCTGCGACCACAACCATGAACGCAAGGAGGCCCTGGCCGGCTTTGCCGGCATGCTCAATTTTGCCCGGGAGGTCTATTCGTCGGTGATGAGCCCGGTGTGGAAATTCGTGCCCCGCAAGGCAAAAGGAAACGATCAAACGTTTTAACGTTTCAGCGCTCAAACGTTTGATCGCTGAAACGCTTGAACGTTGAAACGTCTGCAAAAGAGGAAACCCCATGACTAAAATGCCCAATTACATATCAACCACCAATGCCTGCAAGCTGTGCAAACCCCTGGGCGCGGCCCTGGCCTTTCGCGGCATTGAAGGCAGCGTCCCCTATCTGCACGGTTCCCAGGGCTGCGCCACCTATATGCGGCGCTACATCATCAGCCATTACAACGAGCCGATCGACATCGCCTCCTCATCGCTCAGCGAAAAACACGCCATCTACGGCGGAGCGGCCAATCTCAAACTCGGGTTGACCAATGTCACCAAAAAATACCAGCCGCAACTGGTGGGCATCGCCACCACCTGCCTCACCGAGACCATCGGCGATGACGTGCCCATGATCGTCAAGGAATACGAACGGGAAACCGCCGCTGCTGCCAGGCCGCTCCTGGTGCATGTCTCCACCCCGAGCTATAGCGGCACCCACATGGAAGGTTTCCACGCCGCCATCGCCGCGGTGGTGGAGCAGCTGGCCGGTAAGTCTGGCGAAAACGATACGGTGAACCTGCTGCCCGGCTTCGTCTCCTCGGCCGATTACCGCTATCTCAGCGAGATCATGGCTGACTTCGGCGTGCACGCCACCATGCTGCCCGATCTGTCGGCAACGCTCGACGGTCCGGCCCTGCTTGAATACGAAAAGATCCCCGGCGGCGGCACCCCGCTTGAAGCCATCAAAGACATGGGCGGCGCCACGGCCACCATCGAGTTCGGCCGCACCCTGGGCAGCGGCAAAACAGGCGGCAGCGTGCTGGCCCAGAAATATGGGGTGGAAAACATGCGCCTCGGCCTGCCCATGGGCATCGGCGAGACGGACCGCTTTTTTGCCAGCCTGGAAACCATCAGCAATCGTCCCACCCCGGCCAAGTACGCGGCGGAACGGGGCCGGCTGGTGGACGCCTATGTGGACGGCCACAAATATGTGTTCGGCAAAAAGGCCATCATCTATGGAGAAGAGGATCTGGTGGTGGGACTCGCCGCATGGCTGGCCGAAATCGGCGTCATGCCCATCCTGTGCGCCAGCGGCGGCCGCAGCGGCTCCATGGCCTCCGCCATTGCCGCCGCCACCGACGACGTACTGACCGAGCAGCCCCTGGTTTATGAGGGGATGGATTTCTTTGATATCGCCGAAGAGGCGGAGCGGTTGGGTCCGGATCTGCTGGTGGGCCACAGCAAGGGCTATCCCCTGGCCCGCAAACTGAACATCCCCCTCATCCGGGTGGGCTTTCCCATCCATGACCGCATCGGCGGCCAGCGCATCCTCCATCTCGGCTACCGGGGGGCGCAGCAGCTCTTTGACCTGGTGGTCAACAGTCTGATCGACAAGAAGCAGAGCGATTCAGTCGTCGGCTACAGCTACATGTAAAAAACGTTCCAGCGTTTCAGCGTGTAAGCGTTCAAACGTTAAAAACCCTTAAACATTTAAACGTTGGAACGATTAAACGATATTAACCATATCCAATTCCGGAGCCTTTCATGAAAAAAGACTATAGTCATCATCCCTGCTTCAACGCCAAGGTCAAGGGCCAGTTCGGCCGGGTGCACCTGCCGGTAGCGCCGAAATGCAACATCAAATGCAATTACTGCAACCGCAAATATGACTGCGTCAACGAATCGCGGCCCGGCGTCACCAGCACCATCCTCACCCCGCAGCAGGCCCTCACTTACATGGACAAGGTGCTGGAGCGGGAGCCCCGCATAACCGTGGCCGGCATCGCCGGACCAGGCGACCCCTTTGCCAACGCCGACGAGACCCTGGAGACCATGCGGCTCATCCGGGAAAAATATCCGCACATGATTCTCTGCCTGGCCAGCAACGGCATGAATCTGGCCCCCCATGTGGAGGCCCTGGCGGAGCTGGACGTCTCCCATGTCACGGTGACGGTGAACGGGGTTGATCCGGAGGTGACCAAAAACGTCTACGGCTGGGTGCGGGACGGCAACGTGGTGTACCGCGGCATCCAGGCGGCGGAGCTGATCCTGGCCCGGCAGCTGCATGCCATTGCCAAACTCAAGGAGCATGATATCACGGTCAAGATCAACACCATTGCCATTCCGGGCATTAATGATCATCATATTGAGGAGGTGGCAAGCAAGATGGCGGAGCTGGGGGCCGATCTTTTCAACTGCATGGCCATGTTCCCCAATGTGGACACCCCCTTTGCCGATATCCCGGAGCCGAGCAAGCAGAAAATGGCGATACTGCGCAAAAAAGCGGAAAAATACCTGCCCCAGATGCGGCATTGCACCCGCTGCCGGGCCGATGCCGTGGGATTGCTGGGCGAGGACAAGAGCGAGGAGATGCACGGCTGCCTGTCGGCCTGCGCCTCCCTGCCCGTCATGCCCCAACAGGACAGGCCCTATGTGGCGGTGGCCACCATGGAAGGGGTGCTGGTCAACCAGCATCTGGGCGAGGCCACCCGTTTCCAGATCTGGGAGCGGAAAGAGGACGGCGCCTTTAACCTGGTGGAAGAGCGGCCGGCTTCTCTTCCCGGCGGCGGACCGCAGCGCTGGCACAACCTGGCCCGGGCCTTGCGGGACTGTCGCGCCGTGCTGGTCAATGATCTCGGCGATTCACCCAAGGAGATTCTGGCCAAAATGGGGGTCAAGCCGGTGACCATGAGCGGCTTTATCGACATGGGGCTGGAGGCGGTATACAGCGGCAAGGATCTGAATAAGCTCAAGGGCCGCCAGCAGAAGTGTACCTCAAAAGGCGCCTGCACGGGCGGCGGCAACGGCTGCGGCTGAGCGGTGGGGCAATAAACAGTTTTCACCACAAAGCACACGGAGATCACAGAGATCATTTTTATTACGGTTGGTCAGCTCTGTGAACTATGTGGTAAATTTGCAGTTGATATTCCATAAACCGTGGCAACAACCGACAAGGAGGAGGAAAAATGCAGATAGCGATCGTTTCCACTGACGGCGTCAACGTCAATGACCATTTCGGCAAGGCGGAACGCTTTCTTATCTATGAGGCGGGGCCAACTGGTCTCACCGGCATTGCGGAACGGCAGGTTGCCTGTCTGTCAACCGGTGATAAATCCCACCAGTTTGATGCGGCACGTTTTGCTTCGGTGGCCCGGGCCCTGGAAGGGTGCCAGCGGGTCTACTGTACCCGGATCGGCGACCGACCCCGTCAGGAACTTGAAAAAAGGGGGATCATGCCGGTTATTTATGAGGGGGCGATTGCCGCCATCAAAGCGGACTGAGGAGCGATGACCCGGCCTGATGCGCAGTCCGGCAATGAGCAAGGTCAGGCCCCCAAAAAAGGGGGACGGCTGCTGCGCGGCCCACCCTTTGGCCAATTGCTCCTGCTCATTGCGGGAATAACGGATACTTTCCCGAAACAGGCAGCTATGGCCGGCCAAGGCCCCGGCAATAAATTGCAGCTAAACAGTGCGGCCGGCCCATGGCAAAATGAGAGAACCAGCCGCGGCAAATTTTCCGCCCGCATCCCAGCAGCATTGCAAAAAAACAGCCTGGTTATTCAGGCAACGGTGGGGGAAACCGGCAGACAACAGCCTTGCGCGAGCGTTCGACCAGATCAGCGGCAACCTCAACAGGGGAACCCTGCCTGACTTCTGCCGCCTTCAGCACCATAGGCAGGTTGACCCCGGCAAGAACAACTCCGTCATCAGCGGGGAGGAACTCGCTGGCCACGGAGAAGCCCGTGCCGCCAAGCAGGTCGGTCAAAACGATAATACCTCCCCCTTTATCAACCTGATTTTTCGCTTTGCGGATCTGTTCCCTGATCAATTGCCGGCGTTCGGCAAAGGGAGACGGAGAGCTGCTGCCGATGACATGGTGCAGTTCGCCCATGAACGGCACTTTGACAGCAGCGAAATTGGTGAGCTTCCTGCCCAGAATGTATTCGGCCACCGCAAGGAGTGACTCCCCGATGTCACCATGGGTGACTATGATAAAAGAAAGTTCTCTTTGCCTTTCCCGGGCAGGCATCTGCATGAAATTTTCCATTGGACAGGCGGGCGCTGGCGCCAAGGTTACACCCGACAGTATTCACTAAAGTTCTCTTGACAAATGAGAGAATATCATACAAATTTCTCCCCGACTACTTTTACTTTCATGACATTTTTGCTACCCATGCTGTGCGGTCATCAAGATAGGGTTTGACCAAGAAACCGGCTTATGGGACAATAAAGATGAAGCCCCCCGCAGAACCGTTTTAAGGGAAAGATCATGCATCGCCAGCTGAACGAACCTGCCGAAATACGTCGACGCCTTCTCTTTGTTTTCTATCTCGGCTGCTGGATTGCCGCCATCCTTCTTGCTGTCATCGGGATTGCCAGTGGACATCTCTTTTATATCACCTGCGCCCTGGTCGTGGGAGGCATCTGCCTGCTTTTCAAAAAACAGGGTGAGCGCTTTCTGCAGTTCAAACGACTGGCCCGCTCTTTCCCTTACGGTGATACCGGGGACGATCTTCCCGACACCCTGCGTACCCAGGTCGAAAGCATATTCAGGGCATTTCACGAAAATCAGGACTGGCAGCAGCGCCTTGAGCTGCGCAGAAAATTAACCATCCTGGTGAAAGAGAAACCGGAACTGATGGAAATATATCCAGAGGAAATTTCAGCCATCAACCCAAAACTCTCTGCACCCACGCATATGCTGTAAAATCCATTCACTTCCGGGCTCAATTTCAAGGGGATGTCCCTCCAGATAATGCCATAAAGAAAGCGGACTTGCCGCCGCCTCTATCGTTGCAGATAAATTACACTATTAAATTATATAAAAATTGTGTATTATGCGTGGCTGTTTTTTGGTTGCCCAGCCGGCCAGTTGCCTACCTTTTTATTCATCACAAAACTTTATGAACAGAGCCAATATCCTTATCAGCATAGCCATTGCTGTCATCTGCATCAGTTTCTGGGCCTTTTTTAATCAGCCTGAAACAGAGCCCCCCTGGCCGGAACGCATCCAGGGGTTTTCTTTTTCACCCATGCGCGAGGGACAGAGCGCCATCAAGCATATCCTGCCGTCTGAGGAGGAGATTGATAGAGATCTTGCCCTGCTGGCTGACAAAACCTATGCCGTGCGCACTTACACCATGGAGGGGACGCTGGCAAAGATCCCTGAACTGGCCCGCAAACATGGACTCAATGTGACACTCGGGGCATGGCTCGATAAAGATCAGGAAAAAAACGAGCGGGAGATCGAGAAACTCATTGCCGTGGCCCGGGGCAACTACCACAACGTGGTGCGGGTCATCATCGGCAACGAGGCGGTCCTGCGGGGGGACATCACTGTTGAACAACTCGCCGGATACCTGGACAGGGTACGGGAGGCGCTGAATATCCCGGTGAGTACCGCCGAGCCCTGGCATGTATGGTTCACCAATAAGGAACTTGCAGACCACGTGGACTTCGTTGCCGTCCACATGCTGCCATACTGGGAAGGGGTGGACGTCGAACGGGCGGTTGACTATGTGGTCGATCACATCAATCTCCTCAAAGCCTCCATCCCGGATAAAGAGATTATCATCGGCGAGGTGGGCTGGCCCAGCCACGGCCGCACCCGCTATTCGGCAGTGGCCTCGACGGCCAACGAGGCCACCTTCCTGCGGCGCTTTCTGGACCGGGCCGCCCAGGAGCAGTATGTCTATTATGTGATGGAGGCCTTTGACCAGCCGTGGAAAAAGGTTTCCGAAGGTGCGGTCGGGGCATACTGGGGGGTTTTTGATGTGTACCGGCAGCCCAAGTTCGCCTTTTCCGAACCCATTGTGGAAATTCCGGAATGGCGCATGCTGGCCGGCATATCCATCGGCATCGCCCTGATCACCTTCGCCTTTCTGCTCATCGACAGCAAAACCCTGAGCAAACGGGGCAGAGGCTTTCTTGCCGTCACCGCCTTTGGCGCCGCCAGCGGGGCGGTGTGGATTGTCTACAGATATTCCCAGCAGTATCTCAGCATGCCTACCATTCTTATCGGCATGCTGATGATTATCGGCATGATCGGGGTCACGATGGTGTTGTTGGCCGAGGCCCACGAATGGGCCGAAGCGACCTGGGCTGCAACCCGGCGGCGCAGGTTCACCCCGATTGTCCTGGAGGACGAGAAGCTGCCCATGGTTTCCGTTCACGTGCCGGCCTACAATGAACCCCCGGAGATGCTTAAAGAAACCCTGGACGCCCTGGCAAAACTGGACTATCCCCATTACGAAGTAATCGTCATTGATAACAACACCAAGGACCCAGCGGTCTGGCAACCGGTTGAAGCCCATTGCGCCAGGCTTGGTTCCCGTTTCCGTTTTTTCCACGTCGATCCGCTGTCCGGTTTCAAGGCCGGAGCCCTCAACTTTGCTCTGGCCCGCACCGCACCCGAGGCTGAAGTCGTGGCAGTCATAGACAGCGACTACACGGTGTCCGCAAACTGGCTGCGCGATCTCACTCCCCAGTTCAGCAACCCGAAAACCGCCATTGTCCAAGCCCCGCAGGATTACCGGGATGACCACGAAAACCTTTTCAAGGCCATGTGTTATGCCGAGTACAGAGGTTTCTTCTATATCGGCATGGTAACCCGCAATGAACGTAACGCCATCATCCAGCACGGCACCATGACCATGGTGCGCAAATCCGTTCTGGAAGAAGTGGGAGGCTGGGCGGAATGGTGTATCACCGAAGACGCTGAGTTGGGCCTGAAGATCTTCGAGAAAGGATATGAGGCCGCCTATATTGCCGACAGCTATGGACAGGGGGTAATGCCCGACACCTTTATCGACTTCAAAAAACAGCGCTTCCGCTGGGCTTACGGCGCGGTGCAGATCATGCGGCATCATTCCAAGGCCCTGTTCGGCGGTCAAACCAGCCTCACCTTCGGCCAGCGCTACCACTTTATCGCCGGCTGGCTTCCCTGGATGGCTGACAGCCTGAACCTGCTGTTCACCATGGCCGCGATTTACTGGTCGGTGGCCATGATACTTTTCCCCCGCTTGGTGGATCCGCCATTGGTGCTGCTCTCGGCCATGCCGCTGACGCTTTTCATCTTCAAGCTGGCCAAGATGTTCTATCTCTACCGCAGCCGGGTGAACGCCACCATCGCCCAGACCTTTGCCGCGGCCATGGCCGGCCTCTCCCTGTCCCATACCATCTCCAAAGCCATCATGAGCGGTTTTTTCACCAAGAATAAACCGTTCTTCCGCACCCCGAAAATGGCCAGCAGCCATGCGGTGCTGCGGGCCCTCATGTCAGCCCGCGAGGAATTTCTGGTCATGACCGCCCTCTGGAGTGCAGCCTACACCGTTAAACAGACGCAGCTTGTCGACTCGCCGGATCTGCTGGTATGGATTATTGTGCTGCTGGTGCAATCGATTCCCTATGTGTCGGCTGTGATTATTTCTCTGATCAGCGGCTTTGCCAGGTTGCCGAAGAAACTCATTCATGATATGACAACAACGCCGGACATGACCGCCAAGCCGGAAGGCACTGCCCCGGCAAAATAAACTGTTACCGCTTCGGCATGTTGACCAGGTGCGGGCAAGGGATCAGCACAGCAGAACAGTGGAACAACGAGATACTCTGCTCTGTCGAGCTTATGAGGCTTGCCGCTCTTTGAATAAATTTAAAAAAATTTACATTGAAATCACCAATCACTGCAATCTCTCCTGCAGTTTCTGCCATAAAAGCAGGAGGCCCAAGGCCTTCATGAGCGCGGCGGCCTTTGCCGGCATTGTCAGCCAGGTCAGACACCATACCGATTATCTTGCCCTGCACGTTCTGGGCGAGCCGCTGCTGCACCCGCAGCTCGGTCAGCTGCTTGCCATCTGCCAGAACCAGGGCCTGCGGGTGAATCTGACCACCAACGGCACCTTGGTGAAGGGGCGGCAGCACCTTCTGCTTGCCAGTCCTGCGCTCAGGCAGATCAACATCTCCCTGCACAGTGTTGCCGACCAGCAGGCCGGAGCCGGCATGAACATGCAGGACTACTTGGCCGGCATTTTTTCGTTTATCCGGGAGGCCACGGCCAATACGCCGCTGTTTATCAGCCTGCGGCTCTGGAATATGACAAAGGAGAAAGACGGCACGAACAGCCGCCGCAATGATTACATTCTTGAACAGCTCGAAGCTTTTTTTGCCCTGCCCGGCCGCATAGCCGACGAGCTGACACCTGGCCAGGGCATCACCCTGGCCCCCAGGGTGTTTCTCAGTCAGAACCAGCGCTTTACCTGGCCGCATGCCGCAGAAACCGACCTGGGCGACCGTGGTTTCTGCCGGGGACTGCGTGACCATGTGGCCATCCTGGCAGACGGCACCGTGGTACCCTGCTGCCTCGATGCCGAGGCGGATATCAAGCTGGGCAACATCCATTGCCAGCCGTTCACCGAAATCCTGGCCGGTACCCGGGCCACCATGATCCGCCGGAGCTTTTCCAGCAGACAGGTGGCGGAGCAGCTCTGCCGCCGCTGCTCCTACCGCCAGTCGTTCGATGTTTCCGCCCCGGTGAAGGCCGTGGCGGAAACCTGTTTACTTCCCGGCCAATTTACAGGATAAGCTGGTCAGAAAGCATACTGGGCGGAGATAACCCAGCCACTTCCGAAGGCCGATGCCACGGCAGATGAATAAAGATTTTCGTTGCCGGTGTCACAATATGAGGCAACCAGGGTGAAGTCGTTGAGCATCCACGCCACATGGGCCTCCCACATGGAATGGGTGCTGACGCCTGTACCAACATCCGTTCCCTGGGCGTATTCCCAGCCGATAATGATATTTTCAATCGGAATTGTTTCGATGTTGCAGAAAAAGGCCTCATCACGGTCATCGCCAAACCCGAGCACACCGCGGACATATCCCTTGGTGGAAAGCACGCCGGCATTCAAGATCACCGGGACCGGCAGGCTGGTCAGCGTTTTTGTCGCCACCAGGTAATAATCCTGGCTGCTGTCGTCGTCCAGGAGATTTGCGTCGACCAAGTCATCAAAATTGGTGCTCTTATGGATGACACCCACGGAAATCGCCGGCAGATAAGGCAGATCGAAACTGTTCTCAGGCAGCAGATTCACTTTGGCGGAGAAATTATTCTTATCAACTGTCTCATCAAGCACATCAACCTCTACCCACTCGTGGCTGTAGCCGATTTCAAGCCGGTTGAAAAAACTGATATTGATGCCTGCCGCCTCCCAGTTGATGTCGCTGGAAGGCAGGCTGATATGCCAGGCGCCAACGTTTGGTTTGCTGACCACCGCACTGCCGAACATGCCGGTCTCATCCTTGCCGATGGGGTTGGCGACATAGGCCAGCGGATTCAGGGCGACCCCGCCAACGCCCTCAACATTTGTCAAGGGGGGCCCGGCCAAGGCCGACGATATATCCCCCAACACGAACAGTCCGCCAACCAGCAAACCAGTTAACAATTCTCTTCTCATTCCCCTTTCCTCCTGTTCAATTGATTTGGCAAGCCCGTTTTCAGGCTCAAGTTCACCCCGCTAAGCC
>Ga0209269_1001305_pt1 | contig 13784 bp, 10 predicted proteins | sample MTBAKMMethaMetaG_FD_187455 | JGI IMG/M metagenome (GOLD analysis project Ga0209269, IMG submission 187455) | Enrichment culture microbial communities from Arthur Kill intertidal strait, New Jersey, USA, that are MTBE-degrading - MTBE-AKM (Arthur... | ecosystem: Environmental > Aquatic > Marine >... | reverse complement strand
CCTGGCAAAATCAATTGAAGGGGGATTCACTCACCTGGCTGCTGGAGCCGGATGAGCCTGCGGTGCGCTTTCTCGCCTTGCGTGACCTGTTGGGCATATCTGAAGAAGATCCCCAATGCCTGGCCGCCCGCGAAGCCGCTCACCAGCAGGGACCCATCCCCGCCATCCTCAAACACATGGCTCCTGAAGGCTATTGGGAAGAACCGGGGGGCGGCTACCTGCCCAAATACCGCTCCGCCGTCTGGTCTATCATCCTGCTGGCCCAAATGGGTGCGTCTTTACACCTGGACGAGCGCGTGCGGCGCGCCTGTGCATACCAGATCGATAACAGCCTTACCTCCAACGGGCAATTTAGCGGCTCTGCCACTGCGCCTTCGGGCACGGTCGATTGCTTGCAGGGCAACCTGTGCTGGGCATTGATCTCTCTGGGCAGCACCGACGAACGCCTGCCCAAGGCCTACGAATGGATGGCGCGCACTGTCACCGGTGAAGGCATCGCCCCCGCCAGCGAGCGTGACGCTCCCTTGCGATATTATGCCGGGAAATGCGGTCCCAACTTCGCCTGTGGCGCCAACGACAAGCAGTCCTGCGCCTGGGGCGCGGTTAAAGTGATGCTGGCCTTCAGCGTCTGCCCGCCCGCGATGCGCACCCCGCTGATCGAACGCGCCGTGCAAGCGGGCGTCGACTTCCTGTTCAGTGTCGACCCGGCCACCGCTGCTTACCCCAGCGGCTACACCGGCAAACCCAGCGGCAGCTGGTTTAAGTTTGGCTTCCCGGTCTTTTACATCACCGACATCCTGCAGGTTGCTGAAGCCCTAGCCGCGAATGGCCACGCCAAAGACCCGCGCCTCGAGAACACCCTGGTGTTAATCCTTTCCAAGCAAGACGCGAACGGTCGCTGGCCGCTGGAATATGACTATCGGGGAAAAACCTGGCTGGAATTTGGCGAAAAGAAACAGCCGAATAAATGGGTAACCTTGCGCGCCCTGCGCGTGATCAAAGCCGCCTACGAATAAAATTCCTTATCCTCCCTTGTTCAATCGCTCCAGCGCCACATTGGTCTCCAGCAGCGCAGAGAATAAAGGTTGGTAAACCTCTTTAAAATAGCGATCATACCAGGCTGCGCGGCGAGCATCGGGTAAAACCATCTTGCGCTGGTATCGCAGAACTTTAAACGCCTCTTCAGGGGACGCATACGCCCCGCTGCCCAGCCCCGCAAGCAACGCCGCCCCCACCGCCGAAGCCTCTGGCACCTCCGGCACCGCCACCGGCTTATTGAGTACATCCGCCTTCAGTTCAGTCAGCAGGCCAAATCGCACTCCTCCACCAATCAGGGTTACTTCATCCACCTGCTGATGGGTGTAATGCTGCATCAATTCGATGTTATTGCGCAACGCGAAAGCCAATGCTTCCAAAAAACCGCGAAAGATATCCCCGGCTTCATGTTCCTGCAATGCGCCAACCAGCGCCGCGCGGCTGCGCCGGTCCGCCTCTGGTGAGCCAGCCCCATTGAGATGTGGCAGCCAAAGTGGACCCGCTTTCCGTCCCACGCCCTGGCGCGCGGCGGCTTCCAATTCCGCGTATGGCAGCTTGCCATTGCTGTTCATTCCACTCAGCTGCCGCACCAACCATTCCAAACCACCCCCAGCCGCCTTCAGGCCGCCTTTGAACACGTAATAACCGGGCAAGGTATGTCCATAACAGGCAAACGTTTGGCGGGCGATCTGCGGGCTGCTGATGAACTTTTGCGTGAGCATCAAAATCGCCTGCGCTGTACCGGTTGAATCGACCACCCGCCCAGGCTGATACGCACCCGCCGCCAGCAAACCGCACAGATGATCCTGCCCGCCCAACACACATGGTAAACCCACCGGTAAACCGGTTTCCTCGGCCGCTTTTCGGGTAACCTGCCCGACGATTGTTGTGCCCGGCCTTACCACTGGCAGATTCTTTTCCTCCAAATGGGCCAGGTTCAGTAAATTCGGCGACCAGGTTAATCGTCCCTGGTCAAATAAAAGTGTGCGGGAAGCAATCGAATAGTCGGTCGCAACCTCACCTGTCAGGCGGTAGAGGACATAATCAGGCACCGAAAGCCAGTGCGAGAAGCGCGCCATCTCCTGCGGAAAATGTTCCCGAATCCACATCAGCTTGGTGACGCCAAACGAGGTGCTCACCCGCTGGCCGGTAATTGCGTGCAGATCAGCCTCACTGAGCTGCTGTTCCCACCAGGCGGCCTGAGATTCTGATCGCCGGTCGTACCAGGCGATCATGGGGTAAAGCGGTTGCATTCCCGCGTCCAACGGTAAACCACTATCTGCCAGACTGCTCACTCCCAGGCCAAGGACTTCACCTCGCCCTTTCACCGAACGCAGGCAGCCGGCAATTACCTGCCACAACCGTTCGGGGTCATGTTGGCTCCAATTCTGTTGGGGGTGCTCGACCGGCGTTTCGCGCGATGAAATATCCACCACGCGCCCGCTTTGTGCGTCGAGGACCACACTTTTCACACTGGTAGTGCCAATATCAAGGCCAATCAAAAAAGACATACGCCAATTGTATCTTAACTGATCCATGCGCTGATTGCAGTGCTTATAAAACGCTAACACAAATCGAAGCAGCCGCGAGAGTTTTATTAACCTTTCCCCCATCCAGACTGCGTTAAGCAAAACCTCCGCAAGGATCCGTGTTGATATCCTGGCGGAGGAGCAGAACAATCTGTTTCGATTGGTCTCCTATTCGGAATTAGATGATCGATAAACCTCGCTGTGAGAGTCTGGTAAGTTTAAACCTTCATTTCAGCCAACAAGGTAATCAGTTTTTCTTCGCGCGCGTTCAAGTCACAGCGTTCTTCTTCATACTTACCCAACTGCTGTTCGCCCGCGATCTTGCCGTCGATCATCAACAATACTCGTTCGGTTTTGGCGGCTACTTTCACATCATGCGTGACCAGCAGAATGGTCGTGCCGGATCGGTGAATCTCGCCCAGAAGCCGCATAATCTCGCTGGCAGATTTTGAGTTTAAAGCGCCGGTCGGTTCGTCGCCAAAAATGATTTTGGGATTGCTCATCAAAGCCCGGCAAATGCCCACCCGTTGAAGCTGCCCGCCGGAAGCTTGGGTGATATCGCGCTTTTCCAGTTCCTGAATGCCCGTTTTCTCCATCAACGATCTGGCTTTTTCGGTAACCTTAGCGGCATTTTCTTTCTTGTTGTGCATGGATGGCAGAATGATATTATCCAGGATATTCAAATTTCTCAACAATGTCGGCTGCTGGAAAACAAACCCCATCCTGGTTCTGCGCAGGTCAGCAAGTTCATTTTCCTTGAAGGCTGATAAATCCTGGCTGTCAAAATAAACCTTTCCGCTGTTGATGGCATCCATTCCGCTTAGCGCGTACATTAAAGTGGATTTTCCCGAACCGGAAGGGCCCATCACCGCGACAAATTCGCCCTCGTTGATTTCAACCGATACCCCATCGAGAACGTTGCGTTTTTCCTCGCCCTCGCCAAAAGATTTAACTATATTTTCACAGGTGATGATCTTTTTCATCAACTACTCCTTGATATTTTCGCTAATATTAATTTTGCCGGCATCCGAAGTGCCAAAATAAGTTGCGGTCAGTACTACCGATCCCACCATCAAAGGGCTGAGCAGGTACGCCATGATCGGGTTGACCACAAAATGGAAAGAGGATGCGCCAAACATGGAGAGCACCGCGCTGGCGAGGTTCTCTCCGAGTGTGTTTGCCAGAAGCGTGCCGGTAAGTACTCCGGTAATCAGAACAAATACCGATCGGGAAACATATTGCTTCTTAATATCCGCATTGGTGAAACCAAATGCCTTCATCACCGCGATGGAATACCGGTCTTTCGCGACCAGCATTTTCATAAACAAAATGGTAATCAACGCGGCCAGCATCAGCGCGACAACAATCGCCGCGTAGGAAGCCATTTGAATCGAACGGATTGTGGAACCATAGGTTTGAATGACATACTCCGCAATCCCGGATACTTTTGCGTATTCAAATCTCTCCGCGAATTCCGCGATCTTGCTTTCCAGCATAGATTTGTCCGCCAAATCCATAGTGATCACGCTCCACATGGTTTCGGCTGTATCATCAGCAAACACCGCTTTGGCAGTTTTTCCGCCGTTGGTTACGTCGGAATACGTTCCGCTTATGGTGAGGGTCCGCTGATTCCCCGCGATCACTAGCGTTATCGGATCACCGACCTTTTTTCCTAAATCATTCGCCATCAGTGCGGACAGCGCGATTTCATCCTCCGTGTCTGGGGCTTTGCCTTCAACGTAAGTCAAGGGGAAAACAGCATGGTCCCCCAACTCTACTTTCAGCCGTTCCTGCGTTCCATCATCCAGGATGGCGGCAAAGGTTTTGGTGGTCAGCACCACGTATTTGGCGATGGCGCGATCATTTTCCAACACGGCCGCGATTTCCGCTGTCTTTTCGGGGATATTGCTGGTTTGCTGAATATCAAAACGGATATCACTTTTACCGACGCCCATATAAGTGATAAAGTCACTGGAAGACATGGTGTTGGATAAATTCTGGGGAATAACCATGATGATCACCAAAATCACCAGGATCGCCAGCATGGTCAGATAAAGGCTGATTCTCGAGAGCACATCTTTGATACCCAGAAAAACATTGGTATCAAACAACCGGTTCTGGCTCAGGCGGAACTTCTTTGCCCCACCGTTTTTTTTGCGCGAAACCCCAAAGCGGATCGCTTCCACCGGGGAAATTTTTCGAAACTGATTCAATATCCCGTTCACATAAGTCACGATCGTGATAAATACCAGCAACACGCCAATGATCCCAATCAGCGAGGCCAGCGTTTGATTTTCGCTCTCTCCCATGTACAGGCGGATATTTTCCAGCAGCCTGCCTTTGAACACAAATGAAAGCGCGTACCCCAAAATGCTGCCGATCGCGGCGATCACCGTATATTTGACCAGATACAATTTTTTGATGTCAGCAACGCGGATACCAATCGCTTTCATCACCCCGATCTCCTGGTAATCGTCTTCAATTTTGGCCAGGAGCGTGAAGCGGATGCAAATAAACGCGATTGCCACCACCAGCACACTGACCAGTAAAATCACCGCGATCATAAATCCATCCGAAAGCGCGTTCATCGTTCTGAAAAGCGGGTAAGTAATCGTGGGCCCGTTCGCGTCCAGATTTGCGGTGGTATAAGCGGTTTCAAAAGCGCCAAGCGTGGATAAATCCTTCAATCGAAACTCGATCAGGTATTCCGGACTTCCATAATCCTTTAAGTCCGCGTAATCATTTTCACTCACCAGAAACCGTTTGGACGATGCCAGCAGTGAATTCATTTGCGAATCGCGCAGAAAACCAGCCACGCTGAATTTTTTCCCATGAATGGAGACCGTGTCTCCGATTTTTGCGCTGCCATCCTGCATATAGGTTAGGGGAACATAAATCTCTCCATCAGAAACCTGAACCACGTTCCCATCCAGGTCAAGCAGAAAGTCGAATTTCCCACTCTGCACGCTGAGTCCATTGTCTTGAACGCTATCCGCGAGCGAACGATCTGCAAACAAGATTTGCGCGCCTTCCATGTTTAGAAATTCAAGCACCTGAAATTCATCCACATTGGCGTTCTGCTCGGCGAAAGCGTTGAGCTGGGTCAGATTGAGATCGCCCGAATGCATTTGCATAAAATGCGGCGTCTTCGCCTGCGTCATCATCGTATCGATCGCCCCACCCAGGTTGACGATCAAAATCGCCGCAAGCGAAACAAGCATAGCCGCGGCGATGACAAATAGCATGGTCATCAATGTGATGGTTTTATTTTTCTTAATATCATTACGGATGGTTCTAAATTGCATGTACCGCCTCGAATTATAAAATTTCAAACAGAATGAAAGGGGTATTGGTAACTTACCAAAACCTGCTCCTGAATAATTCTATGTTATTTTTACGAGTACAAAAGGAAAAAGTTGTACAACTTACACTATTGGATAGCTATCGCGCAAAACAATAAACCATGCCCATAATTAGCTCAATTGCTGCGCCAGGTCAATCGACCAGGCTTGAATCGCGTCCCAATCGCGCCAGTCTTCGGCTTGAGTGGCAGCCTTGCGCATGAGCATACCCATCAATCCTTTCACGCGAGACATGTCCATCCGCCCGGCGAACAAACCCTGGCTCAAGGGTTGCGTTGCGGCTGCCTCAGCCAGTTGGTTGGCATATTTTTGCGCTTTGCCCTGGTTTTCGGCGGTGTATTTGGAAAGGCTGGCGCAGGTAACAAAGGTGGCAAATTTTTTCTGCAGCAACTCCTGGCGCGAGCGCTTGAGAAATTCCTGCGCCTCGCGGTACGTCTTTTCCATCTTCACCCCGCTGCCAATCACTAAAGCCTGATAGCGATTCAAATCAGATACCTGAGTCACGGGCTTTACGGTCACCATGAATCCCTGCTTCTCTAGCGTTTCACCGATAAATTCAGCCACCTCGGCGGTTGCCTGCGTCTGGCTGGCATATGTTACCAGAACGGTTTTTACCATCGCGAACTCCTTGCACTGCATAATTGGTTTAATTCATTATGACAGTCTGAGAAAATGTTCACGCCTACCAGTTGATCAGACTCCTTACTCCCCAACGAGAGGATATTCCAGCCCCCCATTTGACCAGGTTAAAAAAACAACAGACCGGGATACCTCCCGGCCTGCGCTAATGATGATGACCTTGCGATTATCCGGAGATAATCTTGCTCTCCATCTGGCTGATCAGCTTCTTCTGCTGGAAAATAATATCGCGCACCACATCCCCAATCGAGACCATGCCAATCACCTTTTCCGCTTCAACCACCGGCAGGTGACGGATATGCTTTTCAGTCATCAATTGCATGGCTTCCTGCACCGTCTGATCAGGATGGATGGTGAACACTTTCACGGTCATAATTTCTGATACTGGCGTATCTTTAGAGGCTTTCCCTTTCAAAATCACCTTGCGAGCGTAATCCCGCTCCGAAAAAATACCCGCCAGCCGTTCCCCTTCCATTACCAGCAGCGCCCCAATTTCGCGGTCAGACATTTGCGTCAGCGCTTCAAACACGGTTGTTTCCGGTCGTACAAACCAGGTATCAAAACCTTTTACCTGCAAAATATGACGGATGGTGTTCATTTTGTGTGCAGCCCTCCTTTCCGATTCATCCTATCTACTATCATTTTAGCCAACCCTGAGAGCAAGTTCAAATACTTGTGCTATCAAAAGCTATCGGATTTGCTGCATGTGATTAAAAACAAAGTGCGCGGGAGCGCACTTTGTTTTTTTATCATTGATGAAATTATTTTACAAACTGATCAGCAAAATGGCAGGCCACAGCGTGCTCTGGCCGCAATTCGCGCAATTCCGGCTCCACTCGCGAGCATTCTTCCTTCGCGATCGGGCAGCGCGGGTGGAAACGGCAGCCAGACGGCGGGTTGATTGGGTTGGGGATTTCGCCTTCCGGCATGGGGTGGGTGCGGCGCTTGTGTGGATTGGGCTTGGGCACCGCCGCCATCAATGCCTGGGTGTAGGGGTGCAGAGGATTGGCATATACCTCACGCAGCGGACCTACCTCAGCCATGCGTCCCAGGTACAACACCCCAATGCGATCGCAAATGTATTTTGCGGTGGCAAGGTCGTGAGTGATGAACAGGTAGGTGAGGTTAAACTCCTTCTTTAGCTGCACCATCAGATCCAGCAATTGGGCGCGCACGCTCACATCCGCCATCGCGATTGGCTCATCCGCCAGCACCAGCTCCGGTTGGGTGACCAGCGCGCGCGCGATGACAATGCGCTGGCGCTGACCGCCAGAGACCTGATGCGGAAATTTGTTGTAAAAGAACAATGGCGGGGTCAGGCCGACCTTATCCATAATGGAAAGCACCATATCACGGTGTTCGCTGGCCTTTTCCGGGTAGTGGATATGCAGTGGTTGGGTGATGGCGGCGCCAATCGACATGCGCGGATTAAGCGAGGCCATCGGATCTTGAAAGATTACCTGCATGCGGCGGCGCAATTTGCGGTTTTCCTCTACCGAAAGGGTGGAATAATCAATGCCGTCAAAAATCGCCCGCCCTTCGGTCAGTTGCTCCAGGCCCAGGGTCAGACGGCCAATGGTCGACTTGCCACTGCCGCTCTCACCGGCCAGGCCAAAGGCTTCACCGCGTTTGATGGTAAAACTCACCCCGTCCACCGCGCGCACGAAATCGCGCTGCTGGGTAAAAATCTGGTCCAGGAAGGTGGTTTGTACCGGATACCACTTTTTGATATTCTCCACTTTGACCAGGATGTCTGAATTGTTGTTGGATTTGGTTTGATCGTTCATGCCGCCACCTTAATTGTCGGGGAATCTTTTTCCGGATGATCCTGGTAAAGCCAGCAATGCACAAACCGTCCGGGGGAAACCTCCTGGAAAGAGGGTTGGTAACGCGAGCAGATATCCATCGCCTTGGGGCAGCGCGGGTGAAAACGGCAGCCGGTAGGCGGGTGTGTTAGGTTGGGCGGCTCGCCGGACATCTTATATAGTTCCTCACGCTCGTTTAACTCAATATTGGGAACCGAAGCCAGCAACCCCTGGGTGTATGGGTGCAGCGGGTTATCGAAAACTTCGTGCACCTCACCTAATTCCACCATGCGCCCCGCATACATTACCGCGATACGATCGGCCAGTTCGGCCACCAGGGCGATGTTGTGGGTGATCACAATCAGCGTCACGCCAAATTCGTCGCGAATCTCCCGCAACTGATCGGCCAGTTTCGCCTCCACAATCACATCCAGCGAAGTGGATGCTTCGTCGGCGATGATCAGATCGGCGTTCAGTGCCAGCCCCAGACCAATCATCACCCGCTGGCGCATACCCCCTGAAAGCTGGTGCGGGTAATCAGTCAGACGCCGCTTTTGAATGCCTAACCGTTCAAACAACTTGGTCACGCGCTCCAACGCCTGATCTAATTTGGTCTTTGGCTCGTGTACTTCAATCGCTTCAATTCCGTGCTGGTCAATGCGCTGCACCGGGTTAAGCGAGGTCATCGGATCTTGAAAGATCATGCTCACTCGCCGCCCGCGGATATCCCGCATCTGGTCTTCGTTGTAATTGAGAATATCATCGCCATTCAGAATAATCTGGCCGCCGCTGATCTCTCCGGGAGGGGAAATCAGCCGCATCAGGGCTTTGCCCATGGTGCTTTTTCCACAACCGCTCTCCCCCACCAGACCTAGAATTTCACCGCGATACACGTCAAAAGATACATCGGCGACCGCGCTGACCGCCCCAAGGCGGGTGTGGTAGGTTACCTCCAGGTTTTTCACCTGCAAAAGTGTTTCTTTCGTATTTTTCATATTACAACTCCGCCAGTTTGGGGTTGAGGATCTCGGACAGGCTCTCACCCAACATGCTGAAGGATAACGTCACCAGACTGACCATCAGACCGGGATAGAAGATCAACCACCAGGCGCGGCGGAGATAGTCCTGACCGCGAGCCAGGTCGATGCCCCAGTCGGGCGTGTCGGGTGGCAGGCCAAAGCCCAGGAAGCTTAAGCCCGCTTCCGTCAAAATCGCGTCACCCACATTGACCGAGAAGATGATCACCACCGAAGGAATGACGTTGGGGAAAATGTATTTCACCAAAATTTCAAACGGGGAGGTGCCCATACTGCGCGCCGCCTCCACATATAGCTCTTGCTTTACCGAAAGTGTCTGGCCGCGCACGATGCGGAAATAGGTTGGCACGTATAACACCGCGATCGAGACAATAATATTGCCGATTCCGGGTCCTAACACCGCCGCGATGGAAATAGCCAGGATCAGGCCGGGGAACGAGTACAGGCTGTCCATAATCAGGGTCAAAATACGGTCAAAAGGACCGCTGACAAAACCACTGATCAAACCCAGCGGCACCCCCACCAGAAACGAGACAATTGCCGAGCTGAGGCCCACAATCAGCGCGATGCGCGTGCCCCAGATGATGCGGCTGAACACGTCTTGTCCAATCTGGTTGGTACCCATAAAGAATCCGCTGCCGCTGGCGCCGGTCAGGCTGCGCAGCACCGTCAACTGCGGATACTGGGCAATTGTGCCTTCAATTTCTTCGGGAGCCACTACAAAGCCATCGATTTTTCCCTCAGATAAATCTAACAAACCTAATTCCAGCGTTTCATAGCGGCGCGGACGCGGCTGGTAGCGCACTCCCAAGCCTTCCGCTTCAGCTTCTGCGTTTAATGTATCTACCGCGTCGCGCAGCGCCTGGCTGGCCGGGCTACCAATCACAAAACCAATATTATTGGTCCGGTCACCAATATCGCGCAGCGATTCGATACTTTTGCCATCTTGCACCAGCAATTCAAAGGAAGGCGGCGGTTCGTTGGGCGACAAAAGGCTGGGGCCCACTTCCGCGCGCGGATCGTAAGGTGCAAACCACTGCGGGAAGATGCCCACAATGATGATGAAAAGCAACATGATGGCGCTGATCAGCACAAACCACCAGTCGCCGCCGTACCATTTGCGCGCCAGAAACAGCTTGCGCACAAAACCGACTTGATCCAGGTCCAGCATCCATTGTGGTACGGCATCGGGAGATTTTTCTACTTGGTTATCCATGTGTTCAATCCTTATGTTCAGACGCCGGTTAGTAGCGGATGCGTGGATCGATGAACGCGTACATCACATCCATAATCAAGGTGATCAGACCCACGAACAGAGCAAATACGCCAATGGTGGCCTGCACAGCAGTGTAATCGCGCAACTGGATCCGTTCCACCAGGTAGCGCCCCATGCCCGGCCACGAGAATGTGGTTTCGGTCAGCACCGCACCTGCCAATAAAATGGCGAACTGCAGCCCTAAAAGGGTCATGATCGGGATAAAGGTATTGCGCAGAGCGTGGCGGTATACCAGCCGCTTCTCGGCCAGGCCGCGCGCCCGTCCGGCGGTGATGAAGTCGGACTGCAGCATTTCGATCATGTTAACGCGCGTGAGGCGAATAAACACACCTGTCAGCGCCAGGCCCAGCGTGATTGAGGGCATCACCAGATGGGACAACGCCGATCTCAACGCCGGCCAGTTTTGGGTCAAAATGGCATCCAGCACATAAAAATTGGTTGGCGATTCAAACGTGGTCAGCATAAGCGTGTCCATCCGTCCTGACAATGGCAGGATGGGGATCCGCACCGAAAAGGCAATTTGAAACACCAACCCCAAGAAGAATACCGGTATGGAGTAAATCACAATACTGAATAAGCGGATGATGTAATCAATCGGCTTCTTGCGATTCTTGGCGGCGAAAGCGCCGCTGAAAATACCAAATATTGCGGTAATCGCCATCGCCGGAATAGACAGTTCCATAGTAGCTGGTAAGCGTTCGGCCAGTTCGTCACGAATGGGGCGCTCGCCTTGGGTCAGCGCGTTGCCGAAATCCAGACGGACCATATCCCATAAAAAGTCGAAATACTGCACATACAAGGGGCGGTTTAACCCCAGGCGTTCACGGATTTGATTGGCTTTTTCCTCACTAACCCGCGGGCCGAGCTGCGATCGAATCGGATCACCCGGCAAGACACGCATTACAAAAAACACCATGGTGATGAGGATTAACACCATCGGGATGGTGAGCAGGACGCGTGTGATCAAAAAATTCCTAAGTGAAGAGGACATGCTCTTTCCTCCAACAGGCACAGGCGGAGAGGAGTAAAATCTCCCCGTTTATGCCCGTTTCAGCATTTTTAAGGGTTGCGAAATTGTGTGGTGTTAGTCAGGCAGCCCGTTTTCACGGGCTGCCTGAAGGTTATCGCTTCACAGGCTGGGGATTATTCGCCGCCAACCATGAAAGTGTGGTTGAAGACCATGTAGCGCAGCGCGGGGGCCGGGATGGTCTCGGTGGTCATACCTTCCAGTTCGGAGAGGCGAACCGCTTCCACCGGGCCGAGGGTGCGCCAGGCCACGTCAATTTCGCCTTTTTCGATGGCGTTGGACATGGTGGTCGGGTCGGCATAGTATTTGATGATGACGTTGGGGATGATCGCTTTGTCATCGCCGTAGTACAACTCATTGGCGGCCAAAACCATTTGCTCACCGGGGGTGTGCGAAACCATCTTGTAGGGGCCAATACCGTCGAGCACTTCGGGGAATTGAACGATCTCTTCCATCGGGAATTCATTGGTGTTGCTCACCACAAACGGAGCGGTGGCGGCCAGGGCCGGGAAGAAACCAAAGGTGGCTTTCAGTTTGTAGGCCACGGTCAGTTCATCCACAGCGGTCACGTCTTCGACGTAGAGTTGGATGAGGCCGGAAACCTGACCCTCGAGAGAGTCCAGACGATTCCAGTGATCCACATAGTCCTGGGCGGTGACGGGGGTGCCATCGGCAAACTGCAGGTCATCGCGCAGGGTGAAGGTGTAGGTCAGGCCATCTTCGCTGACGGTCGGGAAGTCTGCGGCCGCGGCGGGAACCAGATCAGAGGTGCCGGGGACGTACTTGAGCAACGGGGTACCGGTGTTCTTGATGATTTCCCAGTCATGGGTGGCGTAAGCGTCGACCGAGTCGAGGCTGTTGACCTCATCGGTGGTACCGATGATGATGGTGTCGGCGCTGCCCGAAGCGGGGGTGGCGTCGGCGGTGAAGCTCAACACGTTGTAGTTGAATTCAAACGGCGCACCGATCTTGACGCCTTCCACACCGTCGCGGTAGGTCACAAACTCGGGTTCCCAGAACAAAGGCAGGGTGGGAACTTCTTCGGCATACAGCTCACCGATTTGTTTGTACAGCGCTTCGCGTTCGGCATCATCAGCAGAAGAGGCAGCCGCTAACAGCAGAGCATCCATTTCTTCGTTGCAGTAGTTCACGCCGTTATCAGGCGACTGCAGACAGGAAGCAAACGGCGACAGCCAGTTTTCGGGATCGGCGAAATCCGGGAACCAACCCAGCATGAAGAAGGGCAGTTGACCGGCTACGAAACCGTCCACATATTCGGCCCAGTTCATCGATTTGAGGTTGACTTTCATCAAACCGGTCTCTTCGAGTTGTTCCTTGATGACTTGCATGACATCGGCAGTGGTGGTGCCGTAGTGTTCGGGGGGGAACCACAGGTCGAATTCAAATGGGGCGTCAGTGGTGTAGCCGAGGTCGGTCAAAATCTGTTTGGACATCTCCAGATCGCGCACGCCGTATTTGTCCAGGAATGGCTCGGTCGCGTACGGATAACCTTCGGGAACCATGTGGTAAGCAGGAATATTGCGGCCTTCGAATACGCGGTCAACGATGACTTCGCGATCGATAGCGGCGGCAATCGCCTGTTTCAATTCTTTCGTCCAGAGGGGTTTGGGCTCCATCGGAGCTTCTTCTGTCGCCGGGGCTTCGGTGGCCGCGGGGGCGGCAGTCGGTTCAGCAGGGGCCGCAGTGGGTTCGGCAGGGGCTTCCGTCGCGGCCGGTGCACAAGCTGCTAACAGCATGCTAAAAAGCATAACAGCAGCTATAAGGGCATATAGCTTCTTCGATTTCATTCTTCAGTTCTCCTTCGTGAATACTATTCAGTTATTGGATAATGTGGGATTGTGTTGTGGGCAATAACACAAATTCGACAAAAGATTGGGTTGTTTATCTCTGTTGGGGATAAACCTCCTTTCGTTGTATAGGAAGGTTCACATAATTCTAGTAATAGTTTATCGCTTTGTCAATCTTAATGCTACTTAAATTGGGATTTTTCTTAAAAAACTCACCAAATGGGCAGTCCAATGGTCCAGGTGAGACAAAAAACTGTCCCAATCAG
>Ga0209269_1001302_pt1 | contig 13813 bp, 11 predicted proteins | sample MTBAKMMethaMetaG_FD_187455 | JGI IMG/M metagenome (GOLD analysis project Ga0209269, IMG submission 187455) | Enrichment culture microbial communities from Arthur Kill intertidal strait, New Jersey, USA, that are MTBE-degrading - MTBE-AKM (Arthur... | ecosystem: Environmental > Aquatic > Marine >... | reverse complement strand
ATCAGTCCTGAAACCGGGATTCCGGAAGCGATCCTGAACGCCACCGCCCTGACCGACCTCCGGACCGGGGCGGCCGGAGCGGTAGCGGCCAAGTACCTCTCGTCCCGGCGGACCATCACCCTGGGCATGGTGGGGAGCGGGCGGCAGGCCCAGGCGCAGGTTGATGCCATCTCCGCCGAACTCAGCATCGACGGGATCCGGGTGTGGAGCCGGACCGAAAAGAATGCCCGGGCCTTCTGCGAACGGTATGCGGACCGGGAATGTGCGAGCATGTCCCTTGAACGGGTGGCGGATTGCGACCTCCTGGTGACCACCACCCCGTCACGGGAACCCCTGATCCGGAATGAGTGGATACGGGATGGCACCCATATCAATGCCATAGGCGCCGATGCTGCGGGCAAACAGGAGCTGGATCCGGCCATCCTCTCCCGTGCCCGGGTCTTTGTTGACGATCCGGCCCAGGCAATCCATTCAGGAGAGATCAATGTCCCGATCAGGGACGGGATGTATTCTCCCGACCGGATCGCGGGCACACTGGGAGAAGTGGTGCTCGGCAGGAAGAAGAGAATGACGGACGATGAGATCACCGTCTTTGATTCCACCGGGCTTGCCATCCAGGACCTGGCAATCGCCGAGATTGCCATGAAGAGCGGGAACTTTATCAACCTCCGGTTCCCCTGAGTCATATCTTTTTCCGGGATACCTGATTCGGCAGATCCACAGCGGAATCAGAACCTGGTACCGCCCGAAAGCTGATGCAGGAGAAGCGTGTGGACATATCCGGTGAATCAGGAGTCACCGGGGATATCGCAAAAAAAAGGTATTATTCCTTCCGGAACTTGTTCCAGATGATCTCCCGGTAGACAGGGCCGCTGTTGTAGGTGCAGAAGGGGATCAGCCGTCCGTCCGGTGTGGCATAGTGGATGCAGCACCGCTGGACACGGGAAAGGTCGTAGTTGTAGCGGTCCATGAAGTGCATGGTGCCGATGAAGAGGGCGTTCCAGTGGAATTCCCGGAGGGCGTCGAAGTTCTGCATTACCAGGGTCTTGCCGATCAGCTTCCAGAATTCCATGGTGGATCCGTGCTCGCTCTTCCTGACCGATTCATGCATTTCCCGGATGCCCTCGATCAGTGATTTATACTTGTTCAGGGAGCCCCCCTTCTTCAACTTCTCCGTCATGCCTTCGACCGACCGGAAGAAGCTGTCAACATCGATCATCCGGTTAATGGGAACCATCCCATGGTCGGTGATGAATACGTAGGTCGCCGCACCGCAGTGCTGGTGGGCAGTGAACCTGACCTGCGGCTTTCCGGTATATGCCTCCACCAGGTCGGAGAATGGTATGACACAGGGAACCGGGTAGAAATCGGCTTTTCGGATAGTCCCGTTGGTCTGTGCCTCGATATCATCGAGGAGTTCAGGGATGGTGATCCGTTCTCTCTGCACATCCTCTTCGCTGGCCGCGCCGGTAAATGCTATCGGCTGGAAGTTCACGCCGCGGACCACCTTGATGTGTTCGGTGGCATAGCGGATCATGTCGCCGACTTCGTGGTCGTTCCTTCCCTTGATGATGGTGGGGACGAGCACCAGCCCGAGCCCGACCTCCTCGCAGTGCCTGATTGCCTTCTCATCGGAGGCGAACTTGAAGTTGGTCTCCTTCGAGACCCCGTCAAAGTGGAGGTAGACCGTGGAGAGCCCGGCGGCCTTGAGCTCCTCCACATACCCTCTGTCTCTGGCCATCTTGATACCGTTCGTCGCAACCTGTACCTGGGGGAACCCAAGCTCCTTGGCCTTCCTGATGACCTCCATCAGGTCGTCGCGCATCGTCGGTTCACCGCCCGAGAACTGCACCGCCGGAGCAGGGACCGGTTTCTGCTCCCGGAGCATCTTCAGCATCGCGACGATCTGGTCGAAGGAAGGTTCATAGATATAACCGCAGGCCCGGGCATTGGCAAAACAGAAATCGCAATCCAGGTTGCAGCGGTTGGTGAGATCGATATTCGCCAGGAGGGTGCCGGACTTGTGGTTCTCACACAGTCCGCAGTGTTCCGGACAGCAGCCCGGCAGGCTCGTGACATTCGGAGTCTCCACCCCACGTCCCACCGAATCGAACTGTTCGAACTTGTGCCATAAGCCGGCATCGGACCAGTAGAGATCCCGGAAATGCCCATGTTCCGGGCAGGTTCGTTCCAGCCAGATGCTGCCATCCTCTTCAAGTATATTGCCCTCAAGGACGGTATTGCAGATCGGGCACAGGGTCTTGGTTGTCTTCACTCTCACAGGGTTCCCCTCCGATCCTCCATAGAAGCTGTTAGATTTTGGGATATCTTAATGCTTATATCTGCTGTTTATTACAGATACTGGGGATTTCCATGAGCCCCGATTTCATTCTGTTCTCACTGGTATCCGCGCTGTGGATCATGCTGCCGGCATACCTTCCGAATTCAGCGGCAGCCGTACTCGGGGGCGGGAGACCGGTTGATGGCGGCCGCACGTTCCGGGACGGAAAGCGGATATTCGGGGACGGAAAGACCTGGCAGGGCCTGTTTTTGGGAATTCTGGCCGGGATACTGATCGGTTCTGTGGAGATCGGCGCACGTGGGTACTTCGGTCTCCTGATGCTCCCTGAACTCACCTTTCCGGTGGTGGTGATCCTGGCCGCCGGGGCACTGCTCGGAGATCTCGTCAAGAGCTTTTTCAAACGGAGGCTCGGCAAGGAGCGTGGCGCCGAATGGCTGGTCGCCGACCAGTACGACTTTGTGATCGGTGCCTTTGTCCTGCTCCTGCTCCTGCAGTACGAGTGGGTGGTGGCCACGGTCACCCCGCTGATGGTGCTCTGGATCATCATCATGACCCCGCTGCTGCACCGGGTGGTGAATATAATCGGGTATCTTGCCGGAGTGAAGGATGTACCATGGTGAACAGAATCGCTGACCTGCTGCGGGAGCATGGAGCGGTGGAGTACGGTGACTTCACCCTCGCCTCCGGATCAAAGAGCTCATACTACCTGGATGTGAAAACGGCCATCACCCACCCCGCAGTGCTCATGGCCATCGGTGAAGAGATGGCCCGGCGGGAATCCTTCGATGTGGTCGCCGGCGTTGCCCTCGGCGGTGTCCCCATCGCCGTTGCCACAGCGATTGCCAGCGGAAAGCCCTACGCCATTGTCCGGAGCACCGAGAAGTCTCACGGAAAGGGGGGACGGATCATCGGGAGTGTTTCCGGAAAACGGGTACTGCTGGTGGAGGATGTCACGACATCAGGGGGTTCGGTCATCGGGGGGATCGAGGCGATCAGGGCCAATGGAGCGGTTGTTGAGACGGTCGTCACCGTGGTCGACCGGGAGGCCGGTGCGGCAGCAGCCCTGGAGCGGTGCGGAATACGCCTGGTAGCACTCTCGACTGCCCGTGAGGTTGTACAGCCCCCGGAATAAGAGACGCACGTTTTTAAAAAAATCTGGCATATACATGACTATGAAGGTGCTTGTTGTCGGGGGCGGGGGCAGAGAGCATGCGATTGCCAGGGCGCTTTCCTTCAACACAGAGACGGCCATCTTTTCGGTTATGGCAAAACGGAATCCCGGGATTGCAGCAGCAGCAGAGGAGATCCTGCTCGAGAAGGAGACCAATGTTCATGCCGTGCTCAGGTTTGCGAAGGCCCGGCGCATCGATTATGCAGTGATCGGGCCCGAAGCCCCGCTCGAGGCCGGCATCGCCGACCGGCTCGAGGAGGAGGGAATTGCCTGCATGGGTCCGACGGCCGCCGCAGCCCGGTTGGAGACCGACAAGGCGTTCTGCCGGGAGATGATGGAGAAGTACGGTATCACCGGGTGTCCGAGATACCGTATCGCCCATACCGCTTCCGATGCAGAGGCATTCATCCGTGGTTACGAGGGAGACCTTGCCATCAAGCCCATTGGCCTGACGGGAGGAAAAGGTGTCCGGATCATGGGTGAGCACCTTGACCGGGACGGAGCGATCGCCTATGTCCGTTCACTCGGGGGCACTGTGGTGCTCGAAGAGCGCCTGATTGGCGAAGAGTTCACCCTCCAGGTCTTTGTCGATGGAAAGCACCTGGTTCCCATGCCACTGGTACAGGACCACAAGCGGGCCTTTGAAGGCGACCAGGGTCCGAACACCGGGGGGATGGGATCGTACTCGATGCCGGACCACGCCCTTCCCTTCGTCAGCCGTCAGGATACGGCCCAGGCACTCACCATCATGAAGGATGCGGTCGCCGCCATGGAAAAGGCAGGATTTCCCTACCGGGGAATTCTCTACGGCCAGTTCATGAATACTGCCAAAGGACCCATGGTGATAGAGTTCAATGCCCGGTTCGGTGACCCGGAAGCGATGAACGTGCTCTCCCTGCTTGAGTCAGATTTCCTGGCCGTCATCGAAAAGACCGTTGCGGGAACCTTGTCGGCTGCAGATGTGCAGTTTTCGAACAAGGCGACCGTCTGCAAGTACCTCGTACCCGAAGGATACCCGGATACCCCCCTGACCGGGGAAGAGCTGCGCATGAATGAGGAATCGGAAGCCATCATGTACTATGCCAATGTTGAGGAGCGGAATGGCCGCCTCTTTACCCAGACATCCCGGACTCTGGCGTTTGTGGGCGTGGCAGACAGCCTGGAGAAGGCAGAGGAGATTGCCGAAGATGCCGCATCGTCGGTCAGCGGAAGGGTGCGCCACCGCCGTGATATCGGGACTGCCCGCCTGCTGGAACAACGGGTGGCACACATGCAGGAGATACGATGAAGAAGGATCTGCTCTCCATTCTTGACCTCTCCGCATCCGATCTGGATGTCCTCATCAGCGAGGCGGTCAACCTGAAGATGCTCAGGAAAGCCGGACGGCCGCACGAGTTCCTGAAAGGAAAAGCGCTGGCCATGGTCTTTGAGAAAGCGTCCACCAGGACGAGGATCTCCTTTGAGACCGGGATGTACGAGCTCGGCGGACATGCCCTGTTCCTGAATCCCAACGATCTCCAGATCGGGCGGGGGGAGGAGATCCGGGATACCGCCCGGGTCATGTCCCGCTACGTGGCCGGCATCATGATCCGGGCCTACCACCATGAGCTTATCGAGGAATTCGCCCGCTTTTCCGAGGTGCCGGTGATCAACGGACTCTCGGACCGGGAGCATCCCTGCCAGATCATCGCCGATCTCATGACCATCAGGGAGCATTTCGGCACCCTCTCCGGACTGAAGGTGGCATGGATCGGGGACGGGAATAACGTCTGTAACTCCCTGGTGCTGGCCTCGGGGCTGGCCGGCTATGAGCTGACAGTCGCCTCCCCCCACCGCTTCCAGCCTCCCGCTGATGTGGTCGACCGGGCCCGTGCAGCAGGGGGTGAGGTCACCCTGATCAGGAACCCCGGAGATGCCGTGACGGATGTGGACGTTGTGGTCACCGATACCTGGGTCTCCATGGGAGAGGAAGGCGAGAAAGCAGAACGGCTGAAAGCGTTTTCCGGCTACACCGTGACCGGTGCCCTGATGAGGAGAGCCGATCCGAGGGCGATCTTCCTCCACTGCCTCCCGGCACACCGTGGCCAGGAAGTAGCCGATGAGGTCATCGAAGGGCCGCAGAGCCTGGTCTTTGATGAGGCCGAGAACAGGCTCCATGCCCAGAAGGCCCTGCTGGTGAAGCTGCTGGGACGGGAGATCAGGGAAGAATGAACAGTAACATCTTCCTTTTTTGGCAACAGGTTCACCGTGGTGGGGATGTCTGCTCGAGCTCAGATCCCGGGTTCCCTCAGCGGTTTCCAGACCCCTGACATTCTTTAAAAGAGATTCCGGGGCGGGTTTTTTCTGTCATTATCCTTCCGCCAGAATAATCCGGTATCAGTCCCGGATGACTTCGTGGTAGATCCCGCCCTTCTCCTCCACGAAGAGGATTGCTGTCCTGTTCCGGATGGCCGGTTTGGGGAATTTTCGCACCCGCACCGTCCCGGTGGTGACTGATTCACCCGAGAGGGAGGTTACCAGGGACACTCCTGCCGTGAGAAGGTCTTCCACACGGATATCCCCGGAGAAGTCCCGCAGGTTCCGAAACAGGATGTACCGGCCGTCATTTCCCGATGCCGCGAGGCCGATCCCGGCCAGTGCACCGATAACCCCGCCGTTTGTTCCCCCCAGCCCCTCGAGCCGGATACCGGACTCACGTGCCAGGGCAAGCGCTTCATCCTGTGTCCGGACGCTTTTCTTTGCCTCCAGCCCAAAGCCGGTGATCTCAGGAGCAACGTCATGGTGCCCGGCGACGGCGAGACCCGGGTCGCTCCCCGGGATGAAATCATCCAGCATGAGTTCCCGGACCCGGTCAAAAAGTGAACCGGCATCTGCACCATTCTCCACGTGGATGACCGCACAGCTGTTGTGTGAGGTATAGGGGATATCGGGATGGACGAGGAGCTGGTGCCGGCTCACCCCTGAGAGGTGGTAGCCGGATTGCTGAAGATCCCGGGCAATGGCCCGGGCAAGCCGCCCGGTTCCCCGGGACTCGCGGGTGTCGGTGTCGTCGAGGGCAACATAGAGGGTCAATGGTGAGGCACCCCTGGAATAAGAACTATTGACTTTCAGGGATAATGGAGCTATCTGATTTGACTTTTCAGGTACCAAGTGGAGGTACCTGTGGGATGTGGTTCCCCAAGTGGTGTGCATACATTTATATTTTCATGGTGGAAGAGGGTCAGTGAACGCCACAGGTATTGGGAGTTACATAAACGCCTTACAGCGATCAAGGGTAGATTAAGGAAAGCCTAGTGCAATGACTGCCCCGTTCAGGAACCGAACATTATCACAGGGTGTACAATATCTGGCCGGCTTGTTCATTCCAAGGTGATAATAAATGGCAATCTGTCCGACCGATAACCGAATCGTTTCAAAGTGGATCAACACGGGAATGCCAGTATCAAGCGGTACAATGACCTATACTGAGCCAATTCAGGGCTGTGCCAAGGACTGTTATTTCCTTGCGGCCCTTTCTTCCATTGCCTGGGCCGCCAACTCAAAATTGAAGGTATTCCCGAACTACCAGTTCTATAACCCTGCTGCAGGATGGAATAGTGTGCAACTGGGTGTCGAACTGGCTGTGGATGCCGGTAATAACCTGGTCTATGCGAGGACCAGCAGCGGGTATATCTGGCCATGTCTCTATGAGAAGGCTTATGCGAAGTGGAAATCCGGTCAGGAGCAGTCTGACATAAAGACCGTTTTAAATGGCGGCAATCCACTTACTGCCATCCAGAATATCTGCGGTGGAGTCGTGAAAGAACAACAATTGACGTTCCTGAGGACTGGTAGAACCCCCTATCCAACGGTTGCGTTCACCACCCATCAACCTGCAAACCCCAACCTGATTCCGGATCATTCCTACACAGTGACAAGGAAAAGCGGAGATGGATATGAATTGAGAAATCCATGTGGTGGAAGTCTTATCTGGGTAAACAAAGTTGATGACCCAGCAAATTTCACAAACTGGGGGTACGTAATTCCGGGATAATTGTGATGTATGAAAAGTGTCAGGATGCGTGTATTCAGTAATAAAGAGGTGAGTGGATGGAAAAGCTACCCCGCATTTTCTGGAAACTGATCCCCTTTTTATTTATCCTCTCATTTATTCTGGTTGTGCCCGGGTTTTCAGAAAGTGCAGGGCTCACCGGAACCGAGAGTCTTGTCTCAACAGCAACGGGGGGATCCGACCAGAAGTATCCTGCTATCTGGGAGGATCGGGTGGTCTGGGCCCATTACTACCCTGATCCGGAATTTCCGGAGCTGGATGATTCCGATATCTACCTCTATAATTTTACTTCAGGAGAGTTGACCAAAATTCAAACAACCCTGCTGTACCAAGACATGCCTGATATCTGGGAAGATCGCGTTGTCTGGATGGTATGGGAAGACGATAACCTTGAGATTCACCTCTTCAATTTCACCACCGGGGAAGATCGCAGGATAACGAATGATTTGGTCAATCAGGTGTCACCCCGTATCTGGGGTGATTGGATCGTCTGGCAGGAGGGAGATGACTGGGAGCCGGATCATGGGGTATTCCTCTATGATATCACCACGGGAAATGTGATACAGCTTGGTAGTTCGCCTTCTGCGAAATCCCCAGATATCTGGGGAGACCGGGTTGTCTGGGAGGAGCATACTACCGGGGACGGGAATTTCGATATCTTCTGCTACAATGCCACCTCCGGGAATATCACACAGGTGTCCACCAATCCCAATTCACAGCTCTCACCGGCAATCTGGGAAGATCGCGTTGTCTGGATGGATAACCGGGACATTGCGAACCAGGTGTACCTCTACGACCTTGGTTCAGGAAATGAGACCCGCCTCACCACCGGTGACTATTACCGCGAAAGTCCGGTCATCTCCGGTGATTACGTCGTGTATGTGAATGATACCGTCGTTTCCCTCATTGATCTTGCCCACATGATCGAAGTTCCGATCTCCACGGACTTGACCCGGTCACCGACGAATAATCCTGATATCTGGGGAGACCGTGTCGTCTGGGCTGACATGAGGAACGGTGATTTTGATGTTTACCTGTTCACTTTAGGGATATCGATGCCACCCCTGACGGCGGATTTCACGGCGAATGCTACACAGGGGGAATCTCCCTTCACTGTCGCGTTCAATGACACCACATCAGGACCGGCAGATGGCTGGCACTGGGATTTTGGTGATGCAATGTCGTCCGATGAACAGAACCCGGTTCATATCTATTATTCCGACGGTTCCTACACCATCACCTTGACAGTTCACAACCCATGGCAGCGGGATGCTGTACGGAAGACCGATCTCATCTCGGTTGGATCGGTACCGGTCCCCGGGTTCACCCAGAGCCCTGCCAGCGGTCCGGCCCCTCTCGCTGTTCAGTTCACGGACGAATCCACGGGAACTCCGGTTGCGTGGCACTGGGATTTTGGCGACGGTGAAACATCCGATGAGCAGAACCCGGACCATGTGTACCAGCAGCCCGGCATCTACCCTGTGAATCTCACGGTGGATAACGCCTTCGGGAATGCATCGCTCGAGAAACAGGATCTCATCACGGTCATGGACGGGACGTTCCATACCTGCAGCCTTCCCGCTGAGGGAATAACTCTGACACCGGAAAGCAGTGGTATACGCCTGACCCTCGATACCAGTCGAGCCGGAAACTGCACCGGCGATTCACCCACGGATCCGGCAATGATCACCTGTGTTCCCGAGGAAGGGACGGGTATTGCCAGTATCCTGTTTTCTTCGCCGGCAGGGGGACAATTCTCGGGCCCCGAAAACGGTACCTTCACCGGTTTCCTGGGAAATGTATTGATCACCAGCTGTGATCTCACACCCCTCAATTTCTCACCAAAAGCTGGAAATAAGTGCTTCTTCAATTTCACCCTGAATCCTTACCAGTACGATGCCGGTGGTTATATCAAGACGATAGTCTGGGAGGGATGCACACCTCAGGATCTTAAGACGTTTAATGACATCAAGATCATGTATAACTATGGGGACATCGAGGATCTCGTCTACACCGTCAGATTCGAAGAGGAAAACATCACCACCGGCCCGGCAACACTGGTGTTCGGCGTAAGCCCTGACTGGGTTGACCAGTACGGCTGGAGATGGTGCAATTCTATTGAATCCGATCCTCCCGGGGCAGCAGTCTTTATCGACTCCCTGTATATCGGAGATACTCCAATCTGTATTGAGGAAGGTCTCTCGCCCGGAAATCATACGGTAACTGTGAAGGAAGTAGGGTATTACCCAAAAACTTTTCCGATAACCATCGATGACAAGAGAGACAGCATCCACGTCATCCGGATCGGGGACGACGGAACCGGTGAAGTCCTGAACACGACGTTCATTGGCCATGATCCTGAGCGGAACCTTGACTTCTTCCGGGCAGAATCTCCCAACGGGCTCTCCACGTTCGGCCTCGCCTCGCTCTCAAAGTCGGGGAACATCCCCCAGCTCGTCAATCTGATCATCTCCGGGGCAGCCCACGCCGGCGGAGGAGGCGGCGGAGGAAGCAGCAGCGCTTCTGCATCCCTGGGGGCCGTCCAAAAGACAGCCGCTCCAACCCCGGCCCCACAGGAACCGGCTGAAACCCTCCGGGCACTCCCGGAAGAGCACCCAGTCCCGGAGATCACATCACAATCGGTAGATACCGCGGCACCTGCTGAACCAGCCCCTCCGGCGACCAGTGAAGCGCAGGGAATGTCGCCTCTGGGATCCCTGGTCGAAGGAACCTCGAGCCTCATCATCCTGAGAAACCTCTCGGTTGTCTTCGTGGTGATCTTTGTCTCGGTGGTCTTCTACCTGCGGTGGAAGAGATAAGAAAGGTAATTTTTTTCAATTTTTTCTGTTTTGTCCTTTTAGGAATCTGTGAGAGTATTGTCAACGATCCACGTTTCCGGGAAATGAAGAGGTATCTTTATGAGAACAGGTTGGAAGTACTGACTTATCACCATCGCACGGCAGGAGAATCCCAGGTCGAGGGAAGATCGAGTTTCATTCGAAGAAAAATCTCGTCATCTTCATCAGGGTTTTATGACCCTGGTATTTTCCCTGCGATGGATGAAGTGGGAGTGTGGACAGGTGCAGGGAGGGACGGGTGAACGATGAGGCCTCTCCTCCGCTCTCTCTCCGGGAAACAGCCCGATATTGACACCCTGGAACGGAACGGCGATACGGACCGCCTGATCAGGCTCCTGACCGATCCCGATCCCACCATCCAATGGAAGGCAGCCGAAGCCCTTGGGCGGATGGGGGAGCCTGCCGCCCGGAAACTCATCGAGCGTACCCACCACGTCAACCGTGCCTTCCGCATCGGTGCCGTCGAGGCACTCGCCGATATCCGCGAGACCGGTGCAGTAGGCAAACTGACCGACCTGCTCCTGACCGACGAGAGTGCCGAAGTCCGCTGGGCATCCGCCATTGCGCTGGGGGAAATCGGGGATGCAGAACCGATCCCCGTGCTGGTCGTATCACTCCGCGACCCCGACAAGTACGTCCGGTACGGGGCTACCCTGGCCCTCGACCAGCTGGGCTGGACCCCAGCTACCCCGGAGGACCGTGGATACTACCTGGCAGCGGCACAGCGGTGGGACGAGATCCACTCCGCCACCGGTATTCCGGCCGCCCCGTTTATCCACCATCTCAGGGATGCCGATCCCGCCGTCAGGGCCCATGCTGTCGAGGTTCTCGGGACGCTGAAAACACCCGATGCAGCGGCGGCCTGTGATGCGGTCCTGAAAGATCCCAGTGGGGAGGTCCGCTGGCAGGGAATCCTCTCCTTCCCGGACTGTGGGATTCCGCTCATGCACCTCCCCCGCGGTCTCTCAAGGAGGAAACGGATACGGAAGAGCCCGTACATTGCCTCGTTCCTGAACTTCTTCTTCCTCGGCCTCGGCTACAACTACCTCGGGTTCTGGTGGGGGCTGCTCATCTTCCAGGTCAACGTCACCGCCATCATCACCCTCGCTCTCTTCATCGGGCCGGTCATACCCTACCTGTTCTCTTATATCATTTCGGCCGTTGCCGTTGTGCATACCTGGTACTACGTGAGGGGGCTGCCGGACCTGTGACGCCTGAGCATCCCGGCCAGGCCGGCCGGAAAGGAGCAGGAGGGCCGGGCAGATGGTGATCCCCTGGAACCTCTCCACCAGTGCTGCGGACATCACGGAGATGAAAGACCGCAGGGACTATCGCGGGCTTATCAGAGCGCTCCGGAGCCGCGATCTTGAAATCCAGTGGAAGGCATCCACGGCGCTCGCGGAGCTCGGCACAGAGGGAATGGACCACCTGCTCTCGGGGCTCCACACCCGGAACAAGGATACCCGGCTGGGAATCATCGAAGCCCTGGGGGAGATCCGCGACCCGCGGGCGATCGATCCCCTCATTTCCCTGCTCTCCGACCGGAACAACGAGATCCGGTGGGAGGCGGCCCTGGCCCTGGGTGAGATCGGGGATCTCCGGGCCATTGAAACGCTCCGGGCGGCCCTCCATGACGCGGACCGGTATGTCCGGTACGGTGCGGCAGTCGCACTGGAGAAAATGGGCTGGTCGCCGAAAAATGCCGAGGAGTATGCCTTCTTGCTGGCGGGAAAACAGGACTGGAAAGCACTTTCCATGCTTGGTACTCCAGCTGTCCGGGCGCTTTCCCTCGCGGCAAAGGATCTCGAGAAGAGCGTCAGGGTCAGTGCAATCCGGACCCTGGGCCGGATCGGTGACGAGAAGGCCATCCCCGCCATCTACGGGGCCCTCCGCGACCCCGAAGACCAGGTGCGCTGGGAAGCGGTCATGGCTGCGCAGAAGTGCGGTATCTCGGCAAAATTCTTACCCCGGGGGCTCTCACTGCGGCCGCGGACCCGGAAGAGCCCGCTTATCGCCGGGTTCCTGAACTTTGTCCTCCCCGGGATCGGGTACTTCTGGCTTGGAAAATGGTGGGGGGTGCTCATTTTCCAGATTGATATCTACATGACAGTCTGGATCTACCAGACGCAGGGAGAGATTGCCGCCCTCGACGTCCTCCTCCCGCTCTACCTGATCCTCGCCATCCATGCATGGTACATCGCACGCCGGATGCCTGAATTCTGAAGAAAAAGAGAAGGAAGGTATCCTGCCGGCACCGGACGGCGATTACTCTTCAACGTATTTTTTCAGTTCGGCGAACAGGTAATCCTGCACTTCTTCCACGACCTCCTGCTTCCCGCGGAATGCCAGGAGCTCGCGCTCGTCCCCATCCATGTTGGCAAAATAGAGCCGTTCTTTCCGCGTAACCAGTTCGACATCGAATTTCTGGATGACATCCATGATCATTTTCCGGGGCACACCGGGAGGGATCACCAGGTCAAACAGCTGTTCTTCCGTCTCGCCGGTTTCCGGTCCGGGAGGATTAGTGGTCTGGTCCTTCTGCATGTTCTCGGCCATAGTATCGTCTCACTTTCCTTATTTTCCTATCTTGATTCTCCGGGCCATGATGCATGGCCCTCCCCGGACCCCCCCGATCGGGTTCTTGGGTTTGCCGAGGGAATTCATGCACCGGCCCATCAGGGCCGCCCCCCGGGCAAGCCCGTCGTCCACGAACACGATCCGGTCATTGGGATTGTCAAAGATTCCCCGTTCCGCAACTCCCTCGACAATGTACTCTGGTTTCCTCCCCGATATCGCCGCCCGGCCGGTGAACCCGATGGTGCTGTTCGGGAAGATCAGGCCCTCTTCCCGTGAGACATCGATCAGCCGGAGGGCCATGCCGGCACACACCCGGTCGATCACGTCGTTGAGGAGACTCAGGCTGTGAGTCTGGTAGATCTCTGTCCCGATCTCCATCAGCCCGGGAAAGGTGCTGCCGTTCTCCCCTGCATCACAACCAACGAGTGCCACCCCCGATTCCTTGGCAACGTCGGCATAGACCGGCACCCGGCCGAACCGCCGTCGCTCGGGAGGAACGATCCGGATATCGATCAGCTCGTGACACCGTCTGACATACTCCCTCACCGTATCGCTCTGCCCTTTCAGGGAGAACTCGGCCACCACGCTCCGGTCGCCAAAAACATCCAGGGCGGTCCCGGTCCTGGAATCGACGAGTCCCGTGCCTTTGATGATAGCGTCAGGGATTGCTCCTGCCAGGCCACAGAAGTTCCCAATGGTCTTGGCAAACGGGTTCAGGTCGCCGGGGGCAACATCGCTGGTGATCCGGCCGTCAAGCGTGGTGCCGAAATCGATGGAGACACAGGGATTCCGGAAGTCGACCGGTGTCCACTTGGCACCCTCTTTGATACCTGCCATGGCAAGTTCCCCCTCCA
>Ga0209269_1001296_pt1 | contig 13858 bp, 12 predicted proteins | sample MTBAKMMethaMetaG_FD_187455 | JGI IMG/M metagenome (GOLD analysis project Ga0209269, IMG submission 187455) | Enrichment culture microbial communities from Arthur Kill intertidal strait, New Jersey, USA, that are MTBE-degrading - MTBE-AKM (Arthur... | ecosystem: Environmental > Aquatic > Marine >... | reverse complement strand
GGCCGACCTCCCGGACCGCACCAGGGTGACCCTGGAAAGGCTGGAGTGATCACTCGCTGCCTACGATCTCCAGGCCGTCGAACTGGACGGAGGGGATGATGCAGTTGCGATGGACCGTGAGGTCGTTACCGACCGCACCCACCCTTTTGAGCGCCTGGTAGAAGTTACCCACCAGCAGACACTGGTCAACGTGGCCTACCACGGCTCCATCTCGCACCAGCTTGGCGCAGCGCACCTCAAGGGCGAAGCCTCCGGTTACCCCGTTGACGTCCGGGGCGGCCAGCTTCTCGATGACCACTCCCTCCTTCATCTCCGAGATCATGTCTTCCACGCTCTTGTTCCCCGGTCTCCAGGCCATGTTGACCGGCAATGTGGCGCCTCCGCGGCGATACAGGTTCAGCGAATCCGAAGGGTCCCGCCGCAGGTAGTTCCCGGTGGGGTTCACGTTACCCATCTGGGCGTGGTAGCTGTCGTAGAGCAGCGTCTTCAGCACTCCCCTTTCCACCAACGGCTTCTCCCTGGTCGGCGTTCCCTCGTCATCGTAACGCCCGGACAGTGCGGAACGGGGGTCCCAGGGCCGGTCCCGTATGTCCACCAGACCGTTCCCGACCTCCTTGCCAACCATCTCCCCCCAGGGGGAGCGGTGCCGCAGGGCGTTCTCTCCGTCCAATGCGTAACCGACCGATGCAAGCAACATCTCCGCCAGCTCCTCCGGCGGTAGTATCACGGAAGCGGTCATCTTGCCCTTGAAGTGCTGGGCGCTCTGGGCGTTCATGGCCTTCTCCCTCAACCTTTCGCCCATATGCTGGGGGTCCAGTGCCGAAAGGCCAGAAGAGTAGTAGCATTCGCACCCTTCCCCTGGCTCGGCCCCCTTGGTCATGGACGTGAAGTGCGCGTAGGCCATGGTCCCTACCTCGTGAAATGCCCCGCCGTTACTGGAGTTCAGCGCCCTCTCCACCAGGGCCACTCTGAGCAAGCCCCGTGGCACCTTGGCCTCGCTTCCCGCCGCCTCCACTATCTCCTGCACCTTTGACCGCAGGTCCTCGGAGGTGGCCGAGGCCGCGTCCTCCTGTCTGGTGTCCACGTTCCCCAAGGGCTGCGAGAACCCGGGGAACCTTTTAAAATACGGGTCGGGACGGGAGAACCTGGCCAGGGACACGGCCTTGGCTCCGCACTCATCCAGGTCCCGCACGGTGTGCAGGGTGGAGCTGGACTGCCCCAGCTTCCCGCCGAGCAGCACCCGGACGGAAACGCCCTGGTCCAGCTTCTCTTCCAGGTTCTTGATCCTATCATCATCGATGTAGGCGGCCAGCGAACGTACTCTGACCAGGTACACCTCGGCCTCCTTGGCCCCCTCTTCCAGGACCTTGTGCACCGCCTTCTTGGACATTCGTTCCAGGTCCATATCAGTCCCCTCCCAGTACGATCTTGAAGCGGCAGTACGGCCCTCCGGACGACACCGGGACCCAGTCCTCGATCCCCTTGCCGCAGGTTCCACCGTCCAGCTCGACCGTGTCGCTCACCGCGTCCCCGGTCCTGAGTATCTCCAGGGCGTTGCCGGTGAGGGTGAATGAACGAAGCATCTTGGTCACCTGTCCGTTCTCGATCAGGAAGCCCCGCAGGGCCTTGGCCTCGAAACCCCCTCCCACCGGGTCCTCCATCCCGCTTATCATGCGGTCCGTGAGCACCCCGTGCTTAACGTCGGCGATCATCTCCTCCAGTTTGTGGTCGCCCTTCTCGAAGAAGGTGTTGGTCATGCGCACCCACACCCTGCGGTCGTAGCTCTGTGCACGACCGTTCCCGGTGGGCGCCACGCCCATCTCCGCGGCCGTCTCCAGGGACTGCATGTAACCATGGTACACCCCGTCCTTGATTATGACCGTACGGGAGGAAGGAGTTCCTTCATCGTCGAACGGGATCGAACCCCTGGCGCCAGGCACGGTGCCGTCGTCCACCATGGTGATGAGCGGCGAACCGACCTTCTTTCCCACCATGTCGGTGAGGAACGACCTGCGCTTCACTACCTCGTCCGCCTCGGAGGCATGCCCCATGACCTCATGGGCCAGCAGTCCGGATATGCTGGGGTCGGTGATGCAGGTCAACAGTCCAGAGGGCGCCTTCTCCGCGGTCAACATCTTCAAGACCTCCTTTCCAACATCTCGCCCGAAGGCCTCCAGGTCGGTCCCCTTGACCACCTCGAAGCCCTTCGTCCCTCCTTTTATGTCATAAAAGAACTCCGTCCGCCCGGCCTCCGAGGCCACCGCCTCCACCATTATGTTGGAGCGCACCTCCTCCCAGCTCAGCTGACGGTCATGGCTGTTCACCAGCATGTTCTGTCTCACCTCCTCCCTCAGCATGGAGTTGGTGTTCACTATGCGGGGGTCCACCTTCTGCGCACGGTCCATGTCCAATACCGCCTGCACCTTCTCCTCCATCCCCACCTTGGCGGGATGGAGCTGCACGTCGGCCTTGAGGTCCGATCGCGCCTCCCCGGTGTCCGGAATGATCTTTCCCAAGGCGTTTCCGGCCTGGGCGTTCCTCACGGCCTTCACCGCGGCGTTCAACAGGAGTTCCTTGGAGACGTCCACGGTAGTGGCGTACCCCCACGACCCGCGCTTCCGTGCCCTCAGGCACGCCCCTCGGATACGGTCCTCCGATATTCTCCGGACCGCTCCGTCCACCACCGCCACCCCGTTGGTGGTTATGACCTGATAGCGGGCGTCGCAGAAGTCCGCTCCCTCCGCCCTCATGCGTTCCACGGCCAGTGCCAGTTCGTCCATCATTGGATCACCCTCATCCTCTTGTCAGCGTCTGTCAGCATCTCGTACCCCTCCTCTGTGATGAGCACGTCGTCCTCTATCCGTACCCCTCCCTTTCCTCGGACGTAAACGCCCGGTTCGACCGTCAGCACCATGCCCACCTTGAGCTGGAAATCGTGGTTGGGAGCTATCCTCCCTCCGTCATGCACCGATAGGCCGAGCCCATGACCGGTGGAGTGCACCATCAGTCCCTTGAACTCGGAGGTGTCGATCACCGCCCGCGCGGCGGCGTCGACGTCCTTGCCGTTGGCCCCCGCCTTGACTAACTTCAGAGCGGCCAGCTGAGCTTCGCTGACCACCTGGTACATGCGCCTCTGCCAATCCTTAGGTTCGCCGACGAAGAACGTGCGGGTGAGGTCCGAGCAATAGCCGTCGACCTTGCAGCCGAAGTCGAACAGGGCGGTGTCCCCTTCCTTGAGAGCTATATCATCGGCCTCGTGATGCGGTTCCGCCGAGCTAGCCCCGAAGGAGGCGTTGGTACCGAAGGCAGGTCCCGTGGAACCGAGCTTCATCATGCGATAGTTAAGCTCCGCGGCGACCTCGTACTCCTTCATCCCTCTCTTCAAGATCTCGGGGATCTCATCGGCCACTCTGGACACGATGCGGCAGGCCTTGCGTATGCTCTCCACCTCTTCCCGGTCCTTCACCAGGCGGGAGGCCTCCAGGCCGACGCCGACGTCCACCAGTTCCGCCTGTGGGGCCCACTTCTCCACCTGCAGGTAGTTGGCGTGTACTATCCCCGCTCCGTTGAACCCGACCCTGCGGAACCCTTTCATGGCATCGCTGGTGATCTCTTCCCTCTCCTTGCTGGTACGGTAAGTGAGCACATCCGCCTTGCCCCCCCTGGCAGAGGTCTCTTCCAGGGCGGACGTGATCACGGTGGAACGGCCGTCGGGAGTGATGATCCCCAGACAGCCTTCGAAAAGTCCGGCCTTGGTACCGGTGATGTACGGGAAGGCCACGTCTAGAAGCGGCTCCTCCCCGTTCATGATCACAATGGCGTCCAGGTCCTCAGAGCAATTTGAGAATATCCATCTAACTCGGTCCTTCATCCCTTTCACGATGGTCGAAAGGGATTTGGCTGTATTTAGCGATGCCCTCAAATGCCTATCCACACGTTCCCAGCGATGCGCTTTATGGCCGCTATGGCCGACAGAGCGGCCAAATAACTGGTGGCCGGGTTCGACGGGAAAGGCAGGTTGTCCGTCTCGCAGACTATGTGCCCGAACTCCCCTCTCACCTCCAGGTGGTGGCTGTTGCACTCACCCTTCGGATCGCACACCAGCTTCACCTTGGTCTTGTCCAGGCCGATGCCGATGAGCGATATGGTGGCTGAAACGTTAACGTTCTTGGGGAAGTGGGTCACGGCCTCCCGGGCCGGTCCCTCGAACAGCACTGTCTTCTTCTTGAGCGCGTTGACGTCCACGCCCTTGGAGAGCAGGTAGTCGTTATCCTGGAAGCTCTTTGGGCCCTTGGTGGAGATGAGCTCCACGCTCTCGATGACATCGGCCGATGCCGAGTGAAGTCCGTCGGTACCGCATATGGCGCCGGAGGGGACGAACAGCTTCCCGCCCTTGCGCTTGGCAACGTTGAAGCATCTTTCCCTTGTATCATCGTCGGCGAACGCTCCAACGCTCATCACCAGTACGTCCACGCCCATCCCAAGGACTATGGGCACGTAATGCTGCACCGCCTCCTGCGACGCGGCCTCCACGACCAGGTCCACGTTCTTCAGATGGGCCTTTATGCTCTCATCGGTCGGCGATATGAACTTGGCTTTCCTGCAGTTCTCAGCGATCTTCCTAGCCCGGTCCTCGTTCTTGTCCGTTATATAGAATATATCGAACTCTTCCATTTCCTGGATGGCCTCTGCCAGGGTGGTGCCGATGGCCCCGCTGCCGATGATGAGGAGTCGCATCACCGTGATGAACGCCGAACATCCATATAATCGTTAGGCTCCTACGAATGCCAGTTGATCCATGGGACCCTTGCTGTCACGACATCGGGGCAACACCATGACGAAGCGGTCCCCACCTTAGAACACCCACAGCACGCAGCGCGGTCGTTTGCATTCTATGAGAGGGCGGCAACTAAAAATGAAATAGGAGACAGCACCACGGGCGGAACAATAAAATTCGGTTCATTGGTCTGCAATAATAGGTTAGTTGGTGAAGAGAATGATATAGGTGGGAGGCGATTCAACGAACATGAAGTACCGCACCCTGGACCATACCGCCGACGTCATGGTGGAGGCGTTCGGGGATTCCCTAGAGGAATGCTTCGCCAACGCCGCCTTCGCCCTCACCGATCAGATCGTGGAGGCGGACAAGGTGCGCCCGCTGGAGGAGAAGGAGATCGTCACAGAGGGGCAGGACCACGAGTCCATGCTCTATAACTTCCTGTCCGAACTTCTGTTCGTGTTCGACGTGAACGGCCTGGTGTTCTCCGAGTTCTCCGTCCGGTTCCAAGGGGGAAAGGTGGTCTGTCGGGCCAAGGGGGAAAGGTACGACCCCGAGAGGCACGAACCGAAGAAGGAGGTCAAGGCCATAACATATCACATGATGGCCGTGGACCCCCACAAGCCCCTGGTCCGCGTGGTCTTCGATATATGATACGCATCGGTCCACCCGTAAAGCGTTATCTAGATAAGGGAACTTTCCGTTATGGCACCGCTGCGTTCCTGGAGGTGATGTGATGGAGTTCGACATGATGGATGAGGCCTTTCCTTTCGAAGGAAAGATATTCGTTTCCGATCTGCAGGGCCCGGTCACCGCCAATGACAACGCCTGCGAGCTCACCTCACGGATAATAGAGGGCGGAGAGCACTTCTTCCAGGTGGTCAGCCGGTACGAGAACGTGCTGGCCAACATCGTGCGCAAGGATGGCGTGAAGGCTGGGGACACCCTTCGCCTGATACTGCCCTTCCTCAAGGCGTACGGGGCCACCGATTCCTCCCTGCTCAGGATGTCCAGGGAGGACCTGAGGGTGGTACCTGGGGCGGACAAGACCATGCGCTACGTGCAGGAGTTCATGTCCAGTTTCATCGTCAGCACCAGTTACGAGCATTACGTTGGAGCGGCCTGCGAGCATATCGGTTTCCCCTTCGAGAACGCCTTCTGTACCCGCCTCAGCATGGACATGTACGAGATGGAGGAATGGGAGGAGGAAACACTACGCAACCTGGCGAAGGAGATCGTGCGTATGCCGCTCATCAATGTTCCGGACAACGCCCGGAACGTCCGGGACCTTGAACAGGACGACCGCATGATGGTACGTCGCATGGAGGAGATATTCTGGACCGAGATGACCGACCTGTCATCCTATCAGCTAATATCCCAGGTCAATCCGGTGGGAAGCGATGAGAAGGCCACCTCTGTGGTAGAGATATGCAAGCGGCTAAGCGTGCCGTTGGAGGACTGCATGTACGTGGGCGACGGGGTCACGGACGTGCGCGCCCTGCAGGTGGTCAGGAGGAGCGGCGGGCTATCCGTGGCCTTCAACGGCAACATCGACGCTCTGCGCGAGGCGGACGTGGCGGTGATATCCGAGAGCACCATCCCTACCTCCATTCTCGCGGAGATCTTCTACCGAGGAGGTCGAGAGGGGGTGCTGGAGGCGGTGGAGGACTGGAGCATGGAAGGCCTTAAGAGGTCGGGCATGGTGCACGATTACCTTCTGCGGGAGTACGGCCGCCTTCACCCAGACCATCTGCCGACGGTAAGGCGTATCGACAAGGACAACATGCTTCCCCTGTATGAGGAAGGGATGCCAGTCCGGAACAAGGTACGCAAAGGGTCCGTCCACTAATACCGACCCAGGTCCCGTATTTACCATATATGTATAGGGGACGATACGTTAAAATACGCTCTTTATTGTGCCTGAGGGTATGCCCTCGTTCCTAGCCCGGCTCGCACGGCCCAGACGCGACAGGTCGTGCGACGTCATGGTCCCTGACCCCGATATGCTGGACTATTACTTCGAGGAGTATCAGCTGGGGGGCATAACCCGCTCCCTCATACGAGCCGACCCGCCTCAGAGGGGATTGAGCCAGAAGCTTCCACTTGGGACCGAAGGCCCCAAGAAGAACGACGGACTGGTGGGACCGATGGACGTATGGCTGGTGCACGACCTGTTAAACGACATGATGAGCTGACATCTCACTTTGAGGAAGAGATAACATGAGCAAAACCCTAGACAAGATCGGAGGGTTCGTGGGCAAGCGCCCCGTCCTCACCATTCTGATAGTTCTTATGATCACCGCGCTGTCCATATTCTCGGTGGCCCTCAACGGCATAGACAGCAGCTTCGCCACCTCAGACTTCACCCCAGACAACGAGATGACCAAGGCCAGCACGGAGATCTCGGAAACGTTCGCCCTGGACTACAGCGTAACCGTGCTGGTGAAGGGCGTGGACGGGGACATGATCACGCAGGACGCCTTCCTGGACGTGCTTGAAGCGGAGAGCAACGTTACCAGCAATGCCACCCTGGTCTCATATCTCAGCACACCCAGCAATCCCTATGGTTCGGTGGTCAGCCCCGTGTACATGATATCATCGGCCATGCTAATGTCCATGAACCAGACCCAATTGGACGCGCTGGGACTGACCGCGGTGCCGACCTACGACAACCTCATCGCCATGATGAAGGTCGTACCCACCTTCCAGCTCAAGGCCGCTGTCTCTCAGCTGATGGCGTCCCCCTACACCCCTGAGCAGGTCAAGACCTACCTGCCCAGGATGTTCACCGCCGACTTCGATCCCACATCCACTGCTCCAGAGGCCAAAGGGGCTCTTCTGCTCTACAGCTTCAGCAAGGACCTGGTGGATGTGACAGTACCATCCCTGGAGCTCGAGCAGACCCTGAGCGATGCCATGGGCGAAGGGGGAAGCGGAGCGGAGGTCGACGTCATTGGAATGGCCATGATCAGCGACGACATCATGGGGGCGGCCATGGATTCCATCAGCAGCCTTTTCCCCATCGCCATCATAGCGATCATCGCCATCCTGTTCCTGATCTACCGTGATATAATCGACACGATACTAGGGCTGGTAGGACTGGTACTGGCCATCGTCTGGATGTACGGGTTCGGCGCGGCCATGGGCTACTCCTTCAACCCTATGACACTGGTGGTGCCCATCCTTATCTTGGGATTGGGCATAGATTACAGCATCCACATAGTGATGAGGTACCGGGAGGAACGGACCGACGGGGAGACGCCCGAAGGGGCCACCCGGAAGACCGTGGTCTCGGTGGGCGAGGCGCTGGTCCTGGCAACCGTCACCACCATGATCGCGTTCCTCTCCAATGTGACCTCTTCCATGGGCGCCATCGCCGAGTTCGGCATACTTGCCGCGGTAGGCATACTATCCAGCTTCATCATCATGATCCTGCTGGTCCCGGCCAACAAGGTTCTCAGGGACAGGATCGCCGAGCGCAAGGGTAAGCAGAACAAGCACTACCAGAAAAAGGACCAAGGCAAGTTCAGCGCCGGACGTTTCAACACCTATGTCGGGAGGTTAAACCACAGGGCTCCCTGGGCCGTGGTGGGCGTGGCCCTTATAGTCACATCCATAGCGGGCTACGGAGCCGTTAGTCTCCAGACCACCTTCGACCTGAACGATTTCCTGCCCGATGATATGGAGGTGTCCAAGGACATACAGTTCCTCAGCACCGAGTTCAACATCACCGGCGGTTCGACGGCCATGATCCTGGTCAAGGGAAGCGTCACCGATCCAGCGTCCATCGTCGCCATCGAAGATACCATCGATAGCATGGCAGGGTTGGAAGGGGTGCTGATGCAAGGAGAGAACGCCGACACCAGCTCCTTCCTCTCCGTCATGTACGACTTCGCCACCAACTCCACCGGTCCCGGCTACACCGATGCGAACTACAACGCCACGTTCGCCATGATGTACGATGCGGCGTTCGAGCGCACCAACGGCAGTGCGCACATACTCTCGACCACCAATGCATCCACCGTCAACGCCCTGGTCGGTTTCATGTACATGAACGGCGGATCGGCCGCCTCGATGGCCCAGGTGCTGCTGCCTTCGGATGATGGTTACACCGCGGTCATCACCGTCAACATCGACCCCAATATCACTGGGGACGACCTCGTAGGCCTTGGCGAGAACATGGATGAGGCCTCCCAGCCCATGAGGGACGCCGGCCTGACCGCGGTGGTCACCGGAGAGACCCTGCTGACCGAGCTGATCATGGCGGAGCTGAACAACAGCCAGAGCCAATCCCTTATGACCACGCTGCTGGCATCGCTGGTGATAATGACAATCGTGATGTACGTCCTGCGTCGCTCCCTGACCTTGGGCGCCCTGGCCACCATACCGGTGGCGCTCTGTGTGGTGTGGATGTGGGGAACGATGTACGCGGCAGGGATCCCGATGAACGTCATGACACTGATGATCGCTTCGCTGACGGTCGGTATGGGCGTGACGTACGGCATACACGTAACCCACCGCTTCGTGGAGGAGATACACGAGCATGAGAACATCGAGATGGCCGTGGACAACGCGGTGGGCAAGACCGGAGTGTCGCTGCTCGGCGCGGCCCTGACCACCGTGGCCGGGTTCGCCATCCTGGGATTCTCCCTGCTCCCTCCGATACAGGAGTTCGGTGTCATAACCGCCATAGCCATCACCTACAGCTTCCTGGCCTCGGTGTTCGTGCTCCCGGCCTTCCTGGTCATCTGGGCACGGTTCAGGGCCAAGAGGAAGGCGGCATAAACCTCTCATCCCCGCGCACAGCGGGGCGACCATCTTATTTTTTATCTACCGCTCTCGTCGATAATAGCACATGTACTCGTCCGTATTGGTCACCGCTCCTGACCTCCCCACCGCTCAGCGCATCGGTCGTTCGATGGTGGAGAGGGGGTTGGCGGCCTGCGTCAACGTCTGGGGGATCGATTCCATATACCGATGGAAAGGAGATATGGTGCAAGAGAACGAAGCGGCCATGCTGTTCAAGGTCACCGATGCCGGGTTCGAGGCGCTTCGCGCGGGGATATCTGAGATGCATCCGTACGAGGTGCCCTGCATAGTGAGGTACGCCATCGTTGAGGGTCACCAACCCTACCTGGATTGGATAGGGAATTGCATCAGTCGGACGCCAAGCAGCGTCTGAAGATTGTCATCGGTCTTCATCGGTGCGAAAACGGCGCCCCTGAGGGATCAGTGCACCCTCCCATGAACGGTCTCATTTATCCAGATGACTAGTTGGCGGTAGGCGTTCTGTCCTCCTGTGGTGAGATTTACCTTCTGGTGGCCGTCTTCATCCACGAGGGATATCAGCCCCTTCGATCCCATCCATTCCAGGTATCGGCCAAGCACGTCATAGTTGGTCCCCACCGCCACTTGAAGCCTGGTCTTTAGCATGGGCTCCGGTTCCTTCCACAACCTCTCCAGGATCCTGGCCACTACGTAGAGGTCCGGTCGCTCCAATTTCCTCACCATCCTTTCTCATGTTCTATGACGGACCACAGTGAGATCGACCTTTCTTCCCAATATGCCCTTTCCAACTTCGTCTCCCGCCTCTTCATCAAACCCTGATCGGAAATAAGAAGAAGACCAGCTATGAACAAGAACATGCCGAACACCCGGGCGGGGAGCAGATCCTGTGAGCTGTCATATATCCCCAGTTGATTTATCCCGCCTATCAACATGAACATGGTGAATACCGTTCGCTCTGCCTGCGCACGCTCTTCCTTGATCCTCCGGGCCTTGATCCAGCGAGGAACATCTTGAATGGCCTCAAGGAGGAGGCCTAGTGCGGAATATCCATCTTGATCACTATCCCTACTCCCCCTCTCAAGTGCCATCCAAAGCCGGTGGCTCCAGTCCTTGTCCTTCCGGTCCAATATTTCCGTTCTTTTCCTCGATGATAGGACCAGGCCGATGGCAATAGCGATGAGTAACGCGCTCCCTATGAACGTCGATATGGACGTAATCAGGAGCTCATCGATCATCATATAGCAGACCAGGAACCAGACGAGCCCACCTAGCAAGGCAAGGATGCCGATGATCATGGTCCGATCCCGATGCTCCGACCAGTTGACCGATGATGATAACGAGGCCAGCATCATCGCCTCCTGAAGGCTGCTCCTCAACATGTCGTCTGTATCCTCACCACCATCGATGCTCTCCCCCTTGACCATAAATGTCAGTACACGGTCCAGTTCAGATTCGCCCTGCCAGTAGATGTACAGGCTCGTAACGAAGGCGGCCAAGTTGATCAATGGGAGGATGGTCAGTATCGTCAATATCCCCCAGCCGTATGAACTGAACCCGTTTCTATATCGAAGTCCCCTGGGATCTTCCTGAAAAAATAGTGCGGCCATCCTGCTGACCCGGACCTCGATGAAATAGACATGATGTTCCGGCTCCATCCCTGCTTCGGTCAAGCCCGCCAAATTTAGTTGACCAGAAGCCCCCGACGAGCGCCAGGGTAAGCATACTAACAGGATAGATAGGACGGCAGGGAAGAACGATGATAAGTACCAGATGTTTGGCGAATATACTAGGAACAGATAACCAGGAATCACAGATAGCAAGGCGATCAATGTCAACCTCGCTACAACTCCCCACCTTCCCATGGGTGGAAATGAGATGGATATAGTTTGAAACTTACTCCTCGCTGTTACCTAATGCTCCATCAATCATGGAAAACGATGTTGCAGTGGTCCACCACCACGGAATCGTTGCGGACCTTGCCGTTGCCGTTCTTCCTTTTCTCCTTCTCGCACCCCGCCTTGAGCTGCATGATCTCCCCCGACGGAAAGTTCACCACGCCCTTGGCGAAGGTGCCTAACCGAACCACGTCGCCGGCCTTGAACCGCCCTTCCACGGAGGTGATGCCGCAGGGCAGCAGGCTCCCTTCGTCCTTTAAGGCCTTCTCGGCACCGGCGTCCACGGTTATCTTACCCCTGGGAGACGCATACAATATCCAGCGTTCACGGTTGGTGTAGAGGGCCTTGGCGGAGAAGAGCGTACCGACGCTCTCCCCCTGCACGATGCGCAGTATTACGTCCTCCGTCCTCCCGTTGGCGATGACCGCGTTGCAACCGGAGCCCATGGCTATGCGCGCGGCGTTGATCTTGCTCTTCATCCCTCCCTTGGAACGTCCGTTGCGGCCGTCGCCGGCCATCAGCTCTATGTCCTTTGTGATCTCATCGACCGTGTCTATGAAACGGGCGTCCTTGTCCATCTCCGGATTGCGGTCATAGAGGCCGTCCACGTCTGTCAACAGTATCAACAGGTCCGCGTCGACCTTGCTGGCGACGAGCGCGGAGAGCTTGTCGTTGTCCCCGAACGTATCTCCGATCTCGTCGGTGGATATGACGTCGTTCTCGTTTATCACCGGTATCACGCCCAGCTCAAAGAGGGCGTCCACGGTCTTCCTTAGGTTCAGATAGACCTTCCTGTCCGAGAAGGCGTTGTACGTGAGCAGCAACTGCCCGACGGACCTCCCGTATCTAGCGAAGACCTCGCGGTACGTGAGCATCAAGGCCGCCTGTCCCACTGCGGCGCAAGCCTGCTTGTGCGGTATGTCCTTCTGTATGTCATCTAGTCCGAGCTCGCTGCTCCCCGAGCCTATGGCGCCGGAGGTGACTACGATGGACTGCACGCCCATCCTCTCCAGTTCCACCACCTGTCTGGCTATGCTCTCCAGATATTCAGAGTCGACCTTCCCGTCATCTCTGCAGATGGTGTTGGTACCGATCTTGATGACCACGCGTGTGGCGCTGATGTCCCTCATATCATCTTCCTATGGGTGTAGTGCCTGGCCCCTTCTCCGCTGTAATCGGCCACGACATGTCCCGAGCCGCTAAGGCGGTATTTGTAGATAGTGAGCCCTTCCAGACCTACCGGCCCGCGGGCATGGGTCTTGTTGGTGCTTATGCCCACCTCCGCTCCCAGTCCGTAGCGGAAGCCATCTGCGAAACGGGTGGAGCAGTTCCACATGACGGAGGACGAGTCCACTTCGTCCATGAAACGCTGCGCGCTCCTTTCGTCCGAGGTGATGATGGCGTCGGTGTGGTGCGAACCGTATCTATTGATGTGCGCCACCGCCTCCTCCAACGAGGAGACTATCTTGACCGATAGTACTAGGTCGTTGTATTCGGTCGACCAGTCCGCTTCCTCGGCCTCGTTCATCTCCGCCAGGGACCGGGCCCCCTGGTCGCCCCTCAGCTCAACGCCGGCATGATGGAACCTAGCGGCCATGGCCGGGATGAAGGTCAAGGCGACGTTCTCATGGACCAGCATGGTCTCCATGGCGTTGCAGACGGCCGGGTACTGCATCTTGGCGTCATAGCAGACCCTTACGGCCATATCCAGGTCCGCCGAGGCGTCCACATAGGTGTGGCAAATTCCGTCAGCATGCCCGAGCACCGGGATCTTGGTGTTCTCCTTTATGAAACGGACCAATTGATTGGAGCCCCTAGGGATGATCAGGTCTACATGCTCGTCCATGTCCAGAAGCCTGTTTATCTCCTCCCTGGTGGACAGTAGCTGCACGGACCCATCGAACCTCTCATCAAGGTCCTTCACCGCCTTCACTATCACCCTGGCCAGAGCCTCGTTGGTATGTATCGCCTCAGAGCCTCCCTTCAAAATGACGGCGTTCCCCGATTTCAGACACAGCGCGGATATCTGTACGAGCGCCTCCGGGCGGGCCTCGAATATCACCCCGATGACACCTATGGGGCAGGTGACCCTCTCCAGCACTAATCCCTCATCCAGCTCGGTGCACGACACCACCTTCCCGATGGGGTCCTCCTGCCTGATCAAGGAACGGAGAGATTCCACCGACTCCTCTATCTTGGCCTCATCATAACGCAGGCGCTTGATCAGGACCTTCGGCAGTCCAGCCTTCTCCGCCTCCTCTCGATCGGCCTGATTGGCCTTCATGATCTCGTCAGCGTGTTCCTGCAATGCGGCGGATATCTCCTGAAGCGCCTCGTTCCTGACCGCCTGGGTCAGGCTCTGCAGACGGTACGAGGCTTCCTTGGCCTCCTTCGCGGC
>Ga0209269_1001295_pt1 | contig 13876 bp, 9 predicted proteins | sample MTBAKMMethaMetaG_FD_187455 | JGI IMG/M metagenome (GOLD analysis project Ga0209269, IMG submission 187455) | Enrichment culture microbial communities from Arthur Kill intertidal strait, New Jersey, USA, that are MTBE-degrading - MTBE-AKM (Arthur... | ecosystem: Environmental > Aquatic > Marine >... | reverse complement strand
ATGTTTCCATCCCTTCTATGGACGTGACCCAGGCATTGGGCCAACGCAAAACCCTGCGCAAATACAGCGATGCGCCGCTGACCCTGGCCGAACTCGCCTACCTGTTGTGGGCCACCCAGGGTGTGAAAAGCGTGAAAGAAAACGCGCACACTTTCCGCGTGGTGCCTTCAGCCGGGGCGCGTCACGCCTTTGAGACCTACCTGCTCATCAACCGCGTGGAAGGCCTGAAACCCGGGCTGTACCGCTACCTGGCTCTCGAACACGCCCTGGTCTTGCTGCCCAGTGATCCCGACCTGCCCATGAAATTATCCGAAGCCAGCCTCAAGCAGTCCAAAATCGCCCACAGCGCGGTGACCTTCATCTGGGTCGCGGTGCGCGAGCGCATGGTCTGGCGCTACAACGAGCGCGGCTACCGCTACCTGCACCTGGATGCCGGGCATGTCTGCCAGAATCTGTACACCGCCGCCGAACCGATCGACTGCGGCTTGTGCGCCATCGCCGCTTATGACGATGAGGCAGTCAACGCGTTACTCGGCCTGGATGGCGAGGAATTGTTCGCCATTTATATGGCATCTTTGGGCAAGAAATAAACCCGGACGCAATCAATACCAATGCTGGGGCGTGTTGATCGCGCCCCATTTTTCATTTAAACAATATTGAATTAAGCGCGCAGTCTAATATCCACTACACATAAGCTGGTGAATGCGGGTAGCTGAATTGATCGGTCAACCAGTTGCGCGAATGCTCGTTTTTATGTACAATCATAACAGTTGTAATGTTACCGGTAACATTATCGGGCATGCAACTCCATAATTCCGCTGTGCGAGGTGCCATGCTCAAAATTGCCAATCCCCTAGTCAGCAGCACGCGAATTCAAACTTCCAATGGCCAGCGCTGGTTGTATGCCCTCGGCAATCTGGGCTGCGCCATTCCTTACCAGACCGTTGGCGCGGTCTTGTTGTTTTTCTACGTGGATGTACTCAAACTCTCTCCCGTGTGGGCGGCAGCGGTGATGACCGGTTACGCCATTTTCAACGCGATGAACAACCCGGTGATGGGTTATCTCTCGGACCGTACCAAATCGCGCTGGGGACGGCGCATTCCCTTTATTCTTTTTGGGACTCTGCCCTACGCCTTGTTCTTCGCCGCCTTGTTTCTGGCGCCTTTCAACGGCGCCACTCAGCCGATCCCCCTGCTGATCTGGTTCATTGTCACCTTGTTCCTGTTCGAAACCCTGGCCACCATTGTACAAACCGCTTACTACGCCTTGCTGCCAGAGATGTTCTCCGAATACACCGACCGCACCAGCGTGTCTGTGCGTATGAATATCTTTATGACTGTGGGGTTGATCATCGGCGCGGCGCTCCCCATATCGCTGGCCACCATTTTCGGCTGGCCGTTTATGGGCATGCTGCTTGGGTTGATTTCTGCCGCCGCGCTGCTGTTCTCCGTCAAGGGCATGTACGAACGAGAATCGAATCTCAGCGCGCCCGAAGTGCCACTTTGGCAATCTATAAAAGCCACCTTTAATAACCGCAGCTTTATCACCATCGTCTTTGCCCAAACCATGCGCCATTTTGCCACCGCGGTTGCCTCTTCGGGTTTGGCTTTTTACGCCAAATACAGTCTCGGCGCCGACCCTTCCTCTTCCTCCATGATCCTGGCCACCATTTTTATTGTTGCCACCCTGGCGCTCTACCCGTGGAAGCATTTCCTCGCCAATCGTCTGGAAGCCCGCACCACGTTATTAATTGCCTATGTATTAATGGGTCTGTCCACCATTCCGTTGTTTCTGGTGCAAAGCCTGCTGGCAGCCATGCTCACCGCCGCCTTCATGGGGATAGCGCTGGCTGGTTTGTTGTTAATGGGCGATGTGACCCTCTCCGATGTGATTGATGAAGACGAAACCAAAACCGGCCAGCGTCGCGAAGGCATGTATTTTGGCATGAGTGGCTTTATTATCACTTTTGCCTACGCGCTCAGCTCGCTGGTTTTCGGCTGGATCTCCACCACCTATGGATACAATCCCCAGGCGGCCACCCAACCAGAAAGTGTGGCGCTGGGTTTTCGCGTTTTTATGAGCATTCCACCCGCCATTGGCTCGCTTCTGGCGGTTGTAGCCCTGGTATTCTACCCGCTGCACGGCCAGCGGCTTAAGCAGGTAAAAGCGCAGCTTAAAAACCAATCTACTGATAACCAATCCTAATTTTCTCGAAATCGCAGGTACCGGATGACTTTTCTAATTGCCGCTGTTCTCATTGTCTTGGCGTTGCTTTTCAGCGGGCTTTATTTTGCATACGTCGCTACCTTTCCAAAGTGTTTCGGATTCGATGAAACCTATGAAATCGAAAAAACCAACGGAAAATTGGTTGAGGATGAATTTCAAAGCTGGGAAAAAGAAGTTGTTACCATTCCATCGCCTTACGGTTACAATTTATATGGTTACTATTTCCCTGTGCCCGACTCCAAACGCGGGGTGATCCTTTCGCACGGGATCACCTACACCCTGTTTGGCTCGGTAAAATATATGAAGATCTTCCGCGATTTGGGTTTCAACATCCTGATCTACGATCTGCGCAATCATGGGAAAAGCGGTGGACGCAACTCCACCTTCGGCTATTATGAAAGACACGATCTGCAGGCGCTGACCAGCTGGATGTTCCAGAAACTGGGGACCGATGCCGTCATCGGTACCCATGGCGAATCGATGGGCGCGGGAATCACCATTATGCACGCCGCCATCGATCCGCGCTTAAGTTTTGTGATCGAAGATTGTAGTTACAGTAATCTGAATGACTTGTTTGGCTACCGCGTGAAAAAAGATTACCATCTTCCCTCATTTCCGCTCATTCCGCTATCCAGCCTGATGAGCAAGTTACTTACCGGCATGCGCTTCGAGGCGGTTCAACCAGCTGAGGAAATCAAAAAGATCAGCGCGCCAGTGCTCTTGATCCACGGAGCGGATGATGATTTCATCCCTACCCGTCAGGTATACGAATTGTATGAAAACAAGATCAATGGTCCGCGAAAATTATACGTTGCCCCAAACGCGGCGCACGCCGAATCCTTCTGGAATAATCAAGAAGAATACACCCGGGTTGTAACCGACTTCTTGCTTGAAAACCATATTCTTTAACCCAAACTTATCGAGGATGATCATGTCTGAAATTCAAGAATTACACGAAGAGAAAGTTCCCCTGAAAAGCAGGATCTGGGTCTCCATCGCGGACGCAGCCTGCGCCATGCTGAACACCTTTGTGGTCAGTATCGGTCTGACGTATTATTTCACCAGCTTCCGCGGAATGGACCCCGGTCTGGCTGCCACCACCTGGCTGCTCTTTGGCATCTGGAACGCGGTGAATGATCCGCTGTTTGGTTACATCAGTGATCGCACCAAGAGCAATTTAGGACGGCGCATCCCCTATATCCGTTACGGTGCGCCAATTATTGGATTGGCTTTCGTGCTGTGCTGGATTAATTTCGGCGGCGCACAAGCCAGCCAAACGGTTATGTTCATCCAAATGACCGCGCTGCTCTTCATTTTTGATGTACTCTACACCGCAATTGCCACCAGCATCTATGTGATGCCTTTCGAAATGGCGGTATCTAACAAAGCCCGCAGCAGCATCTTCATCTGGAAACTAATTTTCTCCGTGTTTCCGCTGGCAGTGCCGCTGATCCTGTGGGGATTTATCAAGCCCGAGCCCGGTTCAGATCCTTTTACCTTCCAGATCATCATGGTCGCCTTCGGTATTGGCATGGCTTTGCTGATTTTCTTCAGCACGTATTTCTACAAAGAAATGCACTTCCAACAAGAGGAAGAACAGCTGCCTTTCTTGAAATCGCTTAAAGAATGCTTCACCAACCGCTCCTTCATCGTCTTTGAAGTGATCAGCTTCACCATCATTTACGTGCAAACCTCGTTGATGCTCGGTCTCAATTATTACCTGGCCGAATTCGACCTGCCGGCTGTCCCTCTCTATGCCGCCCTGGCGGTGGGGATTGTCGGCGGGGTTTTCCTGTTCGTCAATCGCCGCGAGCAATGGGGGGTAAAAGTCTGCACCATGGTGATGGCCGCGGTATTTTCGTTGGGTTGTTTCCTGATCCTGGGATTTGGTCACCAATTAGTACCCACCCTGGTGGGTATGTTCTGTTTCGGCATCGGCTTTGCCGGCGGGATGTACCTGATTCCGATGATGAACGGCGATGTGGTGGACATGGACGAGCACCGCACCGGATTACGACGCGAAGGCATGTACGCGGGTGTAAACAGCTTCATTACCAAACCAGCCATCAGCCTGGCTAACTCGATCTTCATTTGGTTCCTTAATCAATATGGGTACAACTTTTCCGGCCTGTCCGGCACGCAATCCGCGCAAGCAGAGACCGGTATTCTGATGGGTTGGGTGCTGATCCCCGGAATTTTATTGGGATTAAGCTTCCTGTCGCTCTTCTATTACCCGCTGGCTGGTAAAGCCTGGGACGATATCAAGCATGCTTTGGCTGTGTCGCACATAGAAAAAGAAAAGAAAATGCTGGCTGCCAAAGGCATTCGCTACGAAGGATAAAAATCTCAATTAAGGAAAAAGAAGGCAGGCGCTATTTCTAGCGCCTGCCTTTTAGTTTAAAAACTCTTTGTGACTAATCAGCTGGTTTTAAATCAAAATCTTCGGCTGAAAAGGTCTTCCCAGCAAATTCTTCAAAGCTGAGGTGTTTGATATTCAAATTGTGTTTTTTGATCAGGCGGTCGAACAGCATCACGTAACTTTCGGTGCAGCGCGCGTCCCAATTCAGACGCAGCTCTTCAGCCACCTGCTGAATCGATTCCGCGTCTGGGCCTTCAATTTCCACAAAATTACCGTAAGGCATCTCGTCCAACACTACCAAAAGGTTGCGGATCGCGTAGGTGGTGCGGTGTTTTTCATACATTACATCCAGCTGATAGCCCAACGCTTCCAGGAATTTTTTGGCGTTATCGAAGTTGCTCACATCGAACTCAATCTCCTGGCGGCGGCTGACGGACGGATCATCCTGGTAAGGGCCTTTAAACGTCAGGCGGGAGGTAAAATCTTTGCGCAGGCGCAAAACCTCAAAACGTTTATATAAGTCACGGTTGGCAGTATCGTAACGCAAATTCACTTCATACATGCGGGAATGCACCAACCTGCCGCCTAACTCGGTTACCCGTTGGGCAATTTCAGACAGGTCTCTGACAAAGAATTTAACCTCAATCTCTTGATTGTTCATTTTTCATGACTCCTTGGTCACGGCGCGATTTGATCCACGCACGCTCTAGATGGTTTGATTGTACCCGATCCGCGCTCACCATGGAAAGATGGGGAGCAAGCTTTTGCCCTTATCCAAAATAATCTTTCTGGCGTGGGCTTTCCAGAACCAGTAATGCGTATCCCACGCAAAAAACGGTGAAAAGCGCCATAAACAGGAAATTCGTCCACCCGTCAGTTGAATGCGTAAATACCAACCGTTCCACCCAATAGCCCACCGCCGAAACGGGAACCACGATACGCGTCAACCAGACTGCCCACGTTTTCGCCAGCCATAATCCTACACCACTGGCCAGAGCGGCGGCGCCAAGACAAAATCCACTCAAAGCCAGGTAAACCACGGGCGGCAGGTTCCCAAAGCGATTCAGGTAATCCCCATAAAATAGCGCCTGCTGCAGGCGCAGCCAGCCCCAAACAGATAGAAACAACATCCCCACGATCAGCACCCACAGTTCGATCGTTCGTTTGCGCCGTCTGGTGATTGGGGTTTGAGCAGGGTTCATGTTCTTTATTGTAATGCTACTTCCCAAATATGCACGTGAGAAGGCTCACCCTCGCGGGCATTTTTTACCTGAATTTCAAGCCGCGCGGCCGGTAATGGCTGATCGAAATCGATGCGCACATCACGCACCTGCACAGTTTCCTCGGCCAGCTTCTCCAACTTCGCCAATTCACGCCCCTGCTCGTCCACTACACGGATTCCGATCCACGTCTCGGTGCTGCCCACCCGGAGCGTCAACCCGTTCAATGTTCGCTCCTGAGGAAAATCCAACACAATTCGCAGCGGATTGGCTTCTTGCGAGCGCGCCAGGCTTTCAGGGTCATCATCGAACACATCTTGAATGCTGCCCATATCCAGCCGGGAGTGAGTGACCCATACCAGCTGATTTTCAATGACCAGCTCATCCTGAACTGGTTTCTTGCGCTCTTCCTCTTCATCCGCCAGGATCTGGTCGATATTGTCGGCGTATTGCAGGCGCACAAAATAGAAACCGGGTTCCCCATTCGGATACGGCAATGTACGTTCCAATTTCACGGTTTTAAACTTAGCCGAATCGACTGCTTTTTGATATTCGGCTGGTGGCAGCACAAACAACATCTCTTCTGTCAGTTTATGATGAGCATATAACCAGGTGTCCACGCTGGCCAGCTCCAGCGGAAATGGGTCATCGAAGAAAAAGCGCGCCACCAAATCCGCGCCATTGGTCCAGTTCGGGCTCACCACCAGTTTGGTCTCAGGCGATTCTTGGTGTACTTCAACCAGCTCCCCGAATAACTGTCGCGCGCCATATTGCATTCCCGAAAGCCCATAATCAGCAAACCAGGTGGGGCCGTTTGTCAGCGCGTTCGCCAGCATATAAATATTGGTCCCGGCCAGCAGTAAAAACACAATGGGCGCCAGCCCCTTACGCGCCAAATTGGGAAGGCGGGGGATAAGCCAGTTCACTGCCGCGTCCAACCCCATCGCGGCCAGAATTGTCGCCGGAACAACCATGACCAGGGCGCGGGTCACACCCATCCCGGCCATCGCCGCGCCAGCCGGGGCAGCCAGCAAGGCAATCAACACCGCCCGTTCCTGCGGACGGCGGATCTCGCGCAGGCACAATCCCAGGCCCAATAGATAGAAGGGCAGCGCCACCCGAAGGAGATGGCCGTAGCCCTTCATCACGTGCCGCACCTGCACACCTTCGTCCAGCGGCAAGAACCAAAAGGTCGGGTCCAGGCCTTTCACGTACTCCTGGAAATACGACCCCAATTTCTGCCGCAGGCTGGTGTTCCCATCCACCCAGTAAGATCCCAATAATTCCAGGTGAGCGCGGTTCTCTCCAGGGTGCTGGATGGTGAAGCGCAGGTAAGGCAACGCCAGCAAGGCGGCAAGCCCCAAGGCTTTCAGCACTACTTTACGCTGCTGCCAGTGATAGCGCCAATCGCTGACGCCCAGCAGCAGCACGCACGCTGCCAGCACCAGCCGCACCGGCGGATAGGTATAGAAAGCCAGCCCACCCAACAACACGCAATAGAATAGGGCGGGCAGAGGCTTGTCCAGGCGATAAGACAGGTAAAAATACAAGAAACCGGCAAAAAAACTGACCGCCAGCCCGGTTTCAAACGCCGTTCGCGAATGAAGAAACCAGGCGGGAGTAGCCGAAAGCAGCAGAATCCCCGCCCAGGGCATGCTGAGCCGAAACGCTTTTCGTAAAATTTCCCCAACAGCTAACGCCGCCAGCAGTGAAACCAGCACACACACCGCGCGCGTAACCCACATCGACTTGCCAAACATCATATACGGCAATACTTGCAAATACACAGACACGCCCAGGCTGTATTTATCGGAGTTCTGGAAAAATGTGGGCAAGAGCTCCCCGGTCCAATTGCGCAGACCGTCGCGCAAAAAATCGGCAGCCAGCACAGTCTGCACGGCTTCGTCGCTGAAGAAGTAAATCGGCCAATCCACCAACCCTACCAGGCGTACCAGCAGGTAAATTAAGACTGCCGCGAGAAACGCGCTTTGCGGACGGTTAAGACGACTCCAGATCATAGACAGGCGCGCCGAAAATGGCGAGACCGGACCCATTTCTACCCGGCGATAGCTCGGCAGAATTCGCCCTGGCAGGTGGGCATGTACCCGCAAGTCCAGGCGCGTTCCCTGTGGAGCTTTCATCTCTACCTTGATTTGCGCTCCATTCAGGTTGAATTCAGCGTGCTGGTTGGGGGCGGATGCGACGGAAGTATCCTCGGAGGGCGGTTGGTCAATATGTTCTGGATCCATTTTTTCCATTACCTGTTTTCATTTTATATCTTAATAACAACTCGCGTTTAAATTCTCTTGTAGATTAACCCAAGTTAAATGTTTGTTTTGTGTTTCGTGATTTTAGGTACAATAGAGATAATTAAAATCCCTTACTGGTGACCCCGTTTCTTTTCCACCCGCAGGAGGCAATATCATGGTTTCAGTAACACGGATCGAGTCGGTCCGTCCTACTCTGGCAGATGAGTTCCACCCCGGCAAATTTAAACCTCGCACCGAGGCGATTGCCGATGCTTACCGTTGGGGAAAAGAACTGCATGGCGATCAAAAACGGATGAGTGGGGAGCCGTATTTTGATACCCATTGCGTTTGGGTAGCCAGCTTTATTGATAATTTGGTAAAAAACGAAGCCTGGACCATCGCGGCCTTGCTGCATGACGCAGTGGAAGACACAGGCGAAAATCTTGACCGCATTCGCACCCGCTTCCCCGGCATGCTTGGTGAACAGGTTGCTTACATTGTTGACGGCGTCACCAAACTTAGCCGCCCACGGGATGGCCGCTCGCGTGAAATTGAGACCCTGCGAAAAATAGCCATGTTTCGCGATCCCGGGGTCTTTTTGGTTAAACTGGCAGACAAAAGCCATAACTTACTGACCCTGGAACATATGACCGAGGCCAAGCGTATCGAAAAAGCAACAGAAGCTATTCGCGCTTATGGCAAACTGGCCGGCATCTTAAATTGTTATCGCTGGCGCCGCTGGATCGAAGACCTGGCCTTCCCGCATGCCTATTCTGATGCCTATAAAATGGTTCGTGAAGAAATTGACAGCGACCCCCGCCTGGGCCTCGATTTTTTGAACACCATGATCGAACAGCTGGCAAAAATCATGGAGCGCAGCGGGGTAGAGGGCACAGTGCAGCTCTCTGTCAATGGCTATTGGCAGGCCTGGCAAAAATTGCGCCGCATGGCGCGTGCCCGCCGCACCAGCATGAACTCATTTTCAGACCTGAATGACCTGGTTAGTTTCCGTATGGTGGTTTCTAGCGATAACGTGGATGATTGTTACCTGCTCATGTCGCGCGTCAACCGCTTCTTTGGCCCGTATTTAGACCACAGCCGTTTCGATGATTATATTGCCTGCCCGCAAAATGGGTACCAGGCGCTGCAAATTACCGCCTACCTGCCCGATATGGGCGCGATTGAAATTGCCATCGCCACCGAGGAAATGGAAGGGGAAAATACCTGGGGGGTGGTTTACGCCCTGCGGAATGGAAAAGACATCAGCCGTTACCGCCCGGTAGAAATTCTCACCCCAACCGGCGGCGCGCGTTTCGTGGAGGAAGGCTCATCGGTGTTGGACGCGGTTGCTTCCATTCAACAAGAATTCCTGCTGGATAAAATCAGCGCGGTGGAGGTCAACGGAAATCTGGCGCGCCTTTCAGACAAGGTTAAACCCGGCGATGTGCTGGAAGTGATCACCAACGGCCCGCGCCTGAAACCCAGCCCAGATTGGCTGAACTATGCCAACCTTTCCACCGCGCGCTTATTGCGCATTGTCCTGGCCACCGAGGCGCTGAAAAAATCCGCTGAAAATGGCCGTGAACTACTTAAACCCATTTTGACCTCTCACGGCATATTCGACTTATCCGACGTTCAATCCCTGGCGCCCGCAAAAATTGACAATTTATTAGCCTTATTAGGCAGCGCTAGCCTGGAAGATCTGTATACCGCCATTGGTTCCGGTGCACTAAAATTGGAAGATTTTGATAACAAACTTTGCCAGACCGATATCAACCGCGAATCCTTAGGGTGGACGACCATCAACCTGGCGGCCGACAAGAGTTGTCACAAACCTGGTGTCCTGGCGAAGCTGGCTGGATTGGTGTCAAAAGTGGGTGGCAACATTCTACTCTCGTACAACATCACCAGTCCCGATGGCGGCTTCATGTTGCGTCTGGTGATACAGAATCTCACAACTGAGTCCAAAGCCGAATTACACCGTTCCTACCTGGAATCGGGATTCTTATTCAAATCGTTAGAGGTTGTATAACGATGGAGATTCAAGAGCAAGATCTGGCGCTGCTTCGTGATGCAATTCAATTGGCTTTCGCCGCACGCGCGCATGGGAATCACCCCTTTGGCGCGCTTTTAGCGGTGGATGGAAAAATTGTTTTACGCGCGGAGAACACTGTGCTTACCGCTGGAGATGTCACCCATCACGCGGAATTAAACCTGGTAAGCCTGGCGCAGCGTGAACTTTCCCCCGAAACCTTACACAAAGCCACCCTGTATACCAGTACCGAACCCTGCCCGATGTGCAGTGGGGCGATTTATTGGGCGGGAATTCCGCGGGTGGTTTATGCCTGTCCAGAGGAAGATCTCTTCTCGCTCAGCGGCGGCGGACTGGCATTGCCCTGCCGCGAAGTATTCTCCCATGGCGCGCGTCCGGTTGAAGTGATTGGCCCGCTGCTGCAAGAGGAAGCCATCCAACCCCATTTGGGATTCTGGCAATCAGCATAACTGATTAAATTTGCATTTGCATCAAAAAATCATTTTCTGGAATGTTCTTTAGAAATGCAGCCTGGCTGGCATTCTGTGGCAATCTTTCAGCCTGCTTGCAGATTTGTCCCCGCCCCCAGCGCCACACATATTGGGCGTTTTCGATCAATCCCAGTCCTTCCAGCCCCTGACCCAATTTCAAGTATACCCACCCTGGCTGATCGATCACTTGGGTGTGCCCCATTTGCATTTGTCGCAACAACCCGCTGGCTTCTTCGCTTGCTTGCCTCGCCATTTCTTCTCTGCCTAATTGGTATGCACTGAACGCCAGCCCTGCCAGTGGCTCCAACGCGTAATGTCCCTGGTTCAATTCAGCCCGGATCTGCACCGATTCTCTATACGCGGATACCGCCTCTTCAAAATTCCCCACCTCCACATAAATTCGTCCCAGGAAAGCCAGCGCGTAAGCCAGGCTGGCGGGGGTTTCCAGCTTGCGAAACAAGGCCACTGCCCGCCCGGTATAATCCAATCCGGTTTGAACTTGCCCGCTTTCAAACAGACTGATCCCATACACCGCCCACGACATCCCTACTCCTCGCCGGAAATTCACTCTTTCACGCAATTGAATGGCTTCTTCCAGCAATTGCAGCGCCGCACTGGTATTTCCCCATTTTCTAGCCAACCATGCCTGGCTGTGCAGGCACTGCGCGATACCCGCCTGACAACCGATCTTCTCAAACATGCTTTGCGCGCGCCGGGTTTGCTGCCATGCGGTTTGCCAATCTCCCAGCTCCGCTTTGAGCAAACCCAGATTATGGACGCAAAAGCCTTTGCCCATTTCATCTCCCAGTTGCTCTAATTGGGTCAGAGCGGTCTCAAAGCGCAGTGTGGCGCTGTCATAGTCTCCCGTTTGGCGATCAATGCGGCCTTGATGATACATTTGCCAGGCGATACCCCGCCGGTCGCCAATCTCCTGGTACGCGCGCACGCAGGCGCGACTGTCCTCCCGCGCCAGATCATATTGACTGGTCTGAATTTCCAGCATGCATAAATTCTGATGCGCCCAACCCAAACCCCGCAGGGAACCGATCTCACGCGCCAGGGATTGAGCTTCTCGCAATGTTTCCGCGGCTCTTTCAAACAATCCCGCTTCCTGACAGGCAAACCCCAGTCCACACAAAACCATGCTGAGCAAAGCCGGGGATTCCAGTTGCCTTGCCAACGTTAAAGCCTGGTTTAATTCATCCATCCCCGGCGCGATTTCCCCGCTATATAGTCTGGCCATCCCCCTATGGAACCAGGCCGAAGCTTCAATTGCTTTTAATCCCCGCGGGTGAGCGATGGAGATTGCCTGATCCAGTTTTAGATAGGCCTGAGCAAATTGCCCGCGGCGCACCTCAATATCTCCCAATTTGAGAAGCAATTCGGCTTGAGTTGATGAATCCTCAAGGTCTATGGCCGCCTGATAAGCCTGGCCCAGCAGACTCTCTGCCAAATCATATAGGCCTTGCATTTCTAACGTCTCAAACAGCTTGTTTACCAGCAAAAAAGCCGGTCTGGTCTCTGAAAAAGCGAACGCCTGCCGGCAGGCCGCAGTGACATTGACCAGCTCAGCGTGATTTTGTTGCTGCCCGGGCAGTCCGCAATCCAACCATTTCAAATAAAAACCTGCCATTCTCGCAACAGCAGAAGAATCGCTAAATTTTAGTTGCGCGAAATCATGAATGGCCTGGTGCATTTGGTAGCAATCAGCTTCCGCCACCTCCAGCAATCCGCAATCGACCAGCGCATCCAGCTCATTTGTCGTGCAATTACAAACACACAACGCGGCTTTTTCGCTAAACCGGTTGGGCTTTGCCGGAAACAAGGAAAGTGAATACAGTGTGTTTCGAGCAGCCGAAGACAGCGCAGCCTCGCTCAAACCAATTACGGCCTGCAAAGAAATCGCATCCGCTGCCGGCAGGCTGGGATGAGACTCTAATGGCGATTGCGCTTTTTTCAAACCATAGGTGAAGTTATGACTGCCTAAGAAATCCAACGCCGCCTGGATGCGGCGCGGCTGCTCGTTGGCGCCCTGCACCTGCAAGTAAGATCCCATCAGCACCAGTGCCAGGGGTAAGGCGCCCACAGATTTCACCAGATCTCTGGTCGCTTGTGGGTCAGCTTTTACCACAGCGGGGGCAAAACCTTTCAGCAAGGCCAGCCCATCCTCTTCACTCAGCTCCTCCACCCGGTAAACGTCTCGGCCAGCAAATTGGACAGCCAGGTTGGCCAGGCGGGTGGTTAACAGGGTCGCGCAATTGGGTCCGCCCAGTTTAAAAATGAGCGCCTCTTCGATCTGCCAGGCATCATCAATGACCAGCAGAAAGCGCCTCAACCCAATCGCGGAACGGACCAGGTTGACGCGTTCCTCCAGGTCGGCGCGGGTGGCTACAATTTGGGTGTCCACTCCCAGTTGTTCCGCCCAAGCTCCCAGAATTGTGATCAGGTTCGGCTGCTGCCCCAACCCAGCCCATAAAACACCGTCTCTAAACTCGCTTTGAATATCCGCATCATAAGCCAAAGTTGCGGCTAGCGAGGTCTTTCCCACCCCCGGCAAGCCGTGCAATGCAATGATTCGGGGGGAGTCACTTTTTGAAAAACATTGCTTGATCTCCCGAATCAGCTCTATCCTCCCCACCAGCGGATGGGTGCCGCGCGGCGGTGCCATGAATACTCTTTTGGAATATTCATCCTGGAAACTGTAAATCGTGGGGCGTTGAGCGGCTAATTGAGCGGCGGACTTTTCCTGCCAGCCCTGTAAGGTACCGGTGATCGCTTCCAACGCGCGCTGCTGTTCCAGATAGTACGTCGCGCGTGAGATATGCATTTGCTCGCATAACCAATCCGGGCTGCGTCCCTTTTGAAATTGTTCGGAAATAATCAGGTACGGTCTCCAGCGTTTGTCTTCCATCACAGGTTTGGCATCCTCTGGCTGCAAAGCCGTGATCGCCTCTTGAATCACCTCACGCAAAGCCAGGCCGCGGCCGGCTGGTGTATCAGAATAACCGCATTGATTCTGCCGAACGGAAACCAATTCAGATCTGGCCGCGGGATTTTCCCCCAATCGTTTAACCGAGGCCCAATCACGTAACGCCTGCCGAATGCATGCCGGGTCAATGCCGAGATGATAGTTTGCACTCCCCACTTTGTACACAAGCAGCCACCTTCTTATTTGGGAAAGATGATTTCATCCTCCCAAACAATGATTAGACAAAAATAAGACACGCTTCAGACAGTTCGATAGGCGATACGCCTATTATACAAATATCGAACTCTGCTCACAAGTTAGAGCAAGATG
>Ga0209269_1001293_pt1 | contig 13881 bp, 12 predicted proteins | sample MTBAKMMethaMetaG_FD_187455 | JGI IMG/M metagenome (GOLD analysis project Ga0209269, IMG submission 187455) | Enrichment culture microbial communities from Arthur Kill intertidal strait, New Jersey, USA, that are MTBE-degrading - MTBE-AKM (Arthur... | ecosystem: Environmental > Aquatic > Marine >... | reverse complement strand
GCTACGATTTGATTAAACTCACCCCGGCCAATGCGCTGATTCATCGCGGAAATGCTATGAAGATTGTGGCTGACAGCCCAATCCAAACCCTTCCAGATTTTTGCCCAAGGAATATTCTCTGAAGGTTGGGATGCCAATTTTGCAGTTTCGCGTCTTTTGCGGGCGCGCTCTTCGCGATAGAGAATGTATGCTTTGGCAACTTTTGCGTGTCCATTTTCAATTAACACTTTTTCAACGATGTCTTGAATCTCTTCAACGGAAGGATCACGTCCAGGTGGAGTTGTATTCTCGAGCGTTTCCAGAACTTCATGGGTGAGCTTTTCAGCGATTGAACGATCTCTACCACCAACGGCTACAGCCGCACGATAGATAGCGTTCGTAATGCGTTCAGGGTTGAACTTTACCCGCGCGCCAGTGCGTTTAATTACATATTCAAGTGGTGTCATTCATTCCCTCCTTGCATTTTTGCATTGATAATACCTATTATACAGACAAACAAGATAAATTAAATGCGATTGGACGCGTTTGCTTGACTAAGGGGGTAAGGGTGATAGAATATACCAGACGGGAATCTTTCTTTTTGGACCGAGCAAAATCTATGAACAATCCAGATACCGATCTATTATTCCCTCTCCGCGTAATCCCAGATCTTGCGGATTTACGTGGTGAAAAATGGAGAAAATTGGTGAATAACCTTTGTTTGCCTGATACTCCAAAAGCCACACAAAGTGCGTTTGTTTTGATGATGGTTAAATTAGGGGGGTGCGCTACCTGCAATTCCGACTCTTTCCGAGCGATGCGCGGTTGCACTCAATGCGCCCAACGAACGATTCGCCGGTTTAAAGGGGAGGATGAAGAGTTAATCCGGGAATTTGAAGCGAACCAGGTGGAATACAACCAATACCTTGAAGAACAAAAAAACAAGGTTAAACATCGGAAAAAAATTTGAAAGGAATGACGATGGCCGAATCATTACAAGATCGTGTATGGGCTGCCCTGAAAACCGTTCAGGAACCTGAATTGCATAAAGATCTGGTTTCATTGGGGATGATTAAAGATTTAGTGGTGAATGAAGGAAGTGTCTCATTTACTGTTGAACTGACAACTCCTGCCTGCCCATTAAAAAATCGAATTGAATCGGAGGCACGCCAGGCGGTATCTCAGGTGGATGGGGTAAAACAGGTCAACATTAAGATGGGTGCACGGGTAAGATCGGATGGAAAGCAGCGCGAACAATTTGATTTGCCGATCAAGAATATCGTCGCCATCGCTTCAGGAAAAGGTGGAGTGGGCAAAAGCACTGTGGCAGTGAATGTGGCTGTGTCTTTGGCGCAAAGCGGCGCGAAAGTAGGTTTATTAGACGCAGACATTTATGGGCCAAATATTCCAACCATGATGGGTGTAGACACGCTACCAACCCAACCGGGAAAGAAATTGGTCCCAGCTGAGGCCTATGGGGTAAAAATGATTTCGATTGGGTTCATGGTGAAACCAGATCAACCGCTTATCTGGCGTGGACCGCTTTTGCACTCGGCAATTCAGCAATTTTTGCAAGATGTCGATTGGGGTGAATTAGACTATCTGGTGGTGGATCTGCCGCCAGGAACTGGTGATGTTCAATTGAGTCTGGCTCAACACGTGCCGTTGAGTGGCGGCGTCATTGTCACTTTGCCACAAGCAGTATCCCTGGAAGATGCGCGCCGTGGATTGGAAATGTTCCGAAAACTGAACGTGCCTTTGTTGGGTGTGGTTGAAAACATGAGCTATCTGGAGCTGCCAGATGGGCAGCGTATGGAAGTTTTTGGAAATGGTGGCGGTAAGAAACTGGCAGAAATCGCCCAAGTAGAGTTCATGGGAGAGATTCCGATGGACCCATCAGTACGTATTGGCGGCGATAATGGTGTGCCAGTGGTGGTCTCAAAACCAGATTCAGAATCGGCGCGTATGTTGCGCAGTGTTGCTGAAAAAATTGCGGCCAGTCTGAGCGTGGCGGCCATTCAGTCGCATGGTGTTACGATCAAGCTAAGTGAGTAATTTTTATATGTCACAATCAGGTGAGATACGGTTAATCGGTTTACGGTTTTCAAAGGTAGGAAAAATCTATCACTTTGATGGTAGCAACATTCCTGATCTTAAAATTGGCGATCGGGTAGTGGTAGAAACTTCTCGAGGTTGGCAACTTGGTGAAGTCGCACAATGGGTCTCGGAAGGGCAAGATGTCGGTGAAGGACCGTGGAAGGCGATAGATCGAAAAGCGACTCCGCGCGATTTGTTAATAAGGCAAGATTGGGAGCGCAAGGAAAGTCAGGTAGTTGAATTGGCGCGTCAGAAAACCAAGGAACTGCGGTTGCCCGGAGTAAAAGTCGTTTTTGCTGAATTTAGTTTTGATGGCAGCCGGCTGGCGGTTCTATTCAGTAATGAAACCGAAGAAAAAATTGATGTAAAGAACTTGAGAAAAGCTCTTCAAAAGTTTTATCCAGCCACCCAGGTCGAGTTGCGTCAGATCGGACCGCGGGATGTGGCGAAAATTCTCGAAGGAATCGGTGCTTGCGGATTAGAAAAGCGTTGTTGTTCGATGTTTCTGACAGACTTCACATCCATTTCAATCAAGATGGCCAAAGAGCAAGGCATTTCATTGACTCCATCTGAAATCACCGGGATGTGTGGCAGGTTGCGATGTTGTCTTAATTATGAATACGAGCTATATTCAAAACTTCGCAAGCAATTGCCAAAACGCAACAAGAGAGTAAAAACTCCGGCAGGTGAGGGGAAAGTTGTGGAAGTGTTGACGCTGCGGGAAATGGTAGTGGTCGATATTCCCGAACAAGGCCGCAAGACTTTCAGCAAGGATGAAATTCAACGTCTTGATGAGAGAGGCCGCCCGATAGAAAATTCACAGCCGGTTGAAGAGGCGGATGAAGATTTGGATAATTCAACTGATTAAACAGCAAGAAGCGAGGCAGGTGGTATGAAAATTATTTCTTTAGTTCCATCTGTGACCCAAAGCTTGGTTGATCTTGATCTCGGTGACACCCTGGTAGGTGTCACCGAATTTTGCGTATATCCTAAAGACCTACAACAAAAGATCAATGTGATTGGTACCCCCAAGCAAATTGATCTTGAATCAATCTCAAAGATTCAACCGGATTATGTGTTCTGTAATCGGGAAGAGAACTCACAAGCTGATGTGGAGGCACTCCAGCGTCTGGGTATTAAAACGGTGGTGCATTTTCCAAAAACAGTTGAGCAGGCCTTTCAAGATCTTTGGGAAATCGCAAGAATTTTACAAAGTAACATGGCCATCAGACAAATTGATCTGCTGGAACGGAGCTGGGAATGGTTTAAAGCCTCAGCGCAGGAAAATCCAATTACAAAAGTATTCTGCCCGATCTGGCAATCTGAACCTGATGATGCGCCGCAATGGTGGATGACCTTTAATGGAGATACTTATCCAGGAGATATTCTCAGAACATTTGGCGGTGAGAATGTTTTTGAAAACAGGGAAAGAAAGTATCCGCTCGAAGCCGATTTAGGATTGACTTCCCCTGAAAGCGCGGGGGATCGAGATACTCGCTACCCAAGAGTGACACTTGAAGAAATTATCGCCAGCCAGCCTGATCTGATTCTACTCCCTACCGAACCTTTTCCATATCAATCTGATGACATTTCCATGTTTCAATCAAAGTTTGAAGCAACGCCAGCCGGGCGGACGAATCGCATCCATATCGTAGATGGGAGATTGTTGATGTGGCATGGTACTTATATTTCCCACACCATGGAAGATTTAGGCGCCTTCTTTAGTTAGAATGGACAAATGTGAAATAGCACTGAAACTTTATTACAAACGTCTCATTGTGCGGGACGATTGAAGGTGTTATACTCAGTTCAGAATAAATAATCTAATTAATCAGATGATTTATTCTGGAAACTGGATATGAACACCAATAAGGCTTCTTCATCGAATTCCCTTTCTTACTTTCTAAGTTATTTGGCCACTCATGTGCGTGAAGACGCAAATCGGTTGCCAACCTTGACCGAATTAAGCCAAGAGATGGGAATGAGTGTTGCCAGTGTTCGGGAGCAACTTGAAGTTGCGCGCGCGCTGAAGCTGGTTGAAGTAAAACCTCGAACTGGGATAAAACCACTCCCATTTTCTTTTTCAGACGCTATTCAAACAACCTTAGAATACGCTATAGAAACTGAGCCTGAATTATTTCAGGCTTATTCTGATTTGCGGAAGAAAATCGAGGCGGCATATTGGTTTGAAGCTGTCTCATTGCTGACGCCAGAAGATATCCAAACATTGCAAGATCTGGTTAATAAAGCAATTGAAAAATTGCACGGCAAACCAGCCCAAATTCCGCAGTGGGAACACCGTATGTTCCATCATACTTTGTACCGCAAATTGAAAAATCCTTTCGTAACGGGTTTGTTGGATGCTTATTGGGATTTATACGAATCGGTTGGGCTTGACCTTTATATTGATCTGCAGTATTTAGAATCAGTCTGGAAATACCACCAGAAAATAATTAACGCGTTGTCTTTAGGTGATTTCGCTGGTGGCTATAACGCATTAACAGAACACATGGATTTGCTGATGCAAAGACCTAAAAATGAATCTCGGCAACCCTTTGAATAAATTCAACTTTTAAGGAGCTCATAGATATATGTCTCCCACAACCGGAGAAGGAATGGATCGCAATATGGCTGATGAAAAAGTAGTCAATGATTTTTCCATTACATTCAGCACTGTAAATGGTTCTGGAAGCCAGACAGCCAATACTACTTTGCTGCGCGCGCTGTTTAAAATGGGGATTCCTGTGTCTGGCAAGAATATTTTTCCATCAAACATCAAAGGATTGCCCACCTGGTACACCCTGAGGTTAAGTCGCGAAGGCTGGTTGGGAAGAGTTGAACAGGATGATATTGTGGTGGCAATGAATGCGTCCAGCATCGCGAAAGAAATTGAGTACATCGTACCTGGTGGTGTGCTTTTCTATGCTGATGATATTCCGCTGCCTGAAATCCGTGATGATATTACTTGCTACCCTATGCCAATCAGGAAGTTGATCAAAGACACGGATGTGGCCCCCAGGATGCGCGACTATGTAGCGAATATGGTTTATGTGGGTGTGATTGCTCAGGTATTAGGAATTGACCTTGAAAAAATACGGCTGGCTTTAGATTTTCACTTCAAGGGAAAAGAAAAAGCAATTCAAGGAAATATGGATATTATTCAAACGGCTTTTGACTGGGCCATCAACAATTTGACGAAAACAGATCGATATTATGTCGAACCGATGAATGCGACCCAGGGGTACATTATGGCGGATGGAAATACATCTTCCGCGCTGGGTTCAATTTATGGTGGAGTTCAATTTTTAGCCTGGTATCCCATTACGCCTGCATCCTCCTTGCCAGAGGCGATGCATGAATACCTGCCAATGTTGCGCAAGGATAAAGAAAGCGGCAAATACACCTATGCTGTGGTTCAAGCAGAAGATGAACTGGCCGCAATCGGGATGAGCGTGGGTGCCGGTTGGGCTGGTTTACGGTCAATGACGGCCACTTCTGGGCCAGGTTTGAGTTTAATGTCGGAATATCTTGGACTGGCTTATTTTGCAGAAGTGCCTGTGGTCGTTTGGGATGTGCAACGGGTAGGTCCAAGTACCGGTTTACCCACCCGAACAGCCCAAGGTGATCTGACGCAAGCGTATTTTCACAGCCATGGAGATAGTCAATTCATTCTTTTGATTCCGGGAACGGTTAATGAGTGTTTTGAATTTGGGTGGCGCTCTTTTGATATCGCGGAACATTTTCAAACGCCAGTCATCATCATGAGCGATCTGGATTTGGGCATGAATCAATGGATGTCTGAGCCATTTGAATATCCAGAAGAGCCTATGGACCGTGGAAAGATTTTATGGGAAACCGGACTGGATGAAATGATCCAGAAACATGGAAAATGGGGGCGCTATTGGGATGTGGATGGAGATTTCATACCATATCGCACGGTGATCGGAAACCGGCATCCAGCGGCGGCCTATTTCACCCGTGGCACTGGACACGATGATTTCGCCAACTACAGTGAAGATGGCGTTGAATGGGAAAATCTGCTGGATCGTTTGGATAAGAAATATGAATCGGCGCGCGAGCAGTTACCTGTGCCGGTGATTGAGAAAATGGAAGATTCAAAAATTGCTATTCTTTCAATGGGATCGGCTGAATTTGCGATACAGGAAGCAAGGAAATTGCTGAAAGATCAGGGGGTTCCAACGGATTATTTACGAGTACGTTCCATTCCATTTTCCAATAAGATTCGAGAATTTATCGAAGAATATGATCGAGTCTACGTGGTGGAATTAAATCGAGATGGTCAATTAAAACAATTGCTAACCATCGATATGCCAGATCTGGCACTGCGTTTGAAAAAGTTATCTCATCTTGACGGTCTTCCGTTGACGGCCAAATGGATAAAAGAAAGTATTCTCATGGCGGAGGGTAAGTAATTATGGCTGATCAGATTGGTGAAAAAGGTGTTAATGCGTTAGGGTTATTACGCTCTGATTATAAGGGGCTGCCCAGTACCCTGTGCCAGGGATGCGGTCATAATTCCATATCAGCCCAAATTATTTCCGCGTGTTATGAATTGGGTATCAGTCCGGAACGGATTGTCAAATTCAGCGGTATTGGATGCTCCAGTAAGAGTCCGACATATTTCTTGGGTCGTAGTTTTGGTTTCAACGGGTTGCATGGTCGGATGCCGTCATTAGCGGAAGGCGCACTTTTTGGAGATATCCGCTTAAAGGGTATTGGCGTCAGTGGGGATGGAGATACAGCCAGTATTGGAATGGGACAATTTAAACACCTGGCGCGCAGAAACATGCCGATGGTCTACATTGTAGAAAACAATGGTGTTTATGGACTTACCAAGGGGCAGTTTTCTGCGACTGCTGAAAAGGACCTTGAGCTAAAAAAGCAAGGCAGAAATCTTTACACACCCGTCGATATCTGTATGGAGGCGTTGATTGGGAATGCTTCATTTGTTGCCCGGTCATTCGCGGGTGATCCAAAACAGGTAAAAGAATTGATTAAAGCTTCCTTGGCGCATAACGGCCTGGCGGTGTTGGATATTATCAGCCCTTGTGTCACTTTCCATAACCTTGAAATGTATATGCACTCCTACACATGGGGGAAGCAACATGAGGTTCCATTGCATGATCTTTCATATGTGCCAAGTGAAGATGAGATTATGGTGGAAGATTTCGACAAAGGCTCCAGCAGAGAAATCGAATTGCATGACGGATCCAGAATTCTTCTAAAAAAACTGGCTGAAGATTACGATCCTACCAATCGATGGGAAGCATTACGGATGCTTGAGGAAGCCGAAAGGAAGAATCAATTAATCACCGGGCTAATTTACTTCAATCCAAAACCGATGAATTTCTTCAATATGTTTAAGCTGGTCGATAAACCGTTAAACCGGCTTAATTCGGAAGAAATTCGCCCCCCGCGAGAATCGATTCAGAAGGTTAACGAATTAATGTTTTAAAATATATGAGCGGTCTGCGCAGGCAGGCCGCTCATAATTTAACCACTTTAAGTATGAGAAAAGAAAGAGGATATTGTTATAATTGGTGCATCTTTGTTCTAGAGGTTGAAAATGAATTCAGCAAAGAAAATTTCAGTGGTATTTGTTTGTTTAGGCAACATTTGTCGATCCCCGATGGCAGAGGCAGTATTCAACCACCTTGTAGATGAGTCTGGATTAACTGATCAATTTGAGGTTACATCGGGTGGTACGGGTGGGTGGCACGCGGGTGAGCGACCACATTTGGGTACCCAAAAAATTCTGCTTGCGAATCAAGTTCCATTGAATCCAGCTAAACGCGCCCAAAAAGTGACCGCTTCTCAGCTCAATAACGCGGATTATGTGATCGCGATGGACCGGGAGAATTTGGTAAACCTGCGTAGATTAGGCGTGGATGCAAAACTACTGTTGGATTTTTGCGAAAATGGTCACTCCAAGGACGTCCCAGATCCTTATTACAATGATAATTTTGAGGAAGTTTTTAACTTGGTAATGGAAGGATGCAACTGCCTATTAGCGGAAATTAGAATGAAGGCAGGGTTATGATTTTGCTTCCGGAGGGTTTGGCTGCCAAGTTACGAGAGATATTAAAATCACTAGGAGACACCTCCAGGTGGGAGGGTGTTTCCATGGTGAGTGGGGGCAGCATTAATCATGCGGCTCAACTCAATACTCTTCAGCGCTCATATTTTTTGAAATGGAATGGTGATCCTCTTCCAAATATGTTTTCGATAGAGGCTGAGAGCCTCGCTTACCTGGCGAGCAAGCGGGTTGTGAATGTTCCCGAAGTGTTTGCTTGGGAGGAGAAGACCCAGCAAACTCCAGCTTTCATATTAATGGAGTGGGTTGCTGAAAATGATTCAAGGCCTTCATCGCTGCAACAACAAATTCTCGGGGAACAATTGGCCTGCCTCCATCAAATTTCATCCAGTGAGTATGATGAAAAATTTGGCTTATGGTTTGATAACTATATTGGAAGTAATAGACAAATCAATGCCTGGAACACAGATTGGATTACTTTTTTTCGAGAAGCGCGATTGATCCCGCAGTTGGATTTGGCGGAGAGAAATGGGAGAATGGATCATTCCAGGCGAAAGAAATTAGAACGACTAATTTCAAAATTACATGTCTATATCAACCCAGGATCGCTACGCCCTTCTTTACTTCATGGAGATTTATGGGGTGGCAATGTGGTCAGTGGTAGGAACAACCAACCCTATCTAATCGATCCTGCAATTTATTTTGGTGATCGTGAGGCTGATCTCGCATTTACAGAGTTGTTTGGCGGGTTCAGTCCAGGTTTTTATCGCGCGTATCAGGAAGTTTGGCCGTTGGAATCCGGTTACAGTGATCGAAAAAACCTTTATAATCTTTATCATCTGCTAAATCACTTGAACCTGTTTGGAGAAAGTTATGGCAGTGCGGTGGATTCCATTCTGAATAAATACTCATGATAAATTTATAGAGAATCCTTTGGAGGAATAAATGCCTGAAGCTCTAAGACCTTTCTTTGCACCAACTGGGGTAGCAATCGTAGGCGCCAGCTCAAATCCAGCCAAATTAAGTTATGGAATTTTAGAAAACCTGACTCAATATGGTTATACCGGAAAGATCTATGCGGTGAATCCAAAAAGCAAAGAAATCTTAGGATTGAAATGCTTTCCAGATATTCAATCCTTACCTGATCCAGTTGAGCTGGCAGTGGTGGTATTACCAGCAAATTTTGCCCCACAGGTATTGGAAGATTGTGGCAAGCGTGGAATTAAAGCGGTGACCATCATTTCGGGTGGATTTAAAGAAATTGGTGAAGAAGGATTGGCATTAGAACAGCAGTGCCTGGAAATCGCCCGCCAATATGATATCCGTCTGGTTGGCCCTAATTGTGTGGGAACGATGGATTTATACAGCGGATTAAACACCACCTTTATTCGCGGTGTCCCTGATAGAGGTGGGATAGGTTTCTTATCACAGTCTGGAGCGATTTGTGGTGGTGTTGTTGATTATGTAAAAGGAAAAGGCGTCGGTTTTTCGCATTTCATCAGCATGGGGAATGAATTGGATGTTACTGAAACCGATATGATTGAGTATTTGGGGGAAGATCCAAATGTGCGGGTGATTGCCGGATATATCGAGTCGATCCAGAACGGCGCTCATTTCATTGAAGTAGCCAGCAAGGTCTCAAAAAAGAAACCCATTGTATTGCTCAAGGCGGGGCGGTCGGGAGCAGGCGCGAGAGCGGTGTCTTCTCATACCGGTTCAATCGCAGGCTCACATGCCGCATATCAGGCGGCTTTTCAGCAGAGCGGTGTGATTGAGGTGGATACTGTCGCTCAGTTATTTGATGTCGCCCTGGCGTTTGATAAACAATCGCTGCCACTGGGCAAGCGCACGGCAATTATTACCAACTCAGGCGGTCCTGCGGCGCTGGCTTCGGACGCACTGGAGGTTCATGGTTTAGAACTGGCAAATCTATCTGAGAGTACGCGGAAATCCTTGAGAGCGGTATTGAATCCCAGCGCGCAGGTTGGAAACCCTGTGGATATGTTGGGTGGTGCTGAACCGCATGAATATGAGCAGGCCTTAACCGCCGTAGTTCAAGACCCAAATGTGGACAATGTGCTAACCATATTGGTGCCGACATCTCTGGTGAATCCGAGCGAAATCGCTGATGCGATTATAAAATCATGCCAAAATCAGCCAAAGACCGCCCTCGCGGTTATCTTTGGCGAAGAGAGTATTCACGATCCCCGAAAGTTACTGCATGCCAACCAGATCCCCATGTATGTATTTCCCGAAACCCCCGCATACGTATTGGGCTCAATGGCGAAATATGCGAATTGGATTGCGAAGCCTCTAAAAAGCCAATGGCAGAAACCCGTTACCTTTCGGGATCGCGTTCAAACGCTGCTGGAAAAAAATAAAAATGAAAAAGCAGTTGGTGAAGCAGACACAAGACCCATTTTGGAAGCTTATGGAATCCCTGTTGTGACGGGCGCGGTAGCGACTTCGGCGGATGAAGCAGTTCAAATTGCAGAAGGATCAGGTTTCCCGGTGGTGATGAAAATTGTTTCACCTGAGATCATTCACAAGTCAGATATGGGCGGTATCCGGCTCAATCTTAATGAGCCTCAGGCAGTAAGGACTGCCTACTCGGAAATGCTTGAGGATATCAAGCAGCGAAAACCGGATGCACGCATTGAGGGTGTTTTGATTGAAAAGATGGCCGACAAAGGTTCTGAAGTCATCGTGGGGATGAAGCGCGACCCAAGTTTTGGCCCCTTGATGATGTTTGGTTTGGGTGGCATTTATGTAGAGCTGTTTAAAGATGTTGGATTCAGCATTTCCCCACAAAGTACTGAAGATGTTATGGAGATGATTAAATCCACAAAGGCTGGAAAGTTATTAGCTGGCTTACGCGGACAAACCCCCGCAGATTTGCCTGCAGTCGCAGAAATCATTTTGCGTATGGCAAACCTTGCAGGAGATTTTCCGGAAATTCTTGAGATGGAAATCAATCCATTGCGAGTTTATGATGAAGGGTGTGGGGCTTTGGCACTGGATGGACGAATCATTCTGAATGATTAGCGAAAGGGAACACAATGGTCAAACGGTTATTATCGGGTAATGAGGCGGTTGCCAGGGGAGCCTGGGAAGCAGGAGTTAAAGTGGGCTCAGGTTATCCGGGCACACCTAGCACGGAAATTATGGAGGCGTTTGCCTTATTTCCAGGTGTGTATGCCGAATGGGCGCCTAATGAAAAAGTGGCTATGGATGTGGCTATTGGTGCTGCTTACGCGGGCAGACGCTCGTTTTGCACAATGAAGCATGTGGGTGTAAATGTTGCGGCAGATTCATTATTCTTTGGAGCAATGACCGGGATCGAAAAAGGTCTGGTTTATATCTCTGCGGACGATCCCTCCATGCATTCTTCCCAGAATGAGCAAGATAACCGCCAGTATGCTCGCTTTGCGCGCATCCCTTGTCTGGATCCTGCTGACAGCCAGGAAGCCAAAGACTTCATGGTTGCTGCTTTTGAAATCAGCGAGATGTTTGATACCCCTGTGCTGCTGCGACTTACCACCCGGGTTTGCCATACCAGCACACCGGTGGAATTGGGGCCACAACATGAAATTGATGCCTCTCCGATTAGCTATCCACGCAATCCCGCAAAATATTGTATGATCCCCACCAACGCCCGAAAAAGACATGGTGTGATTGAGCACCGGTTGGATGAGTTGGTTAAATTTGGCGAGACAACAAACTTAAATCGAATTGAAAAACGTTCTGCGAAATTGGGCGTAATCACTGGCGGTATCGCTTACCAGTATGCCCGAGAAGTATTTCCAGAGGCAAGTATCTTAAAACTAGGAATGGTTTATCCAATTCCAGTGGATTTAATTCGTGAATTTGCTTCAAGTGTAGAAAAAGTGATTGTATTGGAGGAGTTGGATCCCTTTATCGAACAACAGATTCGATTGCTGGGAATCGAGCTTTATTCGCCTGACAATGGTAATCATTCTCTTCGGGCAGATCGAAAAACCATCTTCCCGATCGCCGGCGAACTGAATACTTCCATTGTCCGGAATTCGGCCATTGAAGCCGGTTTATTGGCGGGAGAGAGTAATCCGGTGTTGAATGTTGAAATCGGAGAATTACCATCCCGACCGCCCACGCTATGCCCAGGCTGCCCGCACCGCAGCACATTCTATTTGCTTTCCAAGTTAAAAGTGCCAGTAAATGGTGATATTGGCTGCTACACATTAGGAATTGCGCCGCCGCTCAATGCCATGCATACAGTCGGTTGTATGGGGGCCAGTATTGGCGTCGCGCATGGAGCCGCGATCGCTGGGGATACAGAGCGGCACGTGGCAGTGATTGGCGATTCTACATTCTTTCATACCGGTATCCCGGCATTAATCAATGTGGCTTATAACAAGTCCAATGTGATTACGATCATCATGGATAACCGTGTGACAGGCATGACCGGCCATCAGGAAAATCCAGGCACCGGAAAAACCCTTCAAAATCAAGACACAATAAAGCTTGATATTGAAGCCCTGGTAAAAGCTTGTGGGATTAATCTGGTCAAGACAGTCGAGGCTTATGATGTGGCTGCCATTGAATCCACTCTTAAGGAATGGTTGAAAGTGGAAGAGCCGGCGGTCTTGATTACCCGTGAGGAATGCGTTTTATTACCTTCGGCGCGCAAACGCTGGATGCCTTTGGAAGTAGATGCAGAGAAATGCAACGGTTGCACCTTATGCTTCAGAATAGGTTGCCCGGCGATTCTTAAGTCGTCTGAAATGGATCCGAAATTCAACCGTCCACTGGCACAAATTGACCCATTGCTTTGCACAGGTTGTGAGATTTGCGCACAGGTCTGTCCGAGAGATGCGATTCGATTCCGTGATCAAATGATAAAGGCCAGTAGCGAAGGTTAGGAAGGCAAAAAATGATGGATAATGTCAAAAATCTGAACTCAATGGAAAATCCAATCCGGTACATGCTGGTCGGCGTAGGTGGGCAGGGCACGATTTTAGCCAGTGATGTTCTGGCCGAAGTTGGCTTAAAAATGGGTTGCGATGTAAAACAAGCAGAGATTCATGGCATGTCTCAACGGGGAGGCAGCGTGATCTCTAATGTGGTTTGGGCTAAGCAAGTATTTTCTCCAATTATTAGTGAAGGCGAAGCCGATGTATTGGTAGCCTTCGAAAAAATGGAAGCTTTGCGTTTCCTTCCCTATCTGAAGCCAGGTGGAATAGTGTTGGTGAATGATTATGCGATTACACCTGTTACCGTGAGCGCCGGGAAGATGAGTTATCCAGATAATCACGAAATTCATTCAAAATTAGGGCTGGTCTGCAAAGGCCAGTATTGGGTAAAGGGAGTCGAAATTGCCGAGTCTCTTGGTAATGCCAAAGCGGCTAATGTCGTCTTGCTGGGTGGTTTATCCGCATTGATTGGCGAAGATGCATCACCCTGGATTGAGGCTATTGTCAATCGGGTTCCAAAGAAATATCTTGAGCTCAACCAAAAAGCATTTGAATCCGGGCGTGAGGCAGTTCTGGGTGGCAAAGCATGAGTCAAGAAGATCGATTAACAGAATTTGAAAGCTACCGAAAAAGAATGAATGACCGCATCGCGGAAATCGAACATCTGGGTATCAAACGTTTTTACAACCTGGATACCAACGCCTACCGGGATGGCGCACTAAGCGCAAAAGAAAAAGAACTACTAGGTTTGGTCGCGTCGATGGTCTTACGGTGTAATGATTGCATTGACTACCATAT
>Ga0209269_1001291_pt1 | contig 13895 bp, 9 predicted proteins | sample MTBAKMMethaMetaG_FD_187455 | JGI IMG/M metagenome (GOLD analysis project Ga0209269, IMG submission 187455) | Enrichment culture microbial communities from Arthur Kill intertidal strait, New Jersey, USA, that are MTBE-degrading - MTBE-AKM (Arthur... | ecosystem: Environmental > Aquatic > Marine >... | reverse complement strand
CGGTCATGCGGTCATGATCACGCACGGCAACGGTCCGCAGGTCGGCGACATCCTCCTCCAGAACGAGTGTGCCAGGGACGCCGTCCCCAGGATGCCGCTCGACGTCTGCGGGGCCGAGAGCCAGGGGATGATCGGCTACATGATCCAGCAGTGCATGCAGAACCGTCTCGGGCCCGGGGCGCAGGTGGCGACGGTGCTCAGCCGCACGCTCGTCGATCCCGGCGACCCGACATTTGTCACTCCTTCCAAGGCGATAGGACCGTATTATTCCGGACCCGAGGCCAGGGCCCTTGCGGCGGCAGAGGGGTGGGCGATGCGCGAGGAGGAGGGCCGCGGCTGGCGGCGGATCGTCCCGTCGCCCGACCCCCTGGAGGTCCTTGAGATCGCGACGATCAGAACGCTCTTCGATGCAGGGACCGTCGTCGTCGCGGGCGGCGGCGGGGGCGTCCCGGTGGTCAGGCAGGGCGGCCTCCTGCGGGGGGTTGAGGCGGTCGTCGACAAGGACCTCGCCGCCGAACGCATCGCCGTCGGCATCGGCGCCGATCTCCTCCTGATGCTCACCGATGTCCCGGGCGTCTTCTCCGGCTTCGGCACACCGGCCCGGACCCTCCTCAACAGCCTGGACGCCGCCACGGCGCGCCGCCTCCTTGCAGAAGGCGAGTTCGGGGAGGGCTCGATGGCGCCGAAGGTGCTGGCGGCGATCCGTTTTGTCGGATCGGGCGGGAAAACAGCGATCATCGCCCACCTCGACGACGCCGAGGCCGCCCTTGACGGAGAGGCCGGGACGCTTTTCACCGCCTGAGCGGGCAGGTCATGCAGTGCGCCCCGCCGTAGCCGCCGGTGGCGCATTTCAGGCTGACCGGCGTCATCTCAAGCCCCTCGGCGTACACCTCCCTCTTATACGGAAAAAATTCCGCTTCTGCCCTCAGGCGCCGGTAATCGGCCTCGGCCTGCGCGAGCAGGGCGGCGTACATGCCTGGCCGCGCCGCCTCCTTTTCCCTGAGCCGCTCCAGCATCATGGGGGCGATCTGCCCGGTGTCCACGGCGACCGCCTCATGGTCCCTGACGCAGAGGAAATTTGAGGCATAACAGAGCTGTTCGAGGGTTGTGACCGGTATAATCGAATATCCTTTCTCTCCAAGATACCCGGCGAGGGTGGTCTGCGCTCCGTCTTCAGGCCGGTACCCCTCCCCCTCGCGGACGAAGACCTCGACCCGGGCGCGGTCGAGGAGGACCGGGTTGCCCACGGCGACGCCTTCGCCTGCAATGTTAAAGTAGGTGTCGAGGTGCATGCTCACCATATAGTCCCGGCCCCTGATCAGGGGGTGCAGGGGTTCATGGACGACGGCGACTTCGTCGAACTCCATGCCCCTCATCAGTGCGGCAATGCCCTTCATATCGGTGCGGACACCACAACCGACGAGGGCGAAATCCCCTGCAGGGATAACGTCCCCGCCCTCCATCTTTCCCTCCGATACCCGTGCGACCGGATCGGCGCCAAGTGCAGAGAGGGCGAGGTGCGTCATCTCGACCTCCATCCGGCGCTCCCGCGTCGCCATCCTCCCGGTCACCATCCCCAGATCGGTGCAGACCTGCTGATCGCGCATGAAATAGAGGTTGTGCATCGTTTCTGTGAGGGTGGTCCCCCCCTTCCTGCCCTGCGCCCCGAGTATGGCGATCGAGAGGAGGTGGGCACTGTCCCGCGCCGCCGGACCGGGATCGGCCTCCGGGTTCAGGCGTTCGGCCGAGGCTTCGAGCGCACTCCTGATCCCGGGCATCTCCTCCGCCCCGCCGAGGATGCTGCTGCAGAGACGGTGGACCCTGACCCCGAAATCTTCGTGCAGCACCTCGCAGAGCCGCCTGTGCTCCCGTTGCGCTGCTCCGAGATCAAAAAAACGCTCGTAAAGATGGTTTTTAGGAGACAGGAGGGCGAAAAAAACCTCTAACCCGGGCTCATGAACGAGCACATCCCGCAACCGGTGCCATTCAGCCTTTGCCCCTGTCTGCATATCCAGAAGGGTGTGTTCTTGCATCTTCAAACTAACCCGACCGCCCTCCGGCAGAAATATCGATCCTTTCATCTATGGGAAAATGCCAGATATGATATATCAACCGCCGAAACCCGGCGCTGACAGTGTAGTTTAATCATGACCGAACATCTGCGTGAATGGGTGACGGTCGCCGGTTCTGGTGGACACATCAGGGCGACCAGGAATACCCTCACGGTCCTGAAGGGAGCGGGTGAGGAGCGCTATGATATCGGCAGGGTCGGTCACCTCATCGTCGTCGGCGGGCATACCATCCACACCTCCGCTGTCGTCGCCCTCGTCAGGGCCGGGGCAACCATATCATTTTTTGACGCCGACGGGTTCCCGGCCGGCCAGATCAATCCGCCCCACCCGCAGGACGCTGAAACGATCAGGTTCGCCCAGCAGAAGGTATCGTGTCACTCCGTCGCCCTGATCTTTGCTCAGGCCGGGATCGACGCGCGTATCCTTGCGATCGAGCGTTACGGCAATGCTCACGGCTGGGATCTCCTGTACGAAGGAGAACTCGAGTTCCTCCACCGGTCGCGCGAGGAGTTGCCCTTTCTTATCAGAATGGAGGAGGTCCGCCGGCTTCACAAACTGGTCAGTGACATGTATTACGAGATCATGGCGCGCACCATCCCGGCAGAACTCGGGTTCAAGCGGCGGGGGAGGAGACCCCATATCGATCCGGTCAATGCCATGCTCTCGTTCGGCTACGCCGTCCTCTATGGTTCGGCAGACGTAACGCTCTCGGCCGCAGGGCTGGACCCGGACTCTGGCACCCTGCACGAAGGGGCCGGGGGCCTGATCTACGATATCATCGACGGGTTCAAACCGTTAATGATCGATGAAACGGTCTTCTCCCTTGCGCGGGGAGGGATCTCTGCCTGCGACTACGATACCGGCGATCGGCGCTGCTACCTTTCTGAAAATCTTATACAAAACCTGCTCGGCGGCATCCGCCGCACCCTTGACGACGGCCGGATCAATACCGTGGTGCGCGACTATGCCTGCGCCCTTCTCTCAGGGACAGAATTTTCGCCGGTCTACTGACCGGTCTCCCGGCAGATGCTGAACTCGGCGTACCTGGAAAGCGGAAGGTCCTCGACCTCCAGGTCCCGTATCACCACCCTTGGACAGGTATAGATCATCCCCAGGAACTTTTCCAGGACCGCATCATCGCCGGTGGCATCGATCTCGACGGTGCCGTTCTGGAGGTTCCGCACCGCCCCCCCGATCCCGAGGGTCGTGGCGATCTTTCTGGTGCAGGCCCGAAAACCGACGTGCTGGACCTTGCCGGTGACCCGCACCCTGATCGTCTTCATACCCTCCCTTCCTGCATCACCCGCATGACAACGTCAAGCTCGTTGAACACTTCGTCGCGCAGATCGTCCTGCCTGATATTTGTAGCGGCGTTCACCGCCATTCCGATGATGTCTCTGCTCTTTTTCTTTTCCCCGATGCTCTGGAGGGAGAGCGCCAGGTCGCAGAGGACATAGACTCTTCTGGAGAGGGGCCTGATGATGCTCGCCTCGTCGAGGCCGAGGAGGAGGATGTTGTCTGCCGCCCGCTCGCGTCCGGCATCCCTGAAATGCAGGAATAATTCAAAGCAGTAGCGCGCGCGCTGCGCCCGGTCGGAAACTCCTTCGATAAGATATTCGAGAGAGGAGATGTCGGGGTGGGCGGAACCTGCGGCGAGCACCTCCTCTGCCGCTTCCATGAGGCGCCTGAACGCCGGATCCTCGACCTCTTCAACGGTGCTGATCCCGATCTCCCCGAAGGTCCGTATTCTGAGGATCTCGTCCTCAATACTCCTGACGACCTCGATTCCCTTCTTTTTGTAGGCCTCGTTCTTTTCTGTGGCGGCCAGCATCAGGTACATCTGGCAGATGCCCTTCTTTACCAGGGCAGAGACGACCGGGATATGTATATCCGCCGTCAGGGCATCGGCCTCGACGAGAAGCCGTTCCGCGTCGCCCTTCTCGCCCGACCTCACCGCGATCGGGACAACCGAGAGGAGCATCGACGCCCGGTCGTAGGGGAGAGGAATGGCGTCGATACCGGCGTAGATACTTTCCATTACATTTTTTGCCCTGTCGCCCTGGGCAACAAGGGTGAAGGCGGAGATGAGAGAGTTCACGTAATCGGTCGGATCTTCGATCGCCTCTATCAGTCCGGTGACCGCCGCAATGTTCTCCTCTCGCGGCTCGATCGCGTGGAGGCTTACCAGGGAGAAGACCAGATGTTTCCGGACGATCCCTCCCATCTCCGGGTCAACCGCCGGCAGAAGGGCCATCGCTTCCTGGAAACAGTCATATGCCTCCTCCGGGTCAACCTTCGCCATCAGCCCTGCGATGTCGGAGAGGATCAGGGCTTTTTCGTGGGCTACCGTCAGTTCTCCGACACCCTCGTGGATCTCCCTGAGGACGCTCCAGCCCCGTTCGAGATCGTGTATCCTGAGGTAGCCCTCGGCGAGCGTGCACATCCCTGAATATCTGGTATAGGGGTTTGCGATCTGGAGGAGGAGCGACTTCGTCAGGTCCATGACCTCGGGCGAACCGCTCGCATATTCGAGGCGCTGGAGCAGAAACGCCATCATTTCGTACGGATCGGTGGAGGCGAGGTCGTCGATGTACGGCTCGAACTCGGCGGCGATCCGCGCCACCATGGCGTCCCGCTCGACCTGGCTCCTGATCTCCAGGACAAACATCACGAGGGGTATGGCGTAGTAGGGGTTCCTGGTGTCTGACAGATATTCTGTGATGATGTCGATGCCGCGGGCGATCCTGATGGAGTAACGCCGTTCGGTCACGGTATCGCCGAGGATCTTGTTCGCCCGTCTGAACACCGCAATTCTGTTCTCCAGCAGGTTTCTACTCTCTGCCGTGAGCGGTTCCTGCATCATCAGGCACCCTACTCTGATCAGCCCCTCAATGATCAGTTCGTTGAGCTGCTGCCGGAGGGAGGGGTCGTCGATATCGCCGGCCACCTCATAGGCGTTTTCCAGGGCGTGGGGCGCTATCCTGTTGATGCCGTACTTCACCATCCCTTTGACGATGTTTCCGGTGGTGTAGAGGCCGAATTCTTTTTCGAGGAGAGGATCGGTCCAGCCCCGCATTCGTTTCAGGAGCGTGAGATCGCCCTGGGAGACGGCGAGATCGGCGGCACGGTCGATGACGCTGCAGAGCGCCTCCGACCTGATCTTCTGCACCCTGATCTCACACGTGAGACCGACGGCCCTCTGGAGGTAGTCCCGGTTCTGGTGAGAGACGCCGAAATCTGACATGTTTGCAACGATCCGGGAGACGGCCGCACCGCTGATCTCGCGGTTGCTGATCTGGCGGGCGATCTCCACCAGGTACGACGGGTCCAGCGAATCGATGAATTTTCGTTCGATCAGGTGATCGATCGCCAGGAGCAGTTGATCGTCGCGGTGGCGGTGGAGGCCGGCGAGGGCGACGATGGAGGAGATGTGGTGGATGATCTCACCGAAACTGGTGTTTCTGGCGATCTCTGTAATGCTCCGCTGGATCAGGCTTTCTTTCGTCTCGGTATCCATCAGTGCGAAGACCCGGTCCCTGATCTGGTCGACCCGGTCCCTCAGCACCCCTGCGCTGACGAGCATGACCGAGGTGTCCCAGAACTGCGTTCCGGTCTGGATGATCTCTGAGAACGAGGTGATCTTCCCGAAGATATCGACGGCGTGCGAAAATGCCCCGCGGCCGAGCATAGTCTGGACAAGCTGGAGGTAGACGGCAAATGCACGCGGCCCTGAAACCGCCTCTTCGATCAGAGGGACGATATCGAGGAGGAACTTTGCCTCTCCCGTCCGCTCGACCACTGCCGTACCGGCCCTGACAATCTCTTTGATCTGGACCTCGTCCTCGGGTCTGAGGCGGGAGTTGAACCTCAGGGCCGCCTCAAGGAAGTAGGGGTCGCCGTTTCGCTCTGCAGCCTGGAGGAGTTCGCCGATGATCGCCTGCAGGGTGAAGGGGTAGGTCTTCTCCACGCCTTCGAGCATGGCGATCGCCGCCCCTTTGTCGCTGGCCCGGCTGATCATCTCGCCGGTGAGGGCGGCTGCAACCTCTGAGAGTTGCGTCTCGGGCAGGTGTTCGAGCGTTTTTAAGACTGCAGGGATGTCTGAGACCTGCGTGCTCAGCGGAGACTTCCATACCTGTGCCACGATGACGTTGATCGAGGCGATACGCCGGATCTTCTGTTTGATCTCCGCAGCGTTCTCCAGCGCCAGAATGATGGTGGGAAAATCCCGTTTTGCGACACCGATCCGCCCGATTGCCCTGGTGACCTCGCTCTGCAGCAGGGAGCGCTTTGAAATGTCTCCAATTCCCTCGATCATTTTGAGGGCCTCGGTGAGAAGGGATGTGTCCCTGATGGTGATGCTCCAGACGATATGGAGCGGGACGATGTCCATCAGTATGGCCGAGCGGTATTTTCGGAAACTGATCTGGTGGAAGACCTCCATCCCGGCATCGATCAGTTCGGCCTCTGCCCGGTCCACACCGGCCTCGATGATCTCTTTTGTAACTTCGGAGAGGATCATCGACTGCGAACTTTTCCGGTCGAGCGATCCGGAGAGGTCGTAGACCGCCTGGAGCCATGCCCGGTCTTTTGTATCGATAAAGATCCGCGAGGCGCGGCGTATGTGATCGTAGATCTCATCTTTCGGAAGGACTGCAGGCAGTTTTGTCAGTTCAGGGTGATTTTCCCGAAACGCCATCTCGATGACCGTGGAGTGGATTGCCTCCAGCAGTTCTTTCTTTTCCTTTCTCTTCGATATCTGAGAAATGTCGTTCAGAAGCAGCTCAATTTCGCTTTGCTCCCCCCGCGCCACCACTGTTTGTATTTTCTTTAAAATATCGGCTTCAGTTTCTGGCAAGGTTTTTCCTACCAGAATATAATATAGCAATAGTTAAAAAAGTTTCTCTATGGTGTCTCAGAATATTCTATAAGATAAAATGAATTGAGGGTATTTATATCAATTGAAGGGGTTTGGTCAGGGCAATAGGGGAGAGGCCCCTGAAGAGGGCTTTAATATCCAAAAGTGGAGATAAAAATAGTGGGGGGTTATTTTACTTCTAACGGGCGATATCCGGGGCCGATGCCCTGATCTCTGCCATGATATCGGCAAAGAATGCGGTGCCGGTTTTTTCATCTTCCGCCTCGACGATGACTCGCATCATCGGTTCGGTTCCCGAGGGGCGGACGAGTGCCCAGGCTCCCTGCCGGTTGATCCTGATGCCGTCCCGGCAGTCGATGTCCTCGCCTGCATGCCGCATCTTTAAGGAGGCGATGACATCTGCGGCATGTTCTGTCCTGATCTTCTCTTTGATGATGTGGTAGGCCGGCATGGCGTCCAGGAGGGCGGCGAGAGGTGCGCCCGCCGCATGGAGCAGGCCGACCATCATTGCGGCGGTCATGCCGCCGTCGCGGCAGAACTGGTGCTCCGGGTAGATGAGCCCGCCGTTTCCTTCTCCTCCAAAGGCGACGGGTTTTCCGGCGGCGATGAGTTTGCGCATCTGCCTGGCGACATAGATGCTCCCGACCGGCGTGAACTCCACTTCACACCCGTTCTCTTCTGCCACCGCCCCGGCGATCAGCGAGGTGGATACCGGGGTGACGACGAGCCCTTTTGTCTGTTTGCAGATGAAGCCTTCCACAAGGCCGAACTCCCTGTTTTCTTCGACATACCTGCCGAGGTTGTCGATGAACACCGCCCTGTCGGCGTCGCCGTCGTGGGCAACGCCGAAGGCGGCGCCGGTTTCCCTGACCAGTTCGGCAAGGGGCGCGAGCCCTTCTGGGCTCGGTTCAGGGAGGCGGCCCGGGAACCGGCCGTCCATCTGACCGTTGATCGTGTGGACGGTGCAGCCCAGGCGCGCGAGGATCTGCGGGGTGGTCTGTGCCGCCGGGCCTGAACCGGGGTCGACAACGACGGTCATGCCCTGCCCGATGCCGGGAGGGAAATGGCCCACGATGGCATCGATGTAGGCTTCCCTCAGGTTCGGCTCGCTCTTCTTCCCGCCGACCTCGTCCCAGGGCACGGTTTTAAACGATCCCGAGAAGAGGATCTCTTCGAGGTGCAGCGTCTCTTCGTCTCCCATCTCGGTGCCGTCGGGCTCGATGATCTTGACGCCGTTGTACTCCGGGGGGTTGTGCGAGGCGGTGATCATTGCCCCCGCCTCGAACCCGCCCATCACGATATACTGCAGTGCCGGTGTTGGCAGGATGCCGCAGTCCACGACGTCGCACCCGGTCGCCATCAGCCCTGCCGAGACGGCGCATGCAAGGGCCTCTCCCGAGGTCCGTGTATCTCTCCCGATGGCGATCCGCCCTTTGCGCATTGTCCCGAGCGCTTTGCCGATCCGCATCGCAAGGTCCGGCGTCATGTCCTGACCGATGACGCCCCTGACCCCGTTTGTCCCGAACAATCTTTTTTGTACTCGTTCGTCGCCCATGGTCTTCCTCAGTGTTTATTGTGGGCTTCGCTCTTAAGCCGGTCGATTGCCCGGCTCATGGCCAGAAAAGCCTCCTGCCGGTGCTCTGCAAGGATTGCGAAGTAGGTGATGTCCTCGCCGGCGTACAGCCGCCCTTTGCGGTGGTGGAAACGCGCGCCGATGACGCCGGGCGTCTCTGCGGCCTCGGCCTCGATCTCCCTGATCAGGGGATCGATCGAGGGGGAGAAGTCCATGTACGCGGTCCTCTCCTCGCCGGTGATCTCCCTGACGAGGCCGTTGAACGAGAGGATGCACCCGGCCCGTTCTGCCGGGCAGGAGCGCCGCAGTTCCCTGACGACGCCCTGCATCGTCTGGAACTCCTCGAACCGGTCGAGGCGCTCGATCACTTCTGCCGGTGTGGCCGGGTTTTTCAGGACGACGTCCTCTGTTTCGAGGTCGCCGATGACGACCCGCGGGAACGGAATCGTCTTGAACCCCTCGATGATGCAGTACTCGGTGCCGGCATCGCAGAGTTCGGTCAGGACGGCGGTCAGTTCTGGCGCGCTGCTGATGGTCACCGCCTTTTCGTCGTCGATCCCGACCGATCGCCCTGCGCCCGCCTCTGCGTACCTGGTGGTGTCCTTCCCCTCTTCGATCGCATACCTGTCGTGACCGAGGTGCTTGACGGCGGCGACATTTCCCTTCGCCTTCAGTTCCCTGATCAGGTCCACGATGAATGTGGTCTTGCCGGTGTTGGACCGGCCGACGATCTGGATGATCTTCATTCTTTCTCACTTCCTGAATTTTTTATTCGCTCTTTGAGGATTTCGGCCGAAGAACGCGAGACGTTCTTCATGACGGCGGCGACCCGGTCTTCGAGGTCGATCTCCTCGTCGATCTCAAGGGCGGTCCCCTCGATCTCCATCAGGAACCGCGCCACCTCGCTCGACTCGAAGAGGATGTCGTCGAGCTCTTCGGGCGTGAAAAAACCGCAGAGGGCGCCGTAGAAGAATGTCGCCCCGGCCATCTTCACCTTGTTCCGAAAGGCGTTGCGGGCCTGGTTCACCGCCTGCGGCGTGTAGGGTTCGGTCATGAACGGGACGAGTTCTGGCAGGTGTGCGCCGATGAAGGTCATCTCGGCCCCGCTCGTGGTCTGGAAGTCGGCGCAGAGGCGGGCGATCGCCCACTCGCGCGCCGTGATGTAGGTGTGTTTGCGGAGAAACTGGTTGACGCGGTGGTAGGTCGAGCCTTCGACCTTCCTGAACTTCCGGTATTTGTTGATCTCGTCGGAGCGGTCTTCCGGCTGTCCCATTGTATGCTGACGCATTGGTTTTTGTGGGTATCAATATTACCGGTATGCTTCTGCCGGTCTCGCCCTCTTGCGATGGTAGGTGCGGCAGGGATCTCTCGTCCGGGGGCTCTGAAGGTCGCCGGATCCTCTCACAGTTACATATAGCATCATACGGTTTATGGTGCTCTCGACCTCCCGGTTGATCTGATCCTGTCCGTCCGGAAGTATGAACTCCCGGCGCGAAGATGGAAGAAAGCGAATGAATAATGCTCGCACCGGGAAAAGTGAAGATTTCTGCAAAGCCGAAAAAACTACAAAAAATTACTCCGCGCGCACGATTGCTCCTGACATGCGGGGAAGGATCGGGCGGAGCATCTGTCGATGAAAAAATCCTGATGGTCCGGCTGGCGTGTTTGCCCGTTCCTGCTCCAATCGCAGTTTTAAGGGACGGCAGGCCCCGCGGCAGAGGGAGAATCTGATTCCGTACCCGCACACAACCTCCGCCCCGCGCCGGGGGTTGCACCCCCGGACCCCGCACACGATTGCCCTGGATATGCGAGGGCGGGAGGAGCGGGGCCTCTCTTGATGAGAAATGATGGACGGTCATGCCGGCGTGGTTTGCCTGTCCCTGCCCCAATCGCAGTTTTACGGGGCGGCAGGCCCCGGCAGAGGCGTACCCTGAAATTTCATGCGGTCGCACAACGCCCGCACCGCGCTGGGGGTTTCACCTCCGGACTCCCAATTGCGATGGACTCCGAAAAGAGCGAACGGGACGTCCGGGGGGAGAGTTACTGTATTCCTGCCTATCATGAGCGGCGGTCCAGGGGCGTAGTCCTCCGGCGCAGGCACGCCCGAATGGGATTTCAACAGGGGCGTTTTTTTCTGATCTGGTTCGATTATATTTTTCTTCGGTGGGTGGCCGGTTCTTACCCTTCTGTCTTCCTGGTCCAATCGCGGGATGGATCTGTGGCGAGAATTCCGGTGGGCGGGTTCGGAAGTGCAGGGTTCATGAAAAAAAGGCCATCGGATGTCCGGTCGGGCGATGAAATATGGGGCCGGTCGGGGTGATCCTTCTGTGTGGCAGCGTTCACTTTCTCCCCGCACGGCCCAGCCTTATATGTCCTCATTCAGATGTTCTTTCACGGGGCTTCAATCCGCCATTGGATCCCCTGTCTCCTGAACCTTCTTGAATGTGGGTGAGCAGAACATCTGGTGCCCTCCTTTACCGGGGCTGCCTGTCTCTGCCGGTTCCCTCTGAATCGGCAGGTGGCCGCGCCCTTGTGTTCCGGGCTTCTTTTTTCTCTATCTTCGCGGCTTTCGCGTCTTCGCGTGAGGTGTGTTTCCTCCTTTTGGGCGTCTCGTGAATATCTCACGCGAAGGACGCGAAAAGATGCAACGGTGATTTCGGGGGCTTTTTGAACCTCCCATACCGAGTTTGAGGTCTCCCCTGTAATCACAGGGAGGGAGCGCGGATCCCTCTGCCTTCTCCATGCTGCCTGCCAGGGTTTTCACCCCCGGGCTCCTCATTGCGATGGGTCCCGGAAGAGCGACCAGGACGTCCGGAGCGGGAGCGTGCCGTATCCTCCTCTATCCTGGGCTGGGGTCCGGGGCAGCAGTCTCTCGCCATAAGTGCGCCAGAATGGGATTTCAACCGGGCCTATCCGGGCTTCTTTTGTCCCTGTCTTCGTAGCCTTCCTGTCTTCGCATGAGGTGGGGGACCAGGGCACGTCTCTGCCGGCGTGGCCTGCTGCCTCTTCAGGTCTCCTCCTCTGGCCGCGATGGTCGGTGGCATGTTCCTCCTGTGCGTTTCGGGGAATTTTCTGGCGCGAACTCCTCCGGGATCTTTTCCTCGTACAGGGGGGTGCGTTCCGGATCTCTGGTTTTGTGTGCTGCCCTCTGCCTGATGGGCATGCGGCGCCCCTCCCTATATAAATGACGCTCGTAGATGTGCCGGGGCGGATTCTTTTCCGCGATATGGTGGGAAACCATGGGGGTGTTCCCCCTGGCCCGCTGATGTGCTGTTAAATCGCTTGATATGTGGTTCTTTTGTGGGGATCCTTCGCGCAGGTATGTTGTTGTTCTGCTGGTGGCCGGCTGCCCCGGGCGGTGATATCCTGCGGGCGTCCTCGATATTTTTTGTCCTGCCGACTTCGTGTGTGGGTGGGGTGCCCGAACCATCTGTCGCCAAATGTATATTCTGCGACAAAGTTATATGCGTGGCCCGCTGATAAAATAAATGATGAAAACCGGTCATTTTTCAGAGTGCCTGGATCACTTCGAAATCTACCTCAAAATGCGAAATTACTCCCCCAGGACCATCAAAAGTTATGAAGAGACGGTCCGGCACTTTGCCCGCTATGTGTGGCTCTGCCGGCATGGCGATCCCGGTTCTTTTGACGAGGACGCATTCGCGGCGGCCGGCCTCGACTCCCCGGCTGAGGTCCCCACGTCGGTGGTGAACAACTATCTCTCCTGGCTTGCCGAACGGCGCTCCTATAAACCCAGGACCCTGCACCGCATGATCTCCTCCCTCTCGTCGTTCTATTCGTACCTCTATGCGCAGGGGGCCATCTCTGCCGATCCCATGCCGGCCGTGGAGCGGCCGCGGGTCAAGAACCAGGAACTGAAATATCTCAAGCACAGCCAGGTGATCCGCCTCCTGAAGTCCATCGATGACGATACCGACCGTTTGATCGTCAGGTTGATCTATGCGACCGGCGTCCGCGTCTCCGAGCTCTGCAGCATCGATATCGGGGACATCGATTTTGAAGAGCACACCATCCGCGTAAAGGGCAAGGGCGACAAAATCAGGACGGTCTTTGTCGACGAGGAGACGCTCGCCGAGATCGAGGGGCATATCGGGAACACGATCATAGGGCCGCTCTTTGTCGGTCAGCAGGGCAAGAATCTCTCTCCGAGGACCGTGCAGCGGATCTTTCAGCGGTATGCGCCGCCCGGCATCACGCCGCATAAGATCCGTCATTCCTACGCCTCAGAACTCTACCGGCGCTCGAAGAACCTCAGGGTCGTCCAGGAAAACCTCGGCCACTCTTCGATCAAGACGACCGAGGTCTACCTGCACACCGACCTCGACGAGCGGCAGGCGGTGTACCGGCAGTACTTCCCGCTCTCAAATGGGGGCGGGGAGGGGCGATAAACCGTATGTTGCTATATCGGTGCGCGCCCCCTGGATCTTCTCTGTGTGAGTACGGATGACCGGGACAGTCGTTTCTGCCTCCCGCGTTTATCGCCCCTGTGTTCCCGACCAGAGTTCCCGGCGCCCGGCCTCAAGCAGACGGTTCGGCCTCCGCATAAACCCTGCCGCGGAGACGACCGGCCGCCCGCTCACCTCTTCGAGGGACCGGATCCATGCCGGTCCGTTTTCCGACCTCATGAGGTGGTGGTCGAGGATGAGCGTCCCTGCAATCTCTGCACCATGGATCGCCCGCGAAAAAGCCGCTTCTTCTTCCGCCCGGTCGATCGACGGGAGGTAGAGCGGCGGGCCGGAAGAAAAAACGACCGTCGGCTCCCATGCCTCGATGAGACGCACCGCCTCGTCGGAGCGGAGCTGGGTATCCGAAGCATGGACAAAACACTGCGCTCCTTCGCGCACCGCCACCATCATCACCGCACCCGCCCTGCCGCCGTGGGGGACCGGCAGGGAACAGGCGACGACGCTATCGTTGGTGCCTTCCGCGTTCTGGAGGGGACCTCCGGTTGCCTTCTCGATATCGCCGCGCCGCCCTGATGAACGGCGGGAAAGCATGTCCGGTCCCTTCGCGAGGAGGCGGCAGCCTTCCGGGAGGGTGAACCCGGCGAGGGGGATCTGGTGGGGGTCTGGTTCACTCAGGGGCACATGGTCGCCGTGGTAATGGGTGAAGACCACGTCGGTCGCCCGCGGCAGCCATGCGAGGATCGCCCGGCGTATCCCTGCCGCCGCTTCTCTTTCAGCAGGGTGAGGCGGCAGTCCAAACCGCCGGGGGGCGAGGGCGACGCCGGGATCGATGAGCACCGTCCGCCCCCCTGCCTCGACGACCGTCGCCATCGAGCGGGCGCCGAGAGACTCGGCGCCGAGGATCGTGATCTGCACAATGGTGTCGCTTTCGTCCCTGTGATGCCTTA
>Ga0209269_1001285_pt1 | contig 13945 bp, 6 predicted proteins | sample MTBAKMMethaMetaG_FD_187455 | JGI IMG/M metagenome (GOLD analysis project Ga0209269, IMG submission 187455) | Enrichment culture microbial communities from Arthur Kill intertidal strait, New Jersey, USA, that are MTBE-degrading - MTBE-AKM (Arthur... | ecosystem: Environmental > Aquatic > Marine >... | reverse complement strand
AAATTGTGTGGTTGGCTCTTCCAATGGCTTTGGCCGCCGGTGTTTTGATGTTGCGTCCAGAATTGAGTGATGAAAAGCGGTTTGTCGGATTTCTTGTGGGCACCGCGCTGGTTTTAACCATGATGGTTGAATTTGTTCGATTGTCTGGCGACATCGGACGGATGAATACAGTATTCAAGTTTTATTTACAAGCCTGGACGCTGTTGTCTGTATCGGCTGGAGCCGCCTTCTTCTGGTTACTTCCAGAAGTACAATTGAGATGGAAACCAGGCTGGCAGACCGCATGGCAGACTGGAATCACGTTACTTGTGGGGGGCGCTTTATTATTCCCAATCTTCGGTGGGTTTGACAAAATTCGCGATAGAATGAGTTCTATCGCGCCGCACAGCCTGGATGGGATGGCTTATATGGCCACCGCTGAATACGCCGACAATGGCCAGACCATGCAGCTGGCTGAGGATTACCGGGCTATTCAATGGATGCAAGAAAATATCAAAGGCTCACCGGTGATCTTAGAGGCAAATGTGCCAGAGTATCGCTGGGGCAACCGCTATACGATTTATACCGGCTTGCCGGGTGTGGTGGGGTGGAATTGGCACCAACGCCAGCAGCGGGCAATTGCCCCAGGAGACTGGGTTTGGGAAAGAGTAAATGCCGTTGAAGCATTTTACCTTTCCACAGATAAGACTGAAACCAGGCATTTGCTTGAGAAGTATGACGTAGAATATATTGTTGTTGGTCAGCTCGAACGCGCGTTTTATAGCGGCCCCGGACTGGATAAATTCTCACAATGGGATGCGGATCTCTGGCAAAAAATTTACCAGGACGGACAAACAGCGATTTATCAGGTTCTTCGATAATCAAAATTTGAACGGAGCTATATGGTTGCTTTCTTAAAGTGGTACTTATGGATCTCCATATTGGGAGTGCTGGGACTACCAGTGATCTCCAAATTATTTCCGTTTCTCAAGGATAAGGGGCTTTCCTTCGCGCGTATCACTGGCCTTTTGGGTTGGGGATTTAGCTTTTGGATTCTGGCAATGTTTGGGGTTCTGCAAAACAATGCCGGTGGTCAATTGATCTCCTTGCTCATATTGGCAGGCGTCGCTTTTATCTGCGTGCGGACAATCGATTGGCAAGTTTTCATTCACAATATCAAAGTCAATTGGCGTGTCATTCTTGTCAGCGAGATTTTATTCCTGGTTGCTTTTGCATTAATCGCCCTAATGCGCGCTACTGACCCGGTGATCTCTGGCACAGAAAAGCCAATGGAACTTGCTTTTATTAACGCCATTACCCGCTCAACAAGTTTTCCGCCCCATGATCCATGGTTATCAGGGTATTCCATCTCATATTATTATTTCGGATATGTGATGGTGGCCATGATTTCCAGTATCACAGCCACATCAACTGGGGTTGGTTTTAATTTGGCAATCGCTTTGTGGTTTGCAATGACCGCGCAAGGGGCATTTGGGGTGGTGTTTCATTTGTTGACCGCCCAACGGGAAGAGAAAGGTGAGCCAAACCATGGTGTGCTCACCGCGCTGCAGTCTTTATTGGCGCCGCTGTTCATTTTAATTGTCAGCAATATTGAAGGCTTTTTTGAAGTGCTGCATAGCGCCGGTTTGTTTTGGAAACAAACTGAAAACGGGGAATGGTTTTCTCCTTTTTGGGCCTGGTTGAACATTCAGGAATTGGTTAATCCACCAACACCTCCTTTCAGTGGCGTGCCAGAACGAATCGGCGGGATCTGGTGGTGGCGCGCTTCGCGGGTATTGCAAGATTTTGATCTTTCCGGAGCAAACCGGGAGATCATCGATGAGTTTCCATTCTTTACTTATTACCTGGCTGATTTACACCCGCACCTGTTATCCATGCCGTTTGTAATTCTGGCAATCGCGGCGGCGATTAACCTGTATTACGGGCGCGACCAATACATCCATGAAGGCCAGAATATTTTTGCCTGGTTCAGAGACTTTATTTATGGTCAAAACCAGCCCCTGAAAACCACTTTTATTGGCAAACGGGTGATGCAATGGGAGTTTTTGTTTACCGCCCTGGTAATGGGGTCTCTCTCTTTTTTGAATACCTGGGATTTTCCAATTTATGTAGGAGTCTATAGCCTGGTGGTTGGGCTAATCTATTATGAGCGTCATGGATGGAACCGTGATTTGGTATTCGCCTTTTTTGAAACCGGAATCAGCACTGGAATTGCGTCGGTTCTAATCTATTTGCCTTTTTATGTGGGTTTCTCATCCCAAGCGGGCGGTTTTTTGCCCAGCCTGTCCTTCTTCACTCGTGGTGTGTTTTTCTGGGTGATGTTTTTACCGCTGCTGCTGCCCATCTTTATTTGGTTGGTCTGGCTGTGGAAAAAACATTCAACACCAAATGCATGGAAGAGCGGTTTGCGTTTTGCTGGAATTCTGGTTGGGGGTCTATGGGCATTCTCATTCTTGGTCAGTCTATTGATCTTGTTGATCTCAGCCGCTGGCGGTTTGTTTGGCGGTGGAGAAGGAAGACTGGCCGGCTGGATGATGGAAATCAGTGCTTTAGGCGGGCTCTTTACCGGGCTGCATGGAAGCGCTGATACCGGGGAATTGATTCTGGGTTCATTGGCTCGCCGGCTGGCGCAACCGGGCACCTGGTTGACCCTCTTTGCGTTGATTACTTTGGTATGGGGCGGCTTCTCCGTATTTGGAAGAAAAGAAATCAACGAAGAGGAAGAACCGCATAATCCTCAACCGCGAAGCGCTGGATTCGTGCTGATCCTGGTTTTAATGGGCGCTGGATTAACCCTGGTTCCTGAATTTATTTATCTGCGAGACCAATTTGGCTGGCGGATGAATACCATATTTAAGTTTTATTTTCAGGCCTGGATTGTTTGGGGGATTGCGGCCGCTTACGCCAGTGCGGTGATCATCCGTGATTTACGCGGATTTGGGCGGCTTTTTTCTCAAATTGCTTTGTTTTTGGTGATCTTTATGGGGTTGTGTTACCCATATTTTGGGATAGTGCAAAAATTCCGTGGGGTTAATTCGATGGAGCAATTTAACCTGGATGGGACCGCATACATCGCGGAATACAATCCAGATGAATCCGCGGCAATGCAATGGTTAAAAACGGCTCCCTTGGGCAACCTGGTAGAGGCCGTCGGTGGCAGTTATAGTGGATATGCCCGCATCGCCACACATACCGGGCAGCCAAATTTGCTGGGATGGCCGGGACACGAAAGCCAATGGCGGGGCGGCGCGGTAGAAATGGGATCTCGTCAAAGTGATATTATCACGCTTTATGAAACCAATTCCTGGGATACTGCCCTGGAAATAATTCAACGTTATGATATTCAATACATATATCTTGGCAATTTGGAATGGCAAACCTACCGGGTAAATGAAAAGAAATTTGAAGGTAACCTGGCGAAAGTCTTCCAAAACGCGGGTGTGACGATCTATGCAGTGAACGAGCAATGAGTGAGTTACCATGATTAAGTTGAATAAGAAGATTACGATTGAAACCTTACTTTACCTGGCAGCATTAATCCTTGCTGTTTCTTTCCGTCTGGTGAAGTTAGACGCAGCGGCTTTAAACAATCAGGAAGCCGTCTCCGCGCTGCAAGCGTTGCGTTTATCGCATGGTGAATTTGTGTCATCTGGCAGCGAACCACTCATTATGGTCTGGAATGCCATTTTATTCTTCTTCACTGGCAGCAGTTCATTTTGGACCCGATTCTTTCCGGCGATGTTTGGCAGCGCTCTGGTGTTAATCGCGCCAATGCTGCGAAATCAAATTGGGAAGGTGCCGGCTTTGGTTTTGGCATATTTAATCGCGGTAGATCCATCCCTGATCGCCGGGTCGCGACAAGTTTCCGGCTGGCCGCTCGCGCTGTTTGGATTGTTAGCTGGATTGGCTTTTCTTTATCATGACAAAATTTGGCAGGCTGCTTTATCTTTCGCGATTGGTTTGTTAGGGGGAACCAGCCTTTGGTTGGCTATATTGGTGGGATTGATTTGTTTCACTTGGGAAAAAGTCTCGGGAAACGAAATAAAAATTCAAATTCCAGTCGGCCAAGCCAGGCAATTCGCGGCCTGGTTCTTTGGTGGGGTATTGCTGCTTGGCAGCGGCTTCTTTTTGATCCCCAATGGTTTGACCGCGATTGGCACTTCTTTTGTTAATTTTATTTCTGCTTGGGGAAATCCGGCACAGATTTCTCCAAGTCAGATCATCGTGGCAATTTTTTCGTCAGCGACAGTATGGATATTTTTTGGGGTGTGGGAGATATGGGATGGAATTAAAACCCACAATCCTTTTACCATCCTATGTGCTCGATTCATTGCCGCTGGGTTACTCATTTTATTGGTATATCCAGGGCGGGAAGTGATCCATGTCAGTCTTGTGACAATTCCTTTGATGGTATTAGCCGCAAAGCGAATGTCTCGATTTTTATTCTGGAGGGATGATAATCCTTTGGTTCTAGTTGGAATCAGCCTGATAGACCTGGCTTTGATACTCTTTCTCTTATACAACCTCATGCGGATATTCAGCGGGCAACCCGGGTTAGGAGAAAATCCTTATCTATTGCGCTGGTTAAGTATTTCCGCGGGAATGGCGTTGCTCATTTTGGTGTCATTGTTAATCGCGTGGGGATGGTCAGAAACGCTCTCGCCCAGAGCAGTGGTTGTTGGTATTTTGTTGGGATTGAGTCTTTTCCAGGGCTTTTCTACCTGGGGGGCAACTGGATTGGGACGGCGACCAGAGGGTGAAATTTGGTGGAGAGGCGCGTGGATTCGAGACGCAGATTTACTTCAGCAAACCATTGGAGACATTGCTTTATGGAACACCGGAGAGCGTGATGGACTGCAAATTGTTGTAGCGGGTGTGCAATCCCCGGCGTTAACCTGGCAGCTTCGAAACCTGAAACCTCAATATGAGACCGTTCTTGCTGCGGCACAACAACCAGACATTGTGATTACCTACGAGCAAGATTCTTTAGGTTTATCCGCGGCGTATACTGGTCAAGACTTTATTTGGGAAAGCAAGCCTGCGTGGTCTTTGATGATGCCGTTCGAGTGGATAGAATGGATGGTAAGCCGGAATGCGCCTTATCAAAATGACACCCTGGTGTTATGGGTGCGCAGTGATTTGGTCCCAGGAGAAAATAGTTCAATTGGTCAGGGTGTCCCATAGGAGGGATTTAAGGTTCATGTCTCAAAGTCAACAACCTTACCGGGTAAAGTTAATTAATCGATTTGGCCGGTTGATTCTGCGACCGATTGGACGGCTAATTTATCGTTTGTTTGCCAGGCCTACAATTCAGGGCTTAGAAAATGTGCCTCAAAATGGTCCATATATTATCGCTATCAACCATATTTCGATCTTTGAGCCCCCTTTTGTGATTCCCTTTTGGCCATCTCCTCCCGAGCCTTTAGGCGCGGCAGAGGTCTGGAGAGAACCGGATAAAGCCTTGCTGGCGAAATTCTATGGAGGAATCCCTATCGATCGTGATAGTTATGATCGCCAGGCGTTGGAAAATGTAGTGACGGCGATACAAGCTGGGGCAAGGGTGCTTATTGCTCCGGAAGGGAGACTATCCCGAGTGCCTGGATTAAGGCGGGCAAAATTAGGAATTGCGTATCTGGCAGAGAGAACTAATGCTACAATAGTGCCGGTTGGTATTTCTGGCGCCACACAAGATTTTTTGAAAAAAGTACTCAAAGGGGAAAGGCCTCCCATTAGCATGCATATCGGTCAGCCTTTTAAATTGCCTCCAATTAGCGAGCTGATGGGAAGCAGGAAAGATGTTTTTCAACAAAATGCCGACCGGGTAATGGCGCGGATTGCGGCTTTACTGCCAGAAGAATATCGTGGTTTTTACGCGGATTTTTCCGCATATCTTTAAATTGAATTGAGTGATCAAAATGAGTTTGCCAAAAAATATTGCTATTGATGGGCCTGCCGCCTCTGGTAAATCCACCGTAGCTGAGATATTAGCCAATCGAATCGGTTATTTGTTTTTTGATACTGGTGTGATGTATCGGGCGGTGACCTGGGCGTCATTATTGACGTTAAGCGGGGTGGATGACGAACAGGCTGTTTCTCGTTTGGCGGAAGAGATCGATATAGATGTTAAACCGCCCTCTATCCAGGATGAAAGAAAGTATGACGTGTTGGTAAATGGAAAAGATGTAACCTGGGATATCCGCAAACCAGAAGTGGATCGCAATGTTTCCCGGGTATCAGCATATGCCGGTGTAAGGCGCGCAATGACCGCTCAGCAACGAAAAATTGGAGAGCGTGGGCAAGTTGTCATGGTCGGACGTGATATTGGGACAGTAGTATTGCCGGATGCCGCGCTTAAGGTTTATTTGGACGCCTCAGTGGAGGAACGCGCCCGCCGCCGCTTCGAAGAGATGCAACATCGCCAACAACCTGGGACATATGAAGAAATTTTGCAGGCAATGAAAAAACGGGATGAGATTGATAGTACCCGGGATCTTGCACCTTTACGCCCGGCAGATGACGCGCATATTATGAATACAGATGGAATGAACGTGGATCAGGTTGTCGCAGCCCTGATCGAATTGATCAATCAGTAACAACTTACTTTCATAAAGGCCTACTATGTGTGACACTTTCGTTGCTGTAGGAAATGCTACAAAAGATGGATCTGTAATTTTCGCGAAGAATAGCGATCGAGAACCGAATGAAGCACATCAAATTGTGATCATCCCGGCGGCTGACCACCCAAGAGGCAGCCAGGTTACTTGCACATATAGGCAAATCCCACAGGTGGAACATACTTATGCCATCTTGCTGGCAAAACCGTTTTGGATTTGGGGATCTGAAATGGGTGCAAATGAGTATGGTGTAACGATTGGAAATGAAGCCGTTTTTACAAAAATTCCAGTGGAGAAAAAAGGCGGACTGATTGGGATGGATTTCATTCGTCTGGCTCTGGAACGATCGCAAACAGCCTATGACGCGATGATGTGGATCATCCATTTGCTGGAAGAGTATGGACAGGGAGGAAATTGCGGATTTTCACATCCCTTTTATTATCATAATTCCTTTATTCTGGCGGATTCCCAAGAAGCCTGGGTGCTGGAGACAGCCGGAAAATTCTGGGCGGCTGAGAAAGTAAAATCAGTTAGGTCTATATCGAATGGGCTGACGATTGGGTCTGATTATGATATGGCCAGTGATCATCTGGTTGAATTCGCAATTGAAAAGGGTTGGTGCAAATCCAAAGCGGATTTCCACTTCGCACGATGTTATTCGGACAAACTCTACACAACCCTGTCAGATTCCCGAAAACGACAACAAGATTCTCAATGTCAATTGGAAGCCATCGCGGGAGATATCACCATTTTAGATGCAATGCAAATCTTAAGAAGCCATAACGGCCGGCAAAAATCCTTTTCACCGGATTTCGGTTTGTTAGGTTCTGATGTATGCATGCATGCCGGGTTTGGGCCGGTTCGGGGAAGTCAAACAACGGGTTCGATGGTATCCAAGTTGAATGGAGCGGGTACTACTCACTGGCTGACCGGCACGGCTTCGCCCTGTCTCTCATTATTTAAGCCGGTATGGATCGACACTGGAATCCCACAAGAAGAAACCCCCGCAACCGGGGTGTTTCATGAGGGAAATTTATTTTGGCGGCATGAATTGGTCCACCGAAAGTTAGTTTTAAACTACCCTGAGCTTTCAGAGGGTATCCACAAGGATATCGCGCAGATCCAGTACTCATGGGTTCAGGATTTTGAAAGCCAGACAAATCAATCGGGTGGGAACAGGCGAGAAATGACTGTGTCTTGTTTTCAAAAAGACGAGGAAATGCGCCAAAAATGGATTGCTCAATTATCTCAGCTCAATTATGAGAATAAAGTATCACCTTTTTATTCCATGGCCTGGATGAAGCTAAATCGTCAAGCAAAGATGCCCGAGATCTAATGCTGGGTTGCATTTTTTTTATTGCTTGATGCTATAATCCTCTTTAGATTGCTTATGGAAATTGTAATTACACTGCTGGGGCAAGAAACCTATTTTGAACTACCTTACCAGTTAACCGGCTGGTTGGGCTGGTTGTTTTTGGTATTTGGCCTGGCATTCTCTGTTACCAGAGTATTAAAAAAACGAACAGGAAAGAACAACTTCAATAAACTTGCTTTTGGGGTTTTATTGATTTCTGTACCAGTCTGCGCTTTATTTTTGGGCATCAGACTTCCTGATGATCAGACTTTACCAATTCCAATTACGCCTGTCGAATATTTTTCTCCAGCTTTGATGTTTTTCGCGGCTATCCCCTGGGTATTCGCGGCTGGTTTATTAGGCCCAGTATCAGCGGCTGCCATCGGTCTGGCATCCGGTGTTGTGGCAATGCTTTGGGAAACTCACAGCGTTTTTACTCCCATTGAAATCGCGGGGATAGCCCTTGTTTATGGGTTGTTTATCCGCCAGAGATACCGGACCAGTTTTTATAAACTTTTACGCCATCCAATTTTTAGCGCGATCTTTGTCAGTGTCGCCTCCATCCCTTTCCTGTTGATGACATCATTTTTATCGGGAAAAGGCGGGTTGCCATTGCGAGTCGACTTTGCAATTACTCGAATCTGGCCATTATTAATTTCGCAAGGTGGCCAACTGGTAATTGCAAGCCTGTTTGCCGAAATAGTTTATCTCGCTGGATGGAAGGCGTGGGGCAGTAAAGGGGCACTCGTCCCTTCACCTGAAGAAACTAGTCTGCTTTCACGTTTTTTCTCCCGCTCAATTCCGGTCTTGATTACCTTGATCGTAGCGCTCTTAGTGGGTGACTGGGTCGTTGCGGGTCTTTCGGCGAGGCGACTCATCAATGACCAACTATCCAACTCGGCAAAAATTGCAGCGGAAGGCCTTCCGTATTTTCTCGAGTCAGGTCAGACTTTAATCTCAAGTCTGGCTCAACCGGACTTATTACAGAAGTCTCCAAGTGAATTGGAAGGTTATTTCCACAACCAAATTCAAAACACATTTTTCTTCAAGCAATTATATTTGTTTAATGAAGACGGGAACCCGGTAAGCGGATATCCTGTTAGTGATTTTGGCCAATTAAAGATTAGCATTGAAGAGAATGCCGGTTTACGGCTGGCATTAAAAGGTGTGCCAGTTCAGATTTACACCGTTCCGCCTGAACCAGGCAAAAATTCCGCTCAAATCTCTTTTATCGCGAGTATTCTTGGAGAAAATGGTTCGCCTGCGGGAGTAATATTAGGGCGAACGGATCTACAGAGTAACCCATTTACCTTGTCTTCACTTCAAGCGTTAAGTGAAATTAATAAGAGCGGCGGAGAAGGGCTGATATTGGATGAACATTTTCGGATATTGTTTCATCCACTCCCCAATTTGGTGATGACCAATTATCTTGGGAAGACACCCAGCTCGGCGCAGTTCTTTGATGACACGTCTCCAACAGGCACCAGGCAACTGGTGTATGCTCAACCGTTGGTTGGCCAACCCTGGACTGTTTTAGTAAAAGTGCCAGCGGAGCAAGTACAACGTCTGGCTTTGAATTTATCCTTACCACTACTTGGAATTTTATTCCTACTGTTGGCTGTTTTGTTGGTCACATTGCAATTGGGGATCAATTCGGTTGCGAATTCATTACAAAGCCTGGCGAATGAAACAACTTTGATTGCTCAAGGTCAATTAGATACACCATTAAAACTCGAAGGTGAAGATGAAATTGGGCGATTGCAAAAGGCTTTTGAAAGGATGCGGGTCAGTTTACGCGCCAGATTGTTCGAATTAAATCGCTTGCTCAACGTCAGTCAGGGAGCAGCGTCCAGCTTACGAATCGAAGACGCGATATTGCCCGTGCTGGAAGCGGCTGCAGTTTATGGCGCAACCTCATCGAGAGTTGTATTGGCTCGTGATGTTGAAGATGATTCGGACAAGCAAAATTTATATACCCAGGGGATTGGTCCTTCTACAAAGGATTTTTCCAGCATTGATCGGCAAATCTTTGATTTCATGCGTGAGCAGGCTTCGCTTTCAATTCCAAACTCCAACCGGCTCCGAATCTTACGGTCTGCGGGGCAAAACATTCCTGGCGCGTTAGCTGCGGTTGCTTTGCGAGATGGAAGTGAATATTATGGCGCTTTGTGGATTGGATACAATGAGCCTCGGGTAATTACTCCCGAACAAATTCAATTTTTGAAAACATTAGGTGGTCAGGCTACTTTCACCGCGGTGAATGCGCAACTATATGCTTCCACCGATTTGGAGCGGAGACGGTTGGAGGCTGTATTGGCTTCCACCCCCGAGCCAGTCTTAATGTTTGATCGCAATCTCTGTTTGGTTCTGTGTAACCCGGCAGCCCTTAATGTGAAGGGTTTATTGGCAAGCAATCAACCCGGCACGCCGCTTTCAGAAGTCCTGATAGACCAGGGTTTAATCGGACTCATTTTAAATAATGAGGCCAATAAAGTCTTATCCCGAGAGGTAACTTTAGAAAACAATCGTGTGTATCAGGCCAGCGTCTCCGGGGTTGTTCATGATAATCGCTTAATGGGAAAGATTTGTGTTCTGCAAGATATTACCCAATTTAAAGAATTGGATACCCTCAAGACTGAATTAGTGGCAACCGTAAGCCATGACTTGCGTTCGCCCCTCACCCTGATGCGTGGGTATGCCACCATGTTGCAAATGGTGGGTGAGTTGAATGACCAGCAAAAAACTTATGTCAATAAGATTAACACTGGCGTAGAAACCATGTCCAAGCTCGTAGGGAACTTGCTGGATCTGAGCCGCATCGAATCCGGTATTCGGTTAAAACTTTCCAATATCTCTGCTCAAGTCGTAGTAGAGACAGTGATGAATTCATTAAAACCGCAAGCCAATCAGAAGAAGATTGAAATCAACACGAATCATGTTGGCGAACCTGAAATAATGGTTGAAGCGGATGCAGATCTGTTGACTCAGTGTTTATATAATCTGTTAGATAATGCGATTAAATACACTCCAATCAACGGAAGGGTGGAAATATCCGTTGAAAGGCAAGATGATAAGGTTGTATTTGCGGTAACTGATAGCGGTATTGGAATCGCACCCTTGGACCTGCCACATATGTTTGAAAAGTTCTACCGTAGCAACAGGCGAGAATCATATCAACAACGCGGAACAGGGCTCGGCTTAGCGATTGTAAAATCCATTGCTGAGCGTCATAACGGGCGTGTTTGGGTGGAGAGCTTGCTGGGAAAGGGCAGCACATTTTTCCTTGAATTACCCCTCAGTCAACAAGTGGATGAAGTAATAATTGAATAATTCAAACAGATCAAATGTATTGAAAATATCAACATCTGTGTTATAATATCCATTTGCATGCGTATTCCGGTTTATCAACAATGATTCCAAATTAGCGTCTGAGTAACAAAAAGACTCATACGCTAATTTGAGTTATTTTCACCCAAAACACGAGTGATTTATAGTGTGTTTTCTTTTACTTTCAGGAGGCGCTTAGGTGGAAACTAAAGGTTTAGTGGCGTTGCGAATCAGCCTTGCATCCCCAGAGACTATTCGGAGTTGGTCTTATGGTGAAGTTTTAAAGCCAGAAACGATCAACTATCGAAGACTGCGACCAGAAAAAGATGGTCTATTTTGTGAAGCCATCTTTGGCCCCACGCGTGACTGGCAATGTTATTGTGGGAAATATAAAAATCCGCGTTATAAAGGAATTGTTTGTGACAAATGCGGTGTTGAGGTGACCCGTTCTGCGGTTCGCCGTGAGCGCATGGGGCATATTGACCTGGCGACTCCTGTGGCCCACATCTGGTACACTCGCAGAATTCCTTCCTATCTGGGTTTGTTATTGGATATCTCGCGCAGAAACCTGGATAGGGTTCTTTATTTTGCCCAATATGTAGTGACTTATGTTGACGAGGATGCCCGTTCAAAGGCATTAAAACGGCTTGAAGATGATATCAGTGTGTCTGAACGTGAAGTAGCTCAAAAAAGCAACTTGATGATTTTACAGATCAAGAAAGAACGCGATCAACGGATTGAAGAAATCCAAAAGCAGAAGCAAGACTTGCAGTCTCGTGCGGATGAACAAATTGCATCTCAACTCGAGCCCGTTATGCAGGAAGGGCAGCGGTTGGAGCGTGATTTGCAAGACCAGATGAATGGAACTGCTTCACGGCAGATCATTTTCAATGCTGCCAATGAAGTCATCGCTGAGAAGGGTGAAGCCATCACCAGCCAAACTCTTAGCCATGTTCAGCGAATTGTAAAACAACGCCTGGATGAATTAGAGCACGAATTCAAGGATCAGCTGCAGCGTGACCTGGAATCTTTGGAAATGAAGAAAGCGCAAATCCGCGCTGAAGCTGAAGAGCAGATGGAGTCGCTGCGTAATCAATTGGAAGATCAATCTTCCGCTTCTCAGAACCAGAATTCACGATTGCGTGATGAACTTCACGATCTGCGTGTTTTTACATTCTTGAGTGAAACCCGCTATCGTGAACTAAAACAACGCTGGGGTCAGGTTTTCAGAGCCGACATGGGCGCAGAAGCGTTCTATGATATTCTACGCCGCCTGGACCTGGATAAATTGTCTGAGGAGTTGTGGAATGAGGTTCGCACTACCAAAAGCAAGCAGAAACGCAAGAAAGCGACCACTCGCCTCAAAGTACTAGAAGCATTCCGCCGCTCGGCAAACCGTCCTGAGTGGATGATTCTGACCGTTTTGCCGGTCATTCCTCCCGATTTGCGCCCGATGGTGCAATTGGATGGTGGCCGCTTTGCTACCTCTGACTTGAATGATCTGTATCGCCGTGTGATCAACCGCAATAATCGTCTCAAACGTTTGTTGGAGCTTGGCGCACCGGACGTAATCGTTCGCAATGAGAAACGCATGCTGCAAGAAGCCGTAGACTCATTGATTGATAACTCTCAACGCGGAAAGGCGTTGTCTCGCCGGGGGCGCCGCGAACTGAAATCCTTAAGCGATATGCTCAAAGGAAAGAAAGGTCGCTTCCGCCGCAACTTGTTGGGCAAGCGTGTTGACTACTCTGGACGTTCGGTGATTGTGGTAGGTCCTAAGCTCAAACTTTATCAATGTGGTTTACCAAAAGCCATGGCCCTGGAGCTTTACCGCCCATTCGTTATCGCCCGGTTGGTAGAGCACAATTATGCTGCCAATGTGAAAGGCGCTCGCCGGTTCATTGAACGCAACCGCCCTGAGGTGTGGGAAGTATTGGAAGAGGTGATCCAGGATCGTCCGGTTCTGCTGAACCGCGCGCCAACGCTGCACCGCTTAGGTATTCAGGCGTTTGAGCCCGTTTTGATTGAAGGAAGCGCGATTCAACTTCACCCGCTGGTAACCACCGCTTTTAACGCGGACTTTGATGGTGACCAGATGGCTGTGCACGTACCCTTGTCTGAGAAAGCAGTGTTTGAAGCTCGTTCATTGATGCTGGCTTCCCGCAACCTGTTGAAACCAGCCGATGGCGAACCCATTATCAGTCCATCGAAGGATATGGTTCTGGGTGTGTATTATCTGACCATGATGGATGATCGCACTCATAAGGGCGAAGGGCGAATATTTGCAGATATGGATGAGGTGGAGCTTGCCTACAATCTGGGGCAATTGGATATCCACGCCAAAATCAAATTATATACGACCACATGGTACGACGAAAATAATAATCGATTAACCAGTCCAATGACTGGTTTGGTGGATACTTCTGTTGGGCGTGTCATTTTCAATCGCATCTTGCCTGAGCAGGTTCAGTTCATGAACGATGTTCTGGATAAAGGCGGTGTGAAAGATTTGATCGCTGAGGTTTACGAAATTTGTGGTCCAGAAGTTACCACCGAAGTGTCTGACTCGGTAAAGGATATTGGGTTTGAATACGCGATGAAATCGGGCGCAACCATCGCGGTGGCCGACATCACTATTCCTGAAGAGAAA
>Ga0209269_1001283_pt1 | contig 13978 bp, 13 predicted proteins | sample MTBAKMMethaMetaG_FD_187455 | JGI IMG/M metagenome (GOLD analysis project Ga0209269, IMG submission 187455) | Enrichment culture microbial communities from Arthur Kill intertidal strait, New Jersey, USA, that are MTBE-degrading - MTBE-AKM (Arthur... | ecosystem: Environmental > Aquatic > Marine >... | reverse complement strand
TGATCGAGGAGGTGCCGATCTCGGTCAGGTACGACGTCCCGCACAAGCACAAGAAGAACCCGGTGAGCCACGGGCTCGGGGTGCTGGCGACGATTGTGGGGCTGATCGGCTACAAGAGGCCACTGCTAACCTTTGGTATCCCCGGCCTCCTCCTCACCTGTGCCGGCACCGGTGCCGGCATCTACACCTTCTCGGAGTTCGTCCGTGCTGACCAGTTCCACTACATCGTCTTCACCCTGGGGATCTCCACCCTCTTCTTCGGCCTCCTCCTGATGACCATGGGGTTGATCCTGAACTCGCTTGTTCAGATCATGAGGAGCACGGGGGCACGTCGGGAGGTGGTGGCGTGATCTCGATCGTCCTCGGCACCAGGCCGGAGATCATCAAGATGTCTCCGATCATCAGGGCATGCGAGGCACAGGGGGTTGATTACTTCATCCTCCACACCGGCCAGCACTACTCGTACGAGATGGACCGGACCTTCTTCGAGGAACTCGAACTCCCCGACCCGAAGTACAACCTCGACGTCGGCTCGGGCACCCATGCCGACCAGACCGGCCGGATCATGACCGGCATCGAGAAGGTCCTGATGGAGGAGCGGCCCGATGTCGTCCTCGTCCAGGGCGACACGAACACGGTCCTCGCCGGGGCGCTCGCCGCCGCGAAGCTGCATATCAGGGTCGGCCATGTGGAGGCCGGCCTGCGAAGCTTCGATCGCACGATGCCCGAGGAGATCAACCGGGTCGTCGCCGACCACATCTCCGACTACCTCTTCGCCCCCACCGAGACCTCCAGGCAGAACCTCCTTCTGGAGGGGATCGACGACGCGAAAATCATCGTCACCGGCAACACGGTGGTCGACGCCGTCTACCAGAACCTGGAGATCTCGAAGAAGCGGTTCAATGTTCTGGGTGCAATGGGGCTGAAGCCCGGGGAATACTTCCTGGTCACCGCTCATCGGGCCGAAAACGTGGACGTGAAGGAGCGCCTGGAGGGGATGCTCCGCGGCCTCTCTGCGGTCGGGCATGCGTACTCCCTCCCGGTGATCTTTCCCATGCACCCGAGGACGGCGAAGATGGTGCAGGAGTTCGGCCTCTCCCTGGACGGGATCACGGTGACGCCCCCTGTCGGTTACCTGGAGTTCCTCCAGCTCGAATCGAATGCACGGCTCGTCCTGACCGACTCGGGCGGCCTGCAGGAGGAGTCCTGCATCCTCGGGGTGCCTTGCGTCACCCTGCGGGAGAATACTGAGCGGCCTGAGACGGTTGAGGTCGGGGCGAATGTGCTCGCAGGTGTGCACTCTGAGAAAATCATTGCGAGTGCATCAAAAATGCTTGGTGCGGTTTCGTCATGGACTAATCCGTATGGAGAAGGAACGGCCAGCGAGATGATCGTTTCTCGGGTGATCTGACCAATGAAGATCTTAATCACGTCTATCATCGATCTGAAAAAATCTGCCCCTCAGAGGCCTCACCACTTTATCAAATATCTTTCCAAAAAACACGATATCACTGTCATATGCGTGAATGATTGCTGGAAAGAGGGAATGGTTGATTCCAGTAAGTATTACAAAAAATCGAATGAGTACCTTGATGGAGTGGACGTCCGGTACATCACGACAAAAAAAATGAGTCCGATCCAGCAGGAGCTATTGTCGCCGTACTTGATAAAACTCGAAAAATGTGACAAGTTTGACATTTTATTCAATTATAACACTCTTGTTTCAGGGTATTATCTCGCTCGAAAACTAAAGATCCCGATGGTGTATGACCTTGCTGATGATCTGCCTGCGATGATTGCAGATTCCCCGCAGATCCCAAGAATATTTCAGCCCGTTGGAGAGCGGTTGGGGACGCTATTGTTGCAGAGGAATATTCATTTGTCAAAAATGGTTACTGGAACATCCATTAGCCTTAAAGAGACTTTTACCATCCCTGATGAAAAATTTGGCTTAACTCCGAATGGCGTCAACACAGAACTCTTCCGACCTCGTGATAGCGACGTAAGAACGAAATTGAGGCTGAATGATTCGTTTGTGTTAGGTTATGTCGGTGTTCTTAGAGAATGGGTCGATTTTGCTCCTGTTTTTAAGGCGATCCAGAAATTGGAGAATGTTAAATTATTAATTGTAGGTGAAGAAGGGAATCTAACTTATAACAAAGATCTAGCAAAGCAGATGGGTATCGAAGAGAAAGTTATCTTTGCGGGAACGGTTCCGCACGAGGAGGTGCCTGATTATATTTCGGCGATGGATGTCTGTTTGATCCCCTTCAAAAACAATGGAATATCACAAAATGCGGTACCTTTGAAGCTTTTTGAATACCTGGCATGTGAAAGGCCTGTTATCTCTTCAAGTCTGAGTGCAGTTAAAAAGATAATTGGAGATCAAATTTGTTATTCTGATACTCCCGACAGTTATATCGAGAATATTGATAATTTGAAAGATTATCAAAAACGATTTTTGATCATGAAAAAAGGTAGAGAATTTGTAAAAGAAAATTATGAATGGGAAAATATTGCCAATAATTTGGAAAAAACATTTGCCGAACTGAAGGTGTGAAATGAATATTCTTGTTGTTTCTTTACCTGATCTAAAAAAAATTAATCCTCAAAGACCACATCATATATTGAGGCATTTAGCAAAATATCATAATATATCTATAATTGGTGTCAATGCATGGTGGCTTAATGAAATTGAAGATCCTCTAATTAATGAGTGTTTCAGTGGTGTCCCATATTACTATTTGTCGGACAAAAAAATAAGCCCTATTCTTCAGGAACTCCAAATACTTAGTAAATACAGATCACTTATTAAAGAAGTAGGCAGTTTTGATGTCTGCATTAATTTTCATAGTATATTGGCGGGATCTATCCTCTCAAGACATCTAGATATCCCAGTTATCCTTGATATTTGTGATGATATTGTAGATTGGATTTCTAACTCTCCTAAAATCCCTTCTTTAACTCGACCATTCATAGGGCCCCTTGCAGGTTTGCTCCTCAGGCGGAATATTAACAGTGCCTCGGGGATCACTTACTCAATAGATTCATTAAAACAAAAATATTATTTTCCAGATCATAAATCATATCTAATACCAAATGGAGTAGATACTGAAGTATTTCAAAAAAAGAGGACGCCTCTCAAAAATCAATTGGGATTGTTAAATCAGGATGTTGTACTAGGCTTTGTAGGATTTCTTGGATCATGGGTTAACTTTGATCCCGTGTTCGAAGCAATTGCCAAATTAAAGGATTATCATAGTGTCTCAATGTTAATTGTTGGTGATGGTCCTGAATTAGGGCATTGGATGAATAGGGCCAGAGATATGTCAGTCAATGACAATGTTATATTTACAGGGAATGTGAACTATCAGGATGTTCCTGACTATATTTCTTGTATTGATATCTGTCTCTTGCCTTTTGATATGAGTATGGTCTCTCAAAATGCTCTTCCTTTGAAATTATTCGAATACATGGCTTGCGAGGTTCCTGTAATATCGACTCCCATACCGGGGGTGCAAAATGCGGTTGCTAATCGTGTGCATTACTATTCGAATTCAAACGATCTTCAAGAATGCATAACTCATCTTATGCGCGATGAGGCCCTTTACAGTAAGGCGACAAATGAGGGCAGAAAATTCGTAGACCAGTATTTCAGCTGGAATACAATTTTTTCTCAGTTTGATGATATCCTTTTTGAAACTGCAGGGGGCGAAAAGGTATGAAAGTGTGCGTTGTGGGACATTTTCAGGATGACCTGGATGAAGGTGTTCGCATCGTTGGAAAAGAGATGGCGAGACACCTTATTGCTCATGGTATCGAGGTTAAGAGGTGTAACTTATCCCTGCCAAAACTTTGGAAAGAACTGAAATCTTTTCAACCTGAAATTGTTCATTTTGTAATTTCACCCACACTTTTAGGATTGGTGTTGACAAAGATCACATCACTGTGTTTTCCTAATGCAAAATATGTTGTATCTGCGGTTCACTCTGCAATAAATGAAAGCATTATATTAAGATATCTAAAACCTGACCTCATCCTTGTTCAATCTGAAGAAAGTGAAGAGGTTTTCTTGCGTGCAGGATTTGATACTTATTTCTTACCCAATGGTGTAGATACTGAAAAGTTTCGGCCATTGAATAGAAAGGAGGAGTTGAGAGAAAAATATGGCGTTCCAAAAGATAAATTCGTAGTTTTACATTTGGCATCTCTCAAAAAGGAACGCAATTTAGGGATTCTGTGCGATATCCAACGGCTAGATAATTATCATGTGATTGTTATAGGGAGAGAGAAAGAAAATTCAGACTCAGATGTTATTAGCGAATTAAGGCAGGCAGGATGTGATGTATGGATCCGGCATTTCGCTCAAATAGAGGAGATCTACAATCTTGCGGATTGTTATATATTTCCTACAGACGAAAAAAGAGCCTGTATAGAAACACCCCTATCGGTTCTTGAAGCACTTGCATGTGGAATTCCAGTAGTTTCAACAAAATTCGGAGCATTACCGAGACTGATCGATGATCAATCAAAAATGGTATCGTTCATCGTAGATGAAAATGATTATTTCGAGCATCTCTGTCGAATCAAAAACAGTCATATTGATTCTAAGATAAGAATGAATGTACCCTATTCTTGGAATAGCATAACAAGGGATCTAGCCAAAATTTATGGGGAGTTAGTTGAGACAACAAAAGAAAAATCTGCTAAACCGAATAAACCAATCTAATTTTAGATTTTATATAATGTAATTTTGTGATATAGGGGATATATTTGGGAGGTTTAAGGATGAAAAATAAAGTTATTATTTGTCTTATGGGAATAGATGGATCAGGAAAAAGTACTTTATCTAAGTGCCTCATTGAGGAATTGCAGATACAAGGTTTACAAGTTAAGTATACATGGTGGCTAGAAGGTGAATCTTCACCTTTTCGAAAAATCCTGCGCACAGGATTAAGATATTTCAATAAAAATAGGTCTGGTCAATTAGAATCTGTAAATTCGTCTCGAAATATGAATAAGAAAAATTCCTTCTTTCTTGCTGTTTATCCTCGATTGGTATTGTTTGATTACCTCATTTTTGGTATTATAAAGACAAGGTTCGCAAGAAAGATGGATGTTATTGTATTTGACAGATATTATTATGATGTGATTTTTGCTCTTTCAAATGAGTTTCAACTGCCAATATCTACTCAAAAGTATTTTGTTTCAATATTCAAACGATATATTCCAGATCCTGATCTTTTGTTTATTATCGATGTTCCCCCGGAGACAGCATATATGAGAAAAATAGAAGATTATCAGAACCTTGAAAATGCGTATTTCAAATGGAATCTGAACAAAGAGATTTACGAATTTGTAGAAAAAAATACACATTCCAATATCGTTAAAATTGATAATTCAAGGGAGATCGAGATTGGAAAAGATGAGATAATAAAATTGACGTCATGTTATTTGAGGTGTAATTGAAAATGACCCGAGATTTAGCAATTATTGGAATCGACTCGCTTGATCCCTACCTTATTTTACAGCATAGATCGGATCTTCCTACGTTTTCTGCATTACTACAGCAAAGTAGTACTTTTATCTCGAAGTCGGTTTTTCCTGTAGATACGATTCCTGCATGGGCCTCGATATATACTGGACTTAATCCATCTAATCATGGACTGCTATATGTATATGATGTGTTCGATCCAAACCTGAGCGATCTTGGAAAATTAAATACAAAATCTTTCCAAGGCCATACCTTTTGGGATTATGCTGGAAGTGAAGGTTATCAAACATTAGTCATTTATCCAACCCTAATGTATCCTCCTTGGGATACTAATGGAACAATGGTGAGCAAATCTCCATTTGATATGAAAATAAACAATCTTCAAACTACAATTGATATAGGGATTAATCCTCAAGATATTCAAGAAAAATACTCTATCCCCAAACAAATCAATAGCATTTGGGGTGGTTATCCTGGACACAATAAATTAGCTGAATGGGCTAATTTTGGGAAAAAATCCTTGGAACAAGAATATCAAATAGGAAAAAAATTAATTGATTCAGAAAATTGGGATCTTTTATTCATTTATTTTTCATTACTGGATATTATACAACATCGGTTGTGGCGTTTCTCTGATATAACAGACCCAACATATCCAGGAAAAAATGATTTAGAAAAAATTATTCTTGATTATTATGTGGCATTTGATAAGATTATTGGAGACTTTATTACTACATATCCCCAGACTAGCCTCATTGTTTTAAGCGATCACGGTCATAAAATGAGGCCTATCAAGACAATTAATATGAATCAACTCTTGTTGGAACAAGGTTATTTGAGATCTAATAAGAAAAGAAATATCCTTGGGAAAATTAAGACAATAACCCTAGATATTGCGAATAAACTGGATATCGAACACTGGATCATTAAGATTGCCACAAAAAATCAGAAACTTACACAAGTCAGCAAAGAGATATACTCTTCATCAGGATCGATAGAGAAAGGAAAGAGCAAAGCATATCTTTCCACATTTGCGGGAATAAAATCATATTCTTTTGGTGGGATAGAGATAAACTGTGATGTTATCTCTCCAAAAGAATATGATACATTGAGAAACGAAATTATCACCTATATTTCTCATATCACGACAGCAGAAGGTGATACTGCGGTTGTTTGGGCAAAAAGGAGGGAAGATCTCTGCAATGGCATCTTTACCTCAGATTTGTATCCGGACATTGTATTCATGCTTAAAGAAGATTATGGCGTGGGATGGGATATGGGAGCAGGTTTATTCGGATCCGCGCATGACCACAAAATTGCCTCTGGTGGACATGGTAGAGATGCGGTATTTATTTCTAGGGGAATTAAAAAAGAATTAACGAAAGAAGAAATTAATTTAGTAGATGTGGCTCCAACTATCTTAGATATTCTGGAAATAGATTGTAAGAGGTATAATTTTGATGGAAAAAGTATTTTCTAATAACCTTTCTATTATATCAATTGTCAATAGAATATTGGTTTGTCGGTATTTGCCTCTTGTATGTATTGGGCTAGTAATTTTATTGGATATTGGACTTTATATTGTCAAGGGTGAGCTACGTTATGTCCAAGCTGTTATCCTTTTATCAAGTGTACCAATATTTTTTTTACTTTTTTTCCAACTTATTGGGAGTAAGATAAATTTTGTTAGATGTAATGCTATCAACAAAAATATATCTAGTAAAAATATTCTATTTATATTTTTATTTGTCTCTGGGGCATTAGCTTCTCTTATTATGTACCCAATATCTTATTCCCGATCTATTTTATTTTTTATATTGTTTTCTTTTGCTATTACAATACTTATGTGGGAAATTGGAAAAGTTACGAATTACAAACAATACAAAAATTTCCTCCTAATTATTATTTTTATATCACTCATCTTAAGGATAGTGCCAATGTCGATGATACCTGGTTTATATTATGATGATCCAGCATTCCATGAAGGTTTTGCTAATGAAATCATTTTGACAGGCCAAGTGCCATCCGACTCCTCATATACGAATTTTCCACTAATGCATATATTAGAAGCAGTAATCTCTAAAATCTGCATGATAAGTTTTAAGGAAGCAATTATTTTTTCAATTACCGCGTTACAAGCAGGCATAATTCCACTTTTCATTTTTCTTATTGGGAAGTGGACATTTGATAAGAGTCTTTTTGTGGATGGAACGCAGGTTGGATTATTTGCAGCGTTATTTTTTGCAATTTCTGATATACCCATACGATATGGTATTATGGGGGCATTTCCAACTAACTTTGCAATTATTGTTTCTATTATGTTTATTTATCTTGTTTTGGCAAAGAGGGGGTTTTCAGTATATATATTATTATTTATATTATTGGTTGCACTTATACTTAGTCACTCTCTCAGCTCTATAGTTTTATTAATGATATTATTTATTTTTGTATTTCTAATATATGTCAATAAATTTTTATTTTCATTCTCGATAGAGATTAGTTTGAGTTGCATATTCCTTATTATGTCTTTTATAGTCACATTTGCCTACATAATGTATGCTTCATCATTTCATTTTTCTAAACTAGTAAATATGATTTTTTTTCAAGATTCTGGTGTCATTGCATCATTTAGTACTAAAGGCGGTCTTTCTTACTCTCAAATCATACCAACATATGAATATTTTTTGAATGCTCTACCCCAAATCCTCCTAGTTTCAATTGCACTTGTTGGTGTCTTTTTTATTCTATTAAGAATGAACTCTTTTCCAAAAGCTGCCTTAATCATAGGGATTTCCTTAATACTTTTTGCATTTGGGGCATTTGGGCTGGTATTTGGTTTAGGCAATGCCCCAGATCGGTTCATATATTATTCATTCTTATTTCTCCCTATTGCTTCTGCATTTGGATTGGTATTATTATTTAATTTCTCAAATGCAGGGAAAATATTATTTGTTATTATAATTATTACATTGCCGTTTCTTATGATTAGTGATTCAGTGTCAAACAATGATTCTCCAATATACACAAAAAATTTAACTCCGCAACGTTTTATCACCGAATCTGAAACAATTTCTCTTGAAACTATATTTAGGGTGTCTGAAAAGCCGATATCAGCAGATAACGATATTTATTATTTTCAGATGAAGTATTTGTATAGTGATAAGATTGATGTTGTGAATTTTTATATTCTATCAAATTTAATTAATCATGATGATATAATTGTTCGTTCATTTTATTGTTCAAGGCCAATTTATTCTAAGGGCTTGTATCGCATAAATTGTAATGTGGATCGTAAAATTAGTGAAACTCACTCTAAAGTATTCAATTCAAATTCAATACGTTATTTCTTTACCTCATAATCCGCCCTACACTTTCCCTATTCCTGAACGATAGTGTAACAAATCTTTTGTAAAACCTAAACTCCTCACGTATTACCCACTATTCGCAGTAACCCGACATTCCGCAGATCCTCCTTCATGAGTAGTATTTTTCGTACTCTGCCCCAAGCAACCCCAGAATCTTCCTCAACTCCTCATTCAAGTTCGTCACCCGTTTCACCCTCCTCCCATCCTCGACCACCACAAACTCCCTCACCCTCCGGAACAGGAAAAACGTCCATTTCATCGTTGGCCTTTGCGTCTGCCTCTTCGTCTGGCTGGTCACTGTTTCGCCGGACCGTTCCAGTTCTCTCCTCAACCGAAACTCGGTTATCGAGTAGATAAACAGGCAGAGCACCATGATCATCGCCAGTGCCTGGATGCGGGAGGTCTTCTTCAAGAAGACCTCCGCAACCCGAAAAGATCTGTCCTTGAAGAACCGGAATCCCCGCTCCATCGCTCCCTGCCCTTTGTAGTTTGCAAGCAGTTCATCGGCAGAGATCCCGGTATCATTCGTTGCTAGGACGAATCTTCCGAGTTTCTTCCGTTCCCTTTCAACGGCTTCTGGATCGAGTTCGATCTCCGCATCGACCAGATACGAGAGAACAACCGGTTCATCGTTCTTTGGCCTCCCGCGCTTCTTCTCCATTTTCCGGGAGACTGTGGTAATATCGAGGGAGCGGAACCGGTAGCCCGGGTGATCCTCCAGCCACTTTTCGACTGCGATCCGTGCATCCGGTTCACAGGCGAATTCACGTGCCCGGAGTTTTCGAAGGGCAGTCTTCGCCTTCGCCAGGTCCTTCTCCAGATTCTTCTCAAAGGTTTTTTTCCTGCCGCGTGTGCATCTCTGCTGAGTGGTAGAGCACCCATTTCTGCCGGATCCCGGCATACTCGCTAAAATATTCAGAGTATCCGTATCTTTCATCGGAACAGGGAGAGAACGAACATTCAGCGTGGATCAGGGTGCGTACTTCGGTGATCGTGGATGGTACCCGACTGATCCAAAACATATGCTGTCCCATGGTTTGCAGGTTATGTGCGGTATAAAACGCAGAATCGGCCACATGGTAGACCATTTCATAGGATCTCAGATTTTCCTTGAGATTCTCGATGATCGTCAGGATCGTTTCTTTGTCCGATTCGTTCCCGGAGAAGGTCTGGAGAAAGAGAGGCACACCGTACTGGTTCGAGGCCATGCCAAGGACGAACCGTTTGAGATCCCACCGGCCATCCTTCGGATGGCCGTAGGTGATCTCGATCTCCCCGACATTGAAATCTGACTCGTACTCGCCGGTGACGCTGAAGTTAGTGGTATCGATATGGATGCAGTGCGAGCCGAATTCGGTCGGGATCAGACATTGCGCAACGATATCGTTGAATAATTCAGTCGGACCATAGGCGGCGATCGCATCGAGGGTTCGGCCGAGGGCATCGTCGTTGAGGTGCTCGCGCGTGATGCCCTCACCGAGAAGACGTTCGACGGCGATATCGTCGAAGAATTCGGGAAAAAGATAGAGACGGCGTTCGATGAACCCGAGACCGTTGAGGACCATTGCTTTGACGACCAGGGCATGGTTGAGGTGATGCTGGCGGGTCTTGGGGATGGCGGCATCGATCACATCGGCGATCTTAAGGGAGTCGTAGGCACCGGCGACGATGCCGAGATGGCCGATGGAGAGGATTGAGGTGTCATCGAAACCTTCGACAAGGGGCATACTGCAAGGTATTTGCTGAAAGTACAAAGATCTTACGGTTTTGAGAATTCAGGAAGAGGGAGTTCTTACTGCGGATGGTGGGATAAGATGCGTTTTTCGCTGAAAGTAGAAGGATCTTGCGGTTGTTGATAATTCGGAAAGGGGATTAAGTTGCTGCGAATAGGGGGATGGATCTTTCCATCCTGCTTCTGGGGTTCTGAAAAATAAGGGCAAGAGAGAGAGTATATGCCCTAGGTCATGCGGTGTTTGGGTTATAATTTTAGAATAGGATCGAAGAACTCACTTTTGGGCTATGCTCTAAGAAGATCTGAGACACTGTCGTATCGTTTTCGACAAGTTAATCCTGTTTCATATACTATATCTAACAATGCAGTTTTCAAAACGGATTAATTTGATTAATATATATAATAATAACTTATATAGAACTTCACTTTATATTACCTTGACCTCTATCTCGACTTCAGGATTTGGTTTTCTTTTTTGGATTTTCGCTGCTAAATTATACTCTCTGTCTGATGTAGGGATTGCCACTGCCCTTATTTCTTCTCTTTCTTTAATAATTCTTTTATCTCGTTTTGGATTTGACCAGTCCCTTATACGAGACCTACCTAAAGGGAATAAAGGAACGATCATCGGCACATCCTTGATATTTACTACGCTAGTTGCTGTTTTATTTGCAATAGCATTTTTTATGGGTATAAATATTTGGGCTCCTGATCTGAATTTACTCTCCTTTAATGATCTGGCCCTCTATTTTGTGTTTCTGATAGCTAGCTCTATCACATCAGTTACCGGAAATTCATTCATTGCAATGCGGAAAGCTGAAATTAGATTTTTCCAAAATCTTGCATTAGGATCGCGAGTAATATTTTTATTTCCACTTGCGGTTTTTGGTTTTTCGGGAATATTCGGAGCATTTGGGATCTCCTTTATTCTTGCAGCAACTTTAGCATTAGTTCTTTTGAATCTTAATACAATAAAGATAGGCTCTTTTAGTATAAATTATTTTAAAGAGTCGATTCATTTTTCGCTAGGAAATTACTTTACGAACAGCCTCATGGCAGCATCCAATCAGGTATTACCTATCTTAGTTTTCAATACTCTTGGTGCTGAAGATGCTGCCGTATATTACATTGCATCAACCATTGCAACTGTTCTGTTTATAATCCCCAATTCTGTAAGCACCTCGCTTTTTGTTGAGGGGTGCTATGGAGAGGCGCTTAACAAAATTTTGAGAAAATCTTGTACTCTCACATTGGGTCTATTGGTACCCGCAGTGCTTATAATTGTTCTAGCAGGATACTACTTTCTGGATCTTGTTGGGCCTACTTATCTCAAAGGGCTTATTGTATTGCAAACTGTCGCAATCTCAAGTTTTTTTGTGATGATCGTGTACATCTTCTTATCTCTCAAAAGAATTCAGAATGATATAAGAATGATTTTTACAATTAGTGTATTACTCTTTGCGTTACTTATTCCATCATGTTACATAGCCATGATACTCTTTGGTCTGAACGGTATCGGTTACGCGTGGCTTTTTAGTTATGGACTTACTGCCTTTATTTCAATCATTGTTTTGTTAAATGAAAATACCATTAAAGTGAATGATTTATTCAAGAGGAAAATAAAAATATAATATAGAATATGATTTCTTTAATCCATTGCTTTGAGGGTCCTAGTAACTAAAGGCGCGAACTTGGAGGGTTCATTTGCTCTAACAATATAGCAGTCAGCGTTCTTGCAGAAATTGTATAACAAATCATAATACCTCATTTTGAGGTTACGGATGCTCACTTCTTCGTTGATATATCCATAGGCTAGCAGAACATTATTGCTATTCAAGAAATACAATTCACGCTCTGCTATAGAGAGTAGTTTTCTTTGAGCATCCTCGGGCTTGAGTTCCACAACTTCTTCTTTTTGAGCATTTTCAAGAATATAGATTTTATTGATTTTTGTGCTTTTGACAACCTGTTCCTTCACGTCATCTTCGATATCGACATCCATGCCGATTTTCCCAACTGTGGCAGGTACGAAAGGCAAAAAGGAGATTCTCCGCATAAACGTGTTAATTGGTCTCCGTATTCCCATGCTTCTCATTCCAAATTTCTTCGCTAAATCAGTTTCTGCAACTGTATGAAGTGAAATATGATAAGGAGGAAGAGCGAGGAAAGCAACATTGTCATATCCCACGTAATTTAAATCGTCTGATAAGATCTTTGAGGCTGGGTTTTCCAAAAAGTGCATCGCTGTTGTTGTTTTACCTGTGTCTGGAAACGCCGAAAAGAGCAAACCATTGCCATTCTCGGTTCTCACCGCAGAAGAATGGACCAAAGCCATGTCTTGGAGTAACATCTTCACAACAAAGACTGCGTTAAAATAGTTTGAAAAACTGTATAAGTCTGTCATGGGTAGTGAAAATTTAACTCTTTTCAGTAAGTTCTTGGAGAGAACTAATCTGGTTTGATTCGTTTCTAAATTTTCAAGAAGAACTTTAAACGTATTGCCCATAAACTCTTTTTCGTAGTAAATGCAATGATCATTGTAATGGTAAGTCCTTCCAAATGATCCTTGTTTTAGATAATTGTATTCTTTAAAAAAGACATCGTCGACAACATCTACAAATAATTGGTTAGTTACTTTTTCGACCACTTTTTCTCGCTCTGTAGCATCTACAAGAAAAAAATCAGAAAAACATCTGATGTTTGCTGAAATCAATATTTTTCCGTGAAAGTTATACACATGTCGATCCATTTTTGTATCCCAATATAGTATTTCATGAATGCCTTAATTTGTTTATTGGTGATCTGGATACTTGAGTATAATATTTATGCTTACATGGGAATCATTGTTTTCGAGGAAATAAGCCATGTCTCTTTGAGTTTCTCTAACAAGGGTCTGTCCGATGACGCAGTAAATTTGCCGACTCTGGTATGATCGCGCGAATCGATAATTATTCCATAGATCCAGTAACTCTCTACATTGTGGTCCGGCCCCTTTCGAATAGAAATCCATTGCTCTAGGAATAATCTAAATGCCCGCGAGCACCCCTACCAATGGTCCTCCGACTCCCGAGGCACAAAATACGCTCATATTAAGCCTGGATATTGATCTCACTCCTCCAATCCCCCCCATAATGCCGAGATCCAGAGATCCAGCCCCTGTGGGCGGCATCGGAGAAACACGGGAAATGCCGCCCCTTCTCCTGCCCTGCCGGAGGCCTGTATGATAATTAGTAATACGAACCCTTCAAACCCCTCGCATACGGCCTGGGAGTGTGGGTGTAAATAGGCTGAAATTCCGGGCAGAAAGTAGATTTGCGTGTCTTATTATAGAGGATGGAGTGCGATCGTGAAACCTCGGGAAAGGCGTTGAACTCCTCGGCCCTTCCC
>Ga0209269_1001282_pt1 | contig 14009 bp, 10 predicted proteins | sample MTBAKMMethaMetaG_FD_187455 | JGI IMG/M metagenome (GOLD analysis project Ga0209269, IMG submission 187455) | Enrichment culture microbial communities from Arthur Kill intertidal strait, New Jersey, USA, that are MTBE-degrading - MTBE-AKM (Arthur... | ecosystem: Environmental > Aquatic > Marine >... | reverse complement strand
TTGGAGCGTACCACATCGTCCATGTCCAGAACGTCGATGTGGCGAAAACCGAACAGCACCAGGTCCTTGACGGCTTCGTTGCCCAGGGCGCCGGCTCCGATCACCAGGACCTTGGACGAACATATCCTTTCCAGGTCCAGCCAGCCGATGCGGCGGGATCGGTCCAGGCGGTCCTCATCCTCCTCGCCTGGACGGATGACCTCCTTCATGCGGTCGAAAGCTCCCTTTTGCCTATAAAAGTTGAGCAGCTAGGGTACAATTGTTGATAACCAGCTTTGAACGGACCATCCGCAACCTCATATATACAGGACGCCAGATGTAATATGGATGTCCATGCCCGCCCGGAAGAGCAAGGAAGGTGAACGGCCCAGCGAGGGAAGGAAGAAGACAAAGACCGCAGGCCCTGTCTCGCCCTTCATCAACCGGGAGATAAGCTGGATACGTTTTCACAAGAGGATACTGGAAGAAGCGCAGGATAACACCCATCCGCTCCTGGAACGGGTGAAGTTCCTGGCCATTTGCGGCAGCAACCTTGACGAGTTCTTCATGGTCCGGGTCTCCGGTCTCAGGAGACAATTGAAGAAGGGGGCCCTGCACGCACCACCGGACGGCCTAACGCCCTTGGAACAGATGGAGGCCGTGAACCATGAGCTGCTTCCGCTCCTGGAAGCGCACGGGAAATGCTGGTACGATGACCTTCTCCCCAAATTGAAAGACCAGGGCATAACGGTGCATAGGGTGGATGATCTGGATGAGGAGAGACGAAAGGGCCTGCGGGACTTCTTTGAGAGGATGATATTCCCGGCGCTCACCCCCCTGGCCCTTGACTTCAATCAGCCTTTCCCGTTCATATCCAACCTCAGCATCAATTTGGCCGTGGTGGTTCGGCACCCTCAGAGGGGTGAGCGCTTCGCCCGGGTCAAGGTACCTCTGGACCTCTTTCCGCGTTTCGTTCCAATGCCGGGCAATGCCCCTGGCCGGGCCCAGGATTACGTTCTCCTGGAAGATCTGGTCGCAAACAATCTGGACATCCTCTTCCCTGGCATGAAGGTGAAGAGCGTCCATTGCTTCCGGATCACCAGGGACGCGGACATCGAGATCACCACGGATGAGGCCGAGGACCTGCTTACGGCGATAGAGGAGAGCGTGGAGACCAGGAGGATAGGGTCGCCCATCCGCCTGGAGGTCGACGACGGCATGCCGGAGAAGATGGTGGACCTGTTCACGACCAAGCTGGGATTGAATCCCCTGGTCGTCTTCCGCTCCCGCGCCCCTCTGTCCCTGGTATCCTTCTGGGACCTGCTCTCGATCAACCGACCGGACCTGAAGGACGCGCCCTTCCTACCGTACGTGCCCGCAGACCTCTCACCGGAGAAGGACCTGATGGCCGCGGTGGAGCACCGGGACCGTCTTTTCTACCATCCCTACGACAGCTTCGTGCCCCTGGTAACGATGCTGAAGCAGGCCGCTAAGGACCCCCAGGTCCTGGCCATCAAGATAACTTTGTACCGCATCGACAAGCGCTCTCCAGTGATCGATGCGCTCATGGAAGCGAGGGAGAACGGCAAGGCCGTGGCTGCGGTGGTGGAGCTCAAAGCCCGTTTCGACGAGGAGAACAACATCGTTTGGGCCCGGGCCCTGGAGAACGCCGGAGTGCACGTTGTATACGGGCTAATGGACCTCAAGGTGCATGCCAAGCTGTTACTGATAGTGAGGAGGAAGGGGGACAGTATCGTCCGGTACAGTCACATGAGCTCAGGGAACTACAACGCGCAGACGGCCCGCATATACGGAGACATAGGATATCTGACCAGCGACCCGGAGGTGGGGGCGGACGTTGCCGACCTGTTCAACTATCTCACCGGTTACTCGCACAAGGACTCCTTCCGCAAGCTGATGGTGGCGCCTGTGACCCTGAAGAAGGAGATGATCGCCAGGATCGACCGGGAAGCCCGGAGGCAGAGGGAGCATGGCGATGGGTACATAGGGTTCAAGTTGAACGGACTGCTGGACCCTGACGTCATCAACGCCCTGTATCGAGCATCCCAGGACGGCGTACGCATCGATCTGAACGTGCGCGGCCTATGCGCCCTGAGACCGGGGGTGAAGGGGCTCAGCGAGAACATCAAGGTGAACAGTATCGTCGGCAGGTTCCTGGAACACGCCCGCATATATTACTTCATGAACGGAGGGGAGGAGGAGGTGTTCCTCGGAAGCTCGGACCTCATGCCCCGTAACCTGCACAAGCGGGTGGAGGTCCTGTTCCCGGTGATGGACGACGAATACAAGCGGAAGCTCGTGGACGTGATACTGCCGATCCATCTCAACGACAACGTGAAGTCGCGCGACATGCTCCCCGACGGGAACTACGTTAAACGGAAGGTCAAGAAGGGCGAGGAAAGGGTAGACTCCCAGGAATGGCTGATAAAGAACCGCGGGATGTGGCACGAGGAGGAATGAGCGTGGGGCGGGACGAGCTGTGCGCGTATGGTAGATGCGTCGCCAGGGAAAGGCTGTCGGCCTTGCTGGACGAGGTTGAAGGCGTACGCCTGGGCGAGGACATCGAGTGCGTGCACCGCATGCGGGTCGCCTCCCGGCGTCTACGATCGGTGATGCGGTTGTTCAAGGAGTGCTTCAAGGGCAAGAAGGGAAAGCTCTGGAGGAACGCGGTCAAGGAGGTGACCTCCTCCCTGGGAGAGGCCCGGGACCTGGACGTTCAGATGGCCATCCTCTCCAAGATGGGTAAAAGGTGGGAGGGGGAGCAGGGTGTCGGAATGGCATTGATCATCCGCGTCCTCAAGGACCGTCGGTCCTCCCTGCAACCGGACATCTCCGCCTTCATGGACACCTTGGTGGGGGGAGGCCCGCTCATGGAGCTGAAGGCCGATCTGGAGAAGACCGAGGAGTGGAACGGGAGCGTCTCGCTTCTGCACCCGGCCGCCTACGCCCACGCCTCCCTGGCCGTGGATGAGCTGATGTCCCATGCCATCTCGGTTCCCGACTACGATGACTGGCAGGGCCATCACGCCCTGCGCATCGCAGGTAAGCACCTCCGTTACGCCCTGGAGGCGTTCAGGGACACCTACGACGGTAGGCTGGAAGAGGAGATATCAAGGCTCAAGGGACTGCAGGACGTGGTAGGGGACCTTCACGATTGCGACGTTTGGCTGCAACGACTTCCCGAAATGAGGGAACAGGTCCCCGAGGCTAGGACGGCCTTCGACCGTCTGCAGGAGGAGTTCGAAGAAAGACGTCATGTTCTCCACCGGGAACTGGTCGAGACCTGGGGGGAGCTGGAGCAGGACCGTTTCTTCTCCCGCCTTCTCGTGAGGCTGAAGGGTCGCTCAGAGGAAGAGGTCTGTCCGTTGAAGATGGCGCTCATATCGGATGTGCACGGCAACGCGGCAGCCCTAAGGGCCGTGCTGGCCCACGCCCAGGAGAGAGGCGTCACGGCCGTTCTCAACGCCGGGGACGCCGTGGGGGTCCCCCGACCGGACGAGTCCATAGCCATGCTCGTGGGCACGGACGTGCTCAGCGTCGTCGGCAACATGGACCTGGCCGCGCTTGACCACAGGGCAGGAAGAAGGAACGGGGACAAGGACCTGGTCCTGATCGCGGAAAGGATGGGGGAGGGAAGCTGGGAATGGCTGTCCTACCTTCCGGAGGAGGTGCGCCTTGACGTTTGCGGTAGGACGGTCTACATGACGCATGCCGCCCCGGGGGAGATCACCGAGAAGCTTCTCCCCATCACCCCCGAGTCGCGGTTCCGCGAGTTGGCCATGGAGGTAGGGGCGGACGTCATCGTCACCGGTCACTCCCACATACCCATGCTCAAGGAGGTGGCCGGCACGCTCTTCGTGAACCCGGGCAGCGTGGGAAGGCCCAGGGACGGTCCCGAAGCATCCTACGCCATCGTGGACTTCCCCTCTCTGGAGGTACGGTTGTACCGTGTGGAATACGATGCGTCAGAAGCGGCCGAGGAGATAGCCGCCATGGGACTGGAAGAACTTTCGTCCTGGGTGGCCGAAGGCCGGAACCATGACATCACGGGGACCGTCGTACGGTGGGCCTCGTCCCTTAGCCCGGATTGGGAGCATGTGGAGCAGGTGAGGACGTTGGCAATGCTCCTTTTCGACCATACCCGGGGACTGCACCGATTGGGAGCGAAGGAGAGGGAGCTGCTGGAGATGGCGGCCCTGGTCCATGATGTAGGTCTCAGCAACGGCGCCGAAGGCCATCAGAGGCGGGCGTTGGACCTGGTGATGAAGGCGGAGCTGCCTTTAGGGGAGAGGGAGAGGATGATCATAGCCTGTGTGGCCCGATACCACGGTTGCCGGCCCCCTCGGGAGGAGGACCGGGTCTTCAAGGACCTCGGGTCGAAGGACCGGCGTTTGGTTCGTAAATTGTCCGCCCTCCTGGCCCTTTCGGACGCCCTAGACCGCGGCCACGATTCCCGGGTCTCCGGCCTGAGCACCGTGGTGGACAAGAAGGAGGTTAGACTGACCTTGCGGGGAAGTGGACCGTTCTCCCTGGAGAGGGAATGGGCCGGTCACAAGTCGGTGCAGTTCGAGAAGACGTTCAAAAGGAGGGTCCGCGTCGATGAATGAGGTGGAAAAGGAGGAGGTGGTGGCCTTCCTGGACGTCGGCACGAACTCCGTTAGGATGCTGGTGGTCCGTATAAACCCCAATCGCTCGTACACGGTGATAAGCGAGCAGAAGGAGATGGTGCGGCTGGGGGAGAAGGAGTTCCAGGGGGGTATGCTGTCCGAAGAGGCCATGGAGAGGACCGTGATGGTCATCAAGAACTTCTGCGACCTTTCACGAACGTACGGGGCATCGGAGTTCGTGGCCATGGCCACCTCGGCCACGCGGGAGGCGGTCAACCGCATGGAACTGCTTGATCGGGTGAAGGAGGCGGCGGGGCTGGAGCTACAGATCATCTCCGGGATGGAGGAGGCCAGGTTGATCTATCTGGGGGTGTCGAGCGGGCACCATATCGGCCGCAAGCGGACCCTTTTCGTGGACATAGGCGGAGGAAGCACCGAGCTGGCCCTGGGGGACCAGAACGATTATTCCTATCTGGAGAGCCTGAAGGTGGGAGCCATCCGTCTTACCGGTATGTTCGTGAGGAAGCTGGAGGGACCGGTGCCCGAGGACGCCTTGAACAGGATGCGCAAGTACGTTAAGAGCTCCTTGGTAAGGGCCAAGAAGGAGGTGGCACAGAACAAGGTCAGCTTGGCCTTCGCCAGCTCGGGGACGGCGGTGAACCTGGGGGAGATCATCATGAGGCAGGACGGCAGCTCCCGGCCTGGTGTGATCAGGCGCGCTCAGGTGAAGAAGCTCATCCCCAGCCTGGCTGGAATAGATTTGGCGGCCCGCCGCCGGTTCCCGGGGATGAACCCCGAGCGGGCGGACATCATAGTGGCCGGGGCGGTGATACTGGAGACCGTCATGGACGAACTGAGGCTGAACGAGATCGCCATCAGCCCAAGGAGCATGAGGGACGGTATGCTGATCGACTACCTTGGAGAGCTGGAGGAGTTCCCTGGGTTCCGGGAGCTGACGGTGAGGGAGAGAAGCGTGATACAGCTGGGGAGGGCATGCTCGGTGGACGAGGAGCACGCCCGAAGGGTTACGGCCATCGCCATGGAGCTTTTCGACAGCGCGGCCAAGAAGGGGCTGCACACCATGGGCAAGAAGGAAAGGGAACTGCTGCACCACGCTGCGTTCCTGCACGACGTGGGGGACTTCATATCATTCAACGACCATCACCTCCATTCGCATTACATCATCAGCCATGCCGAGCTGCTTGGCTTCTCTAACCGGGAGGTGCTCATCATGGCCAACGTGGCCAAGTACCATCGCAAGCGCACACCGAAGTTGCGCGGTGCGGACCTACGAGAACTGGATGAGAAGGACCGGCAGGCCGTGGTGCGACTTTCGACGCTGCTGCGCATGTCCGAGAGCCTGGACAGATCTCATTCCAACCTTGTGCAGAGCGTCCGCTTCAGCAAGGTGACCAAACGTTCGGTGAAGCTGGTCGTCACCGCCTGTGGAGACCCTCAGTTGGAGATGTGGAGGATAGAGGAGGACCGTAAGGCATTCGAAAAGGCCTTCGGCAGGGACCTGGTAGTGGTGCTCAACAGCATTGAAGGGTGAAATATGCATAAAATGGGAGGAATTAAGGGGTTTGGGCTGATCTTGAGATAGGACCTTACTTGGTCTTCTTCATTATCTTCATCCAGCCGCCGCTCTCGAACACCGCGAGACCCCTCTTTCCCAGGGTCTTTTCGAACTCGTCCCAGGAAACTATCTCCAGCCTCGCATTGTTGCCCTTCGTGAACTGAATTCCGTTAGTGCCTTTCACGCGACCGGGCTTGAGACCCTTCTTCTTCGCGATGTCCTTGGCCTTGTCCAAGCTGATTTTCTCCATCACCATAGAACTACCTCCGCGATAATCGACCAATCTGGCCAGTTATCCAGTAAGTAATGGAAATGTTCTATATATAAAATTTATCGCATAAAGGACCGTTACCAGAGGTTTTTGATTTATATATTATGACCCGTTAATCCTATGCTCTGTCCAGATATTTATCTCATCGATGGCTATTAGAAGATGGTGCTGGCCCTTTACCTGGCCATGACTGGAAGGACAGGGGTTATATGCCCGCGCAGGGATATCGGGTGGATCGTCATGGGTCTCTTCGGTTCCTCCGGTATCCGCGGTTTAGTGGGAAAGGACATCGACGCCGAGATGGGCGTCCGCATCGGCCGTGCCGTAGGCAGTGTGGCCTGTAGCGTCGTGGTGGGAAAGGACCCCCGGACCAGCGGGGACCTGCTGGTGAACGCGCTGATAGCTGGCCTCATAGAGGCTGGCGCTGAGCCGTACAGGGCAGGGATGGTGCCCACGCCGACATTGGCCTGCGCGGCATCCCATTTCGATTGCGGGCTCATGGTCACCGCTTCCCATAACCCTCCGGAATACAACGGAGTGAAGGTGTGGAACCAGGACGGTAGCGCCTTCGACGGCGAGCAGACCGCAGAGGTGGAGAGGTTGATCGCCAGTGGCGGCGATCGGGTGGAATGGGACGCCATGTTCCAGGAACAACCCTGGGAGGGAGCCATAGAGGAGCACGTCCTGACCATTGCGGATGAGGTCGGGAGCATCGAACGACCGCTGGTCCTGGACTGCGGATGTGGGGCCACCGGGCCTGTCAGCCCCAGGTTGTTCCGGGACCTGGGATGCCCCCTGGTGGTCCTGAACGCCAATCCGGACGGGCGCTTTCCCGGACGTCCCTCTGAGCCCTCGGAGGAGAACGTCCAGGACCTTATGGCGTTGTGCCGTTCGAAAGGTGTCGTGGGCGTGGCGCACGACGGGGACGGTGACCGGATGGTAGCGGTGGACGAGAAAGGCCGCTATGTGAGCGGCGACAGGCTTCTGGCCCTCTTCGCTTCACTTCTTGATATCAAGAGCATGGTGGCCCCGGTGGACGCCTCCATGGTCCTGGACGATATCGTGGGAGGCGCCATCCTCCGCACCAGGGTGGGCGATGCCTTCGTGTCCGAGGCCTTGAAGAAGAGCGGCCTCCCCTTTGGAGGGGAGCCATCTGGCACATTCATTTTCCCATCGGTAAACTACTGCCCGGACGGAATGTTGGCCGGGGCCAAGCTCCTCAAGCTGCTGGACGGACGTCCCCTGAGCGATGTGGTTGATGCCCTTCCCGTCTATCCCTCTTTGCGCGATTCCTTGCGTTTCCGGCCGGAAGGTCGGGATGCCGTCATCGCCAAGCTGCAGGAGGAGATGTCCAGCATCGAAGGCCGACTGACCACCGTGGACGGGTTCCGCGTGGACATGGAGGATGGTTGGCTCCTGGTGCGCCTTTCCGGCACCGAGCCAAAGGTCCGGATGACCGTGGAGGCCAGGAACGATGCGGACCTGAAGCGCATCGCGGAGATGGGGCGTTCCAAGATCATGACGGCCCTGAGCTGAGAGGGATTTAATAGGCGACAGCCATTTTCAATATGAAGGAGAGAAATGAAAGCGCTCATCCTAGCCGCCGGCGAGGGCACTCGCCTCAGACCGCTCACCACCAACATACCGAAGCCCCTTCTGATCGTGGCCGGGAAGCCCTATCTGGCCCACCTGGTACAGGCCCTGTGTGACGCGGGGATAACCGAACAACTGATACTTGTCGGCTGGAAGAGCAACCGGGTCAAGGAGTTCTTCGGGGACGGGAAGCAGATGGGAGTGGAGCTCTCCTACCTGGAACAGAAGGATAGGCTGGGGACCGCCAACGCCATCGGTGTTGCGGACGGGGTGATCGATGACGATTTCGTGTGCGTCAACGCTGACGTTGTCATGTCCCCCGAGGCGGTTTCCGAGATGGTCTCCGCGTTCCAGAAGGACCGGGCACCGTTCATGGGGGTGGTGGAGGTGCCAGACCCCCAGCGCTTCGGCGTTGTCCAGCATGAACAGGGGAAGCTGGTGCGCATAGTGGAGAAGCCGGCCGATCCGCCTTCCACGCTCATCAACGGAGGATTCTTCGGCCTCACCCCCGAGGTCTTCGATTTCATAAGAAGGACGGAGCTGTCCACCCGGGGCGAGTACGAGTTCACCGATACACTGAACATGATGGCCGCTAGCACCGATGTCCTGGTCCGGAGGATAAAGGGGGAATGGATGGACGTGGGGTTCCCATGGGAGATGCTCCGGGCCAACGAGTTCCTGATGGGGCGTATGAAGGGAGAGGTTCACGGCAAGGTGGAACCGGGAGCGGTGCTCAAGGGAGAGGTCATCGTGGAAGAAGGGGCACTGGTTCGAAGCGGAAGCTACATCGAAGGCCCGGTGTACATCTCCAGGGGGTGTGACGTCGGACCTAACTGCTACATCCGCCCGTCCACCTGCCTGGGAGAAGGGGTGCGCATAGGGAGCGCGGTGGAGATCAAGAACTCAATAATCATGAAGGGGACGCACGTCCCCCACCACAACTACGTGGGGGACAGCATCATAGGGGAGAGGTGCAACTTCGGGGCGGGCACCAAGGTGGCCAACCTGCGCTTCGACGACCGAACGGTGAGGGTCACCACCAAGGGACAGATGGTAGGTTCCGGCCGTCGCAAGCTGGGAGTTATCATGGGCGATGACGTCAAGACCGGGGTGAACGCGGTGATAGAACCTGGTACGGTGATCTGGGAAGGGACGGTCGTTGGCATGGGGGCACGGGCCCGGGGGAGCATCGGACCGCACAGCAAGGTGTTCTAGAGGTCGACCAGGGGGAGCTCCAGGCGGCGTCCGCGGGCATCGTACGCGCGCCAGCTTCCTTCGTTGAAGGGGAGGCAGGTTATGATGTGCACGTATCCGTAACGTTGGAAGAACTCCAGGTCCTGCCTCGATGGACGGTTGCTGTCCCCGGGGTGAGAGTGAACGGTGCCCACGATGGAGAAGTCGATGGGCATCATGTGCATCATGAGCGTGGCGGAATCCTCCCCCTGCAAGGTACCTGGGAGGAGCATGAGCTCCTGAACCACTCCGTCCTCGGCCCTCAGCAGTGCCACGAACTCATTGGGCAACGAGTCACGGGCCGCCTCGTTTATCATCCTGAGCAGGGCGCGGTCCACGCCCTTGACCTTCAACATAGTGTTCCCATCAGCTTTTCACGAGTGCGCGCGTAGAAACCCTTGCCAAAACTGACGAACCTGGCCTTGTCGGGCGCGGAACGGAACTCCACCGTCTCGTTCCCGGCCATGAGCATCTCCTGTTGCCCGTCGATCACCACGACGCATTCCTTCGGACGCACCACCTGCACGGAGATGCGGCTGCTGGCCGGGACCACCACTGGACGGGCCGCGAACTTGAACGGGGCCATGGGAGCGATCACCAAAGCCTCCACGCGCGGATCGATCAGCGGGGCGCCCAGGCTCATGGCGTAGCAGGTGGAGCCGGTGGGAGTGGCCACCACTATGCCGTCCGCGCGGACGTTTATGGCCATCTCCCCGTCCACGAATACCTGGAAGTGGCGGATCTTGGCCACGTGGGCCGTATGTACCACGGCCTCGTTTATGGCGTCCAGCATGGGCTTCCCGCCCACCGAGGTCTGCAGCTTGGTACGCTCCTCCAGGTCGTAGGTGCCACGCAGGAGATTGTCTATCCCCTCGTCCAGCTCCTCCTCCGAGACAACGGTCAGAAAGCCGAGGTCTCCGGCATTGATGCCGAATATGGGAGCCTTGTTGTGCTGCAACGCACGCAATATGGTACCGTCCCCTCCCACCGTCACCATGACGTCGACCTCCATGTCCTCCAGGCGGTGACCCTCGGTCTTGAACCTTACGGCCATCTCCTTTTCCAGCAGCACCTCGTGCCCCTTTAGCAGGTCCAAGGTCTTCTTGGCTATGCGAGGAGCATCGGGTATGTTCATGTTCACGCTCATCCCGAACTTCATTGCATCCACCTCAGGATCGCCCCGTCCCCTGCGGCCAGGAAATTTTCCCGTGCCTTCAGGTCCAAGGTCATGTCAAGCGTCCCACCGTCCAGACGGTAGAGCTGGCCTCCAGCCTCTCGCAGTATGAGGGCGCTGGCGGCAATATCGACCACCCTGATCGACCTTTCATGCACCGAGGAGTTCATATAGAACCCGTCGGCGAGCCCGGCGGCCACCAGGCATATCTCCAATGAGGAGCAGCCCATGGAACGGGCACGCCGCGCGCGGCGCATCAGCAAGCTGGCGGCGTCAGAGGAGTATTTTCCGAGATACATGAGGAGGACGGAATTGTTAGGGTCCAGCGAACGCACGTGTATGGGCCGACCGTTCCACATCGCCCCTCTTCCCTTCTCCGCCTTGAAGATATCACCGGTGACCAGGTTTCGGACGATCCCGTGCGTGGCATCGTTCATGCTCCTGGTGCACACGGCGAGGGATACGCTGTAGAAGGGTATGCCCATGAGGGCGTTATAGGTTCCGTCCACAGGGTCCATGACCAGCGTCCGATCGTATCCTCTGTCTACGAAACCCGCCTCCTCGCTGAGCACGTTGAGAGGGACGTTTCGTTCGTCCATCGCCTTGAGCAGTATGTCCTCAGCCGCCTGGTCGATGCGACACGTGGGGGTTCCGTCCGCTCCCATGCCGACCTCCGCCGCCCTCTCGCTGAAGATGCAGTCACGGTCGATCCCGATGGCCACCGCCTCGGCCAGCCATTCCAAAGTTTCCCTCATCGTTCTGGATATTGTCAGGGGATTATTCATAATTGCGCCAGTGTAAATGGTTTATAGGCCGCAAAGCGTTCCATCACCGCCTCCAGGGGCGAGAGTGGTCAATTGGGCGAGCAAGTCATCTTATTGTCAGGAGAGGGGGACGTCAAGGATATCGGGGGCAAGGCCCGCAATCTTATCGACCTTATGGCCGCAGGGTTCCCGGTCCCGGAGGGGATGGTAATCACCACCGAGGCCTACGACCGGTTCCTGGACCGCAACAGCCTTCGGGAGCGGGTCCGGGAGGCCCTTGAGAACCTGGACTACGGGGACTCGGTCAAGTTGGTCCGTTGTGCGGAGACCATCAAGGGATGGGTGCTGGAAGGAGAGATGGACGGGGAACTATCAGAGGTCCTTCTGAAAGAGACCGAGAGCTTCGGCCCCCATGGTCTGTGGGCGGTGCGCTCTTCGGCCATAGCCGAGGACCTGGAACAGGCCTCCTTCGCCGGGCAGCAGGACACCTATCTGAACGTCACCCGGCCCAAGCTAGCGGAGAATGTCAGGAAGTGCTGGGCGTCCTATTGGAACGAAAGGGCCATAGAATACCGCCATGACAATGGCATCGGACACCTTGATTCCGGTATGGCCGTCATCGTGCAGCGCATGGTGAACGCCGATTCCTCGGGCATCATGTTCACCACCGACCCGGTCTCCGGGGAGGAGGAGATCATCATAGAATCGAGCTGGGGGCTGGGCGAGTCCATCGCCTCCGGGCTGGTGACACCGGACCGGTTCCTGTGCGATGCCCGCACTGGCGAGGTCAAGGAATCCACCATCAACAGCAAGGTCCAGGCCATTTTCCTCTCCCAGGAGGGGGAGAAGGTGGTGGACGTGCCGGAGGCTGAGAGGAACCGTGCCTCCCTCACCCGTGCCAAGGTGGAGCTGGTGGCAAAGCTGGGCATCCATCTGCATCAGCATATGAAGGCGCCGCAGGACATAGAGTGGGCGGCGGAGGGAGATCGGATCTTTCTTTTGCAGTCCAGGCCCATCACCACCATAGGAGGCGACCGCACGTTGTGGACCAGGGGGTACGGGGACGAATACTGGGCCGATGTGACCTCGCCCCTCTTCTTCTCCATTCTTGGACCGTGGCTCACCAAGTACGTAAACTGGGAGGGCAGCGCCATCATGGGCTACCGCGAGCTGACCAACAAGCCTCTGCTTAAGATCCACAAGGGACATGTGTACTTCAACGCCGAGGTGCTGGAAGGGATGCTGATGTACAATCCCAAGTTCTCCAGGACCAAAGAGTTGCTCAATTACTTCCCGGAGAAGGACCATTCACGGATAGAGAACGCCGATTTCAGAAAGGGGAAACGCATTCTAGCTATGCTGCGCACGGCCGTCCTGGATTGGGACGGGAACATACTGCGTACGGACAAGGCCTATCGGAGATGGGCAGCGAGGTTCATGAGGTGGGCCGAAGAATTTGACGTCCGGGACCTGACGGCAATACCGGACGAAAACCTGGAGGACACCATCTGGGAGATGGAGGACCAGCTGTTGAAGCACTACCGGCTCATCCGTTACGGAATGGTGGGCCATTCCATCGGCATGAACATGATCATGAAACGCTGGCTACAGGATTGGTTGGGGGACGACAAAGGAGTGCTATACTCCAAGGTCATCAGCGGGTTGAAGGGCAACAAGACCATCGAGACCAATATGGCCCTGAACCGCCTGTCCGATGCGGCCAGGAGCGACGAGTATGTGAAGGACCGGGTCCTCCATCTTAGCTCCCAGGACATTGTGGCCCAGCTTCGCTCCGATCCCCGGCTGTCCAAATACGCCATGGAGCTCGATTCCTTCCTGAAGGAGTACGGACATCGTTCCCATACCCGCGAGCTGTACTTTCCGCGCTGGGGAGAGGACCCACGGCTGGTGGCCGATATCGTCCGTTCCCTGGTCTCCTCTCCCCCGGTGGACCTGCAGGCCTTGGAGAGGCGCAAGATCGCGGAGAGGGAAGAGACGGAGAAGGAGATCCTGTCCAGGATCAGGGGGCTGAAGATGGGGTTCTTCAAAGCGGGTGTGTTCCGTCTGATCATGAGATTCTCCCAGACCTATCTGATGTTCCGGGAGAACCAGCGCTACTACCTCGATCACATATTATATCGGCAACGCCGCATCTACATGGAGTACGCCAGAAGGTTCCTGGCCAGCGGCCTCATCTCAAAGGAGGACGACATCTTCTTCCTGTCCAAGGAGGAGATATTCGCCTTGGCCAAAGGTCAGGGGAAGGAAGCATTGTCGAAGATACCGGAACGCCGAAAGGAGTTCGCGGACTGGAAGGGAGAGCTACCGCCTAAGTTCGTGAGGGGGCGCGTGGAGTTCGATGATACGGTCAAGGTGGTGGACAACGCCGCGCAGCTGATCGGGACGTCCGCAAGCCCGGGGGTGGCCATAGGCCCCGTACGGGTCGTGGACTCCATCGAGCAACTGTCCGAGGTGAGAGAGGGGGAGATACTGGTCACTTCCAACACGGACCCTGGTTGGACGGCCGTTTTCTCTAAGATCGCCGGGCTGGTCACAGAGACTGGCGGCATCCTTTCGCACGGGGCGGTGGTCTCCCGGGAGTACGGCATCCCGGCGGTCACGGCGGTGAAGGGAGCAACGAAAATCTTCATAACGGGTCAGCGGATAACCCTTGACGGCAACGAAGGCCTGATATACATCAGGGAAGGATGATTCCAGTGGAAACCGACATTATTCACGAGCATGGCGAACAGAAGGACTGGAACGAGAGTTTCTATTTCAGCTTCTACGA
>Ga0209269_1001276_pt1 | contig 14063 bp, 11 predicted proteins | sample MTBAKMMethaMetaG_FD_187455 | JGI IMG/M metagenome (GOLD analysis project Ga0209269, IMG submission 187455) | Enrichment culture microbial communities from Arthur Kill intertidal strait, New Jersey, USA, that are MTBE-degrading - MTBE-AKM (Arthur... | ecosystem: Environmental > Aquatic > Marine >... | reverse complement strand
GGTGGGCAAGTGACCCCCGATCTGTTGATTGTGGAAAAGCATGATTGGAGAATAGTGCAACGCCAGACCGCTGACAAACAGGTGATGACCGTTCGAACCAATGGTAGTACTGAGTTACAGACGGTTCCGGACGCGTTGAGAAAATTGGAAGTATTGAGCGATGAGCAAGTAGTCCATTTGAGTCAATTGGGAACCCAAATTGAGGGCTTGTACCAGGGCGCGGTGGATATTGAATGGGTACTGGCAGACGGTGAATTCTCGGTAGTTCAGGCCAGACCAGTAACCGGTTTGCCTGAGGTGGTAATTCCATCGCCAGAGGAATGGCAGCCTCCAAAACCGAAAGCCCGTTATATGCGCGCCAGCATCATCGATTTTATGTCCAATCCGCTTTCGCCATTATTCGCCACAATGGGCGTTTCAGCCTACAACAAGAGCATTCAAGAAGCTCTCGAAGAAATGACCGGAAAGGATAAAGCAAAGTTCCCAGGGGAAATTATCGAGACCATTCATGATTATGCTTATATGAATGCCAGTTATACCGCTGGCGAATGGTGGGCGTTGGCAAGCCTGGTTCCAAAGTTTCCCAAATTACTTGGTAACGGCGCCAAGCATTTCCGTAATAAGGCATTGCCCACTTATCAACGGAAGGTAAATGAGTTAAGCGTTAAATCAATTGATACGATGAATTTGGAGGAAATCTGGAAAGACGCACATATTCTGGTTGAAGCCGCCATGTACCATATGTCTATTTTGCAGGTGGATACATTGGGAGCATCCGCGGGGAGTGAAGGACTTTTTACAAACACCTATAACAAGTTTTATAAGAAAGAGCATGACCCGACTGCGCCTTCGTTTTTGATGGGTTACAACAACACACCAATTCTTGCAGAAAAATCCGTGTACGATCTGGCGATGTGGATCAAACACCAGCAAGATCTGGCTGAGTTCATTCACTCGACTGAAACTGAGCAGATTGTGGCAGCTTTTTGGGGCGAAGATACACCTTCAAAGGATATGAGTAATGATTGGGAAGAGTTCAAGAAACGATTACAGACTCATTTAGATGAATTTGGATATATGCTATTTGATCTGGATTTTTCGCAACCCGTTCCAGCTGAAAACCCAACCCCACAAATTGAAATGATCAAGATCTACTTGAGTGGTGAAGGAGTGAACCCGTATGAGCGGCAAGCCAGATTACAAGAAAAACGCGAGGCAGCTACGCGGAATTTGCGAGAACGTCTACATGGGATTAGTGGTTGGGTTGTAACCAAGACTTTGGGATGGGCGCAATCTATGGCTGAAGTAAGAGAAGATAGCATTGCATCGATCGGATTGGCTTATCCACGATTAAGAATGTTGTTGCTTGAAATCGGAAACCGTTTGGTAAAGGCGGGCGTGATTGAAAAACCAGAGGATGTCTTTTGGCTGGAAGAATCTGAAATAGAAGCGCGTTTAGTTGCTTTGGAAAGAGATGAAACTCTGGAATCTCTTCAGTCGGTTTGCGAAGAGCGCAAGAAAATCCGCAAGGCTGAGGCTAGGGTCATCCCTCCTGCGCAATTGCCTTTCTCCAAAACATACATGGGAATTCCGATTGAAGTGTTTATGCCTGGTGGCGGTGGAGAAGATGGGCATGAACTCAAAGGGGTAGGCGCAAGTAGTGGCAAAGTGACCGGTGTCGCTTGTGTTTTACACGGTCCGGAAGATTTTGATCAGATGCAGCCCGGTGGGATTTTGGTCGCCCCACAAACCAACCCGGCCTGGACACCTCTCTTTACCATGGCCAGCGCAGTAGTAACTGATATTGGCGGCCCGCTCAGTCACGGCTCGATTGTGGCTAGAGAATATGGCATTCCTGCGGTGCTGGGAACCGGTGTGGCTACGCGGCGCATTCACACTGGGCAACGGATTACTGTTGATGGCACGCAGGGTATGGTTACGATTGAAGATAATTAATATGTAGAATACGCAGAAACGGATTATGAAAGGTATTGGGTGGGCGGCTTTGATTGGCGCAGTTTTCCTGGCAATTGGCCGGGTGCGTTATCTCAACCGCCTGCCTGATGATTGGGTTGGAATCACTTTGTATGTCATCAATATTGTGGCATTCCTGATCATTGGGTTGGGTGACTACTTCCAAACCCGAAAATGGAATCGGTAGCATTTTTTTTGTAGGTTAGAACAGGTGGTCAATATGAAAAGCAACTCCCAAAAGAACCTGTTGATTCTTTCCGCGTGCCTGGTGGTGGTAATGCTGGGATACGGCATGGTGATCCCCATTTTGCCTTTTTACGTCGAACAGATGGGCGCTGGTGGGACAGAATTGGGATTATTGGTGGCCAGTTATGCCATTATGCGCATGATTTGTGGTCCATTGTGGGGAAGCCTATCGGATCGGATTGGACGTAAACCGGTTTTAATGGTTGGAATATTTGGCTATGGGATTACGATGGTGCTGTTTGGTCTGGCAACAAAGCTGTGGATGTTATTCCTGTTTCGCATTCTGGCTGGCATTCTTTCTTCTGCGACTTCACCGACCACTATGGCTTATATTGGAGACAGTACCCCAGAAGCCGAGCGCAGCAAGGGGATGGGAACATTGGGCGCGGCGGTGGGGGCGGGGACGATCCTCGGCCCGGGTTTAGGCGGATTACTGGCCAGCGATAATCTGGCGATTCCATTCTTCATCGCGGGAGGATTTTCTTTTCTGTCTCTGGTGCTTATCGCATTTCTATTGCCTGAGTCATTGAGTAAAAGTGAGCGGATTGCTAATTCGAAGAATAATGAATTTAGGATGAGAGATACCTGGAAATCAGCAAGCTCAATCGGTATGCTGCTAGGTATGACTTTTCTAGCCTCTTTTGGTGTGACCGTATTCTTTGGAATCTTTGGATTGTACGCCTCACAGAAATTTAATGCCGGACCAGACGCGGTGGGGATGATCATGGTTGTGTTTGGAATCGTAACTGCCCTGGCCCAGGGTATGCTCACTGGCCCGTTAACCCAAAAATGGGGCGAGCGTATGGTGATTTGCGGATCGTTGTTGTTGACCGCGATTAGTTTTGTGCTGATTTCCATCTCAAGCAGTTTTCCGCTTTTCCTGGCCGCGATCGCATTCTTCACTTTGGCCGTATCGATATTGACACCGGCAGTATCGGCATTAATCTCACGCGTGACCACGATGGAGCAAGGTATCACCATGGGATTGAGTAATGCCAGCCAGAGCCTGGGGCGGATTGTTGGACCGCTGCTGGGTGGTTTTAGCTATGATATTAACCTCGAATACCCGAATATGATCGGGGCGGTTGGGATGGGGATCGGTTTTCTGGTCAGTTTGTGGATGATAGCGATTCCAAATCGGGGACAAAGGGATTTCGAATCAAAATAACTGGCTTATTGTGATTTGCTTCCTCATCATTGTTTCCATATCGCTTCAATTTAAAAAACTCTGATTAGATGCGGGAATAAATAGCTTATCAAAGCGTCTCTCTGAGGTATAATCCCCGCGCCAAATATGTTTTAGAAGAATTCAAACTCAAGTGGAGATGGTAAAAAATGGAGTTAATGGAAGCAATCAAGGAACGCCGATCAGCCAGAAAATACTTCAATAAGGAAATCCCCGAATTTATTATTGAAGAGATGTTAGAAGCCGCGCGACTTGCCCCATCGGGGGGGAATTCTCAAAATCGGATATTTGGAATTATTACAAACCTAGAGTTGAAAAAGCAACTTGCGGAAGCAGCCGGAAATCAGATGTGGATTGCGACAGCCCCGGTTGTCATCGCTTGTTGTGTAGATATCAGCTGGGATTTAGCGGCGGCACCTCCTGATGATTTCGGGAGGATTGTCAATATTCTGAGATTCGGACATCCTTTTATTAAATATTTAGACCAATATCCCGATCGGAAGGCAGTCAGAACCTTGTTTGAAAACGCGTCGCCATTGATTCCAGCGGAACACATGCTTTTGGTGGCTGCTTCGCATGGTTTGAGTGGATGTTTCATCGGTTATCTGGATATCGCAAAAGCAAATGAGGTTTTAGAGCTTCCTCCAAATTTATCTTGCTTGTTTTTAATTCCGGTTGGCTATTCAGATGATTCGTCCGAACAGCCACAAAAAAAAGAGCTAAGTGAAATTTGCTTCTATCGAAAGTAAGTATTATGCGTTTTTGATAATATTAGACTTTTTTTATCATGCCACGATTTGCAATGGCTCAGAGTAGCGAGCAGATCGTGGCGTTTTTATTTCCCAAGGTATTTTAAAAAGAGATGTGATCAGACTGACAGGGTAAAAATAAATAATTTCGATATCACCATTCGATGAGGAGCGGCGGCCTTAAACGAAAAGAGCCGCGGATTGCGACTCTGTTTATTGGTCGGGGCGAGAGGATTCGATATCACCCTTCGATGGGGAGCGGCGGCCTTAAACGAAAAGAGCCGCAATATGCGACTCTGTTTATTGGTCGGGGCGAGAGGATTCGATATCACCCTTCGATGGGGAGCGGCGGCTTTAAACGAAAAGAGCCGCAATACGCGACTCTGTTTATTGGTCGGGGCGAGAGGATTCGATATTACCCCTCGATGGGGAGCGGCGGCCTTAAACGAAAAGAGCCGCTGATTGCGACTCTGTTTGTTGGTCGGGGCGAGAGGATTCGATATTACCCCTCGATGGGGAGCGGCGGCCTTAAACGAAAAGAGCCGCTGATTGCGACTCTGTTTGTTGGTCGGGGCGAGAGGATTCGAACCTCCGGCCTCTTGCACCCCATGCAAGCGCGCTAAACCGGACTGCGCCACGCCCCGACTATTTGATTTGAACGAGTGTTATTATAGCGGTATCCTCTGGTTTTGACAACCCTTTTGGTTATTTTAAATTTTGAAAATCTATTCTACACCTGTGCGATGGCATAGAAGGTGGGCAGGTATAACACACGCTGCCCATTGCTGCATGCTTCCCGATTGACCTGTAATAATGCTGTTAACCGGTCAGCCGGCAGCAGATTTGCCAGGTCGTGACTCAGAATCTGTTCTTCAGAGTTTGCGTCGGACTCGATTGAAGAGCCGCTCCATTGCGCGCCAATCACACCACTTTGGACCTCTCCAAATCCAGCTTGATGGAAAATTTCGAGCAAACGGCGGCCGATAAACGGATCCGCTCCTTGAGCGCGCAAGGCCAGGGTTTGCAAGCGGCCAAGCTCATCCAATGGGGGCGGGGAGTCTATCCGACCGCCGTAATCGGGTTCGGCAAAGGCGGCCACCCATCCTCCCGGTTGGGTCACCCGCCGCATCTCTTTCAACACGGCCAGTGGATTCGCCAGCCATAATAGAAGGTAATGGCAATACACCAGGTTAAAAGAATCACAGGCAAACGGAAGGTGAAATCCGTCTGCCTGGATGTGGGCGGGGAATGCGTTGTTGTTTTGTGAGAATCTAAGGTAATCCCAATTAATATCTACTCCATATAGGCAACCACGTTCTGAAAGATTGCTATCCTGCAGCAAGGCGCCGGTTCCGCAGCCGACTTCGAGACAGCGTGCGGCAGCTGGGAGGCGCATGCGCTCAATAAGGTATTGACGCATATCACGCGTCCAACTTGCCTGGATCGCAAAACGTTGATGCCAGTCGGCGGGAGAGAACATGATCAGGCTTTGGCTTTTTTCCAGACGGATTGCCAATCATCCTGAAGCAAGTTGCCCAACACCTGGGGATGTCCTTGCGCCTGCAGCACGTCTCCATCAGGTTCAACATACAAAGCGGTTAATCCATTCACATCTACCACCGCGTTGGCTTCTTCCATTTCAATCGCGACCGGGTTAAGAGATGAGTATGGCACCGGGAGATCCCAGATAAGGGTGAGGTGATGTTCGGCGGCAATATCCGCAGCCTGGTTCAATGCGGTTTTTAACTCAGGAATTGAGGCAGAGAGTGAGAGAGACTCAACACCCATCTCAGCCAGGCGGTGAATGATATTGGCAATACTGGTTTGGTTTTCATCAGTTAGTGTCAGATGTACGGTGACATGGATATCTTCGGGCAGCAAATCGCGCAGGGCTTCCCAGGACTGCTCCTCTTCGGGTTGTAAAACCAACATCACATGATCCAAACCACAGGCTAACAATTCATGGAGATACTCGGGTGTGGTCAGGCGCAGGCCATCGGTTAGCAGACCGGTGACCATGCCCAATTTCTCTGCGTGCGTGATCAGGCCGGCCAGGTCTGGCCGTAAAGTGGGTTCTCCTCCGGTAAAAACCACATGAGGTATGCCCGCGTCCCAGGCCTTATTCAAGATTTGCTGCCATTCTTCTTCCAGAAGTTCGCGGATGACGCGTTTTACCGGGGCAACATGCTCTGTTTCGCCGTCGGAAACCTGATAGGTCAGAGCGCAATCCAGGCGGTATGGCGCCACTACAGACGCGCTGCGCGGCTCTTTGCGGTCAAAGCCCAGGAAGCCAACCGGGTCCAGATCGGGGGTTTGGATCAGGGTATCCAGGTTACTTTTGAATTCCCGATAATCTTGGAGGGCTTGATCTTCTGGAACAGTATATCGACGCGCCATTTGTTCGGAAATTACCTGCTCCGGTAAGCCTTTGACCAGGTAGTAGGCGTATTCCGCGGCGGAGGGGTTAAGGTGCAGGACAATACTGGCGTTAACGATCAGCACCCCGCAGCCATCCTCTTCCAGACGTAGATGCAGGCGGTACTGGTTATCCGCTTCAGGGGGAGTTTGGTAATGGTAAATCCCGGCGGGAATGGGTTTTACCGGGTTGAATAAGCGGTCTAAGAAGGATTGGAGTGAATTCATCTCAAGGTCTCCGTTTCTTCGTGAAGGAGTGGATTAATCGCGATTGGTGGACAAGTTTCTCCGGCACTGCGTGCCAGAGGGCAGCCGCCTCCGCATTCCTGCTCGAACAGGCAGGCTTTGCAAGCAGAGGGTAACTGGCGCCGCTCACGCAGCGACAGGGCTAATGGGTGATTCCAAATTTGATCCCAGGCATCGGTTTGAATATTGCCCAGGGATTGATAATAGGATTGGCAAGGTAAGACGCTGCCATCCGGTTCGATACACATATTATACAGAGCGGCGGTGCAGCCTTTGACGCCTAATTCTAACTGCTCGGGATCGAAGTTGCAGTATTGAGTGGGTGTATACCAGATTAGACGCTGGTGGTTGGCTTCTGTGATTTCTCTGGCGCGGTTCAATAATGAGGGCAAACGGCTTTCAGGCAAGCCGGTGCCGACATCGCGGCCGCGGCCCGAGTAAATGAGTGCGTTTAATCCAATGGTGGGAACTCCCATATTTGCCAGAAAGTGAAGTGTATCTTCTATCGAATCGGCATTGACATTCAACATGGTGGTGTTGGTCATAACATAGAGACCGCTTTTCAGGGCGTTTTCCAGGCCTTTGACGGTTTCTTGCCAGGCTCCAGGATGGTTTACCATCCGGTCATGGATTTCTGGGAAATGGGATTCAAATGTGATTTGAATATGGTCCAAACCGGCATTTTTTAATTCTTCGATATAACCATCTCGTGCCAGGCGCCGACCGTTTGTGTTAATACCAGTGATCTGACCATTCGCTTCCGCTTTAGCGATCAATTGGGGCAAGTCTTCCCGCAAGGTGGGTTCCCCACCTGTAAAAACGATATGCGGGATGGAGAGCTGCCATAATTGATCCAGAATGGAAAACCATTGTTGGGTGTTTAATTCCGGGTGATTGCGGGCGCGCGCGTTATAACAATGAGCGCAGTCATTATTGCAGCGGTAGGTAATCGCCAGATCCATGCGATATGGAGCAGATGGTTGGGATGAGAAAGGAACTGTTGTTTCCAACTCCATATCACAAACCGGGCAGGGTCCAAGGGGATTGATCAGGTCATCCAGCTGGGTGGAGATGTGTTTGAAATCAGCTGCCGCCCGATAGGCGGGAACGTCGTAATAACGGGTAAGCGCCGAAGCGGCTTTGTCCGGGCTTGTTTTGTTCAGGTAAAGAAATGCCAGATAGGCGGCAGTTGGATTGAGATGAAGGGCGCGGCTGGCATTAATCAGCAAGAGGGCATATCCATCTTGTTCAACGCGCAAGTGGATTCGGGTTTTTTCCTGTGGCTTCTCATTTAGAAAATGATACAAACCGGCGTGGGGCGGCGCAGGAGCCGCCCCACGATTTAGCCATTCTGAAAGATTTGAAAAAAAGCTCATGCTTTCTCCGGGTAAAAATTAACGTCCGCCACCGGCACAGGCACAGGCACAACCCGCGCAGGCGCAGGCACAGGCGCATCCGCCGCCGCCACCACCTCCGCCACGGTAACTGGTGCCGGCTGGGGCTTTGGGAACCGGATTGGTCACATTGGTGACGCCACTGGTGAAGGAAGTCACATCACCGATGACACCAGCAGAGAACGCGGACACACTTGACGCAATCGATGCGGCAAAATCAGAACCGGGTAGATGCGGCATGGAGACCGATTTTCCACCACTGGAAGGCGCGCTGCCGGTGGAAACGCGGGACATTCCTCCCGCTGAGCCGACGCCTCCAGCCATGCTGCGTCCAATAGCCGGGTCTAGACGTCCCCACCACATCGGCACAAAGACGGGCTGAGTAAAAGTGCGGCGGGCGCGGTCGTCGTACTGGCTGTCGAGCATGGTCCAATCCATGTATTTTTCGTAGCGCTCGATTTGCACATCAGGAGTATCAGCCTGCTCAACCTGCAGCCAGGCTTGTTCCATGATCTTCTCGTAATACTCCACTGTTTCCCGGCGGCTAAAGCCTTTCATTTTGGCAGTAACTTCTTTCACTAAGCCAACCATCATTTTTTGTAAAGCGGTTCGCCGGGCTGTTTTTGAGAGTTTGAAAGCTTCTACGAATTCTGTTTCGTAGGCACGCAGATCTTCTGGCAGAGTTTCTTCAACCTTAATTTCAAGTGGATCTTTATTGGTGACGGTGGCAACACCTTTTCGAACAACAGAGAAAAGAATCAAGGTCATCACTTTATCGATGGGCTGCTCCATTAATATGGCAGCTTCCACAGGGGTAAGGCCGCGTTTAATCCCATGACCTTCAATGGCAATTTTGGGAGGAAGATATTTAAGCTTTCGTTTCTTAGCTCCCCAAATCGCCTGGTATATCCCCAAGCCAAACACCAGGGCAAAAATTCCGAAGAAACCACAGCATACCAAGTTCTCAGCGTTAAAGGTACTGCCTACCGCTTGGGTAACTTGTGAAGGAGGTTGGGCAACAGCGCCTTCCGCCAGCACACGCGCGGGAAAAGAAGCGCCAAAAATGTATTGCGTGTAGCTATTGGCTTGAGCGCTCTGCCAATTGTAGAAGATCCGTCCTTGTGAATCGATGTTTGAAGCGGGAGTTGCATCGCCGGGCCAGCGTTGTGGATCAAAATAGCGTGGTTCTTCAGGATTGAGACCAGGGGGAAGAATGATCGTAAACGAAAGATCTGTGTTACCGGTGACTGTGCCACGATCATAGTAATGCGGCGCGAATTGGACACTGGCATAGGGTTCCGCTTCTTGTTGGGAGGCAGAGAAAATGATGCCGCGGATTTCCGGCAGGAAGAAATGGAAAGTACCCCGCTGGCCGGGTTGAATGGCGTTGCTGCCCAATCCAAAGGCGATCCCATTATCTACATAGGGAGAGGAGGATATATCGGTAATTTTCTTGCCGTCCACTTCTGCGGAGATGCTGCCGATATTGTAATTGGTATTGGGCATGCCAATATCAATGTATTCCATCGGGTCGGCAGATGGGTCGTTATAAAAAACCAAAGTGTATTCAACCGAGGCAGTGCCATCCGCGTTGATAAACAGGTTTACATCCGATTTCTCGATTTGAAAGTAGTAAGTCTGTGCGGAGACTGGCATTACACCAACTGCCAGCAGCACAAAAACCGCAAATAACAACATGATTCGTTTAGTCATCTCAAGGTCTCCGATATTTGCTGGTTACCATTTAGGTTCTTCGGTTAACTGGTAAGAGGTATGGCAATATGGGCAGGTTACCACCGGGGCTCCGGCAACCATGTTGATATCATTGGAAGTCAACGTGCCACCACAAGATCTACACTTAATCGTATCCATGTTGACAGAACCCGGTAAATCGATTTTATAGGTTACATTCTGGGTTGAACCGGCTTCCCCGCCGGCTGTCCGCATCCGCGTTGCGAAGAATATCAGGGCAAAGCTGGCGAGCAACAACACAATTCCAGTAATGATCCAGCTGGTCTGTCCTTGAGGGCTGAACGCCCCCAAAATGAATATCACACCGAAGAAGATCAAAATCGCGGCGACAACAAAGGCAATGATTTTTACAGCTTTCATGGTTCCTCCTGGCTAAATTCTAGTTTAACACTAATTGGTAACGCGCTTCAAGAAGCAGAAGGGTTGGAAATGCCATTCTGTTAATATCTACGCAAAAATGCGGAAAATGTTTCGAACAGCATTCAATGATTGTTCCTATATCTTCAAGAATATCCTTTACAATATAGTAATAGAATTATTGTACCATTTGAAAATATTCCATAATAAATTTTTGCCAAAGAGAGGGCAAAGTGGGTGCCATGGAAACACAGAACTTGAAATCGGAATATTTAAATTTGCGTGAGCAAATTCAGTTTCATAATTATCGATATTACGTATTAGATGACCCGATTATCAGTGATGTTGAGTATGATCAGCTCTTCAAGAGGTTAAGAGAAATTGAATCTACTCATCCGGATTGGGTCACCCCTGATTCACCTTCCCAACGGGTTGGGGGGATGGCGGCAAGTAAATTTTCAAAAGTCCAACACCCCGCGCCGATTTTAAGTTTGAGCAACGCCTTCAACCTGGAAGATGTTCGCGCCTGGTTTGAGCGGTTGGTGCGATTAGATGTGCGGGTTAAAAATGCTGATTTTGTCGTCGAGCCCAAATTTGACGGATTAACCGTCGTGCTTAAATATGAAAATGGAGTGTTTGTTCAAGGAGCGACGCGTGGAAATGGGGAAGAAGGCGAAGATGTTACCAGCAACTTAAAAACCATGATGACCTTGCCGTTGCGCATTCCTGTTCAAAAAGACGCGGCATGGGTTCCAGCGGTATTGTATGTGCGCGGTGAAGTATTGATGTTGATAAAGGATTTTGAAGCGCTGAATCTACGGCTGGAAGAAGCCGGTGACAAGACGTACGTTAATCCTCGAAATACAGCAGCAGGCTCATTAAGGCAATTGGATCCAAAAATCACCGCGACCCGCCCGCTAAAATTATTTACTTACGCAATTGTCGATTCGGATGGCATGGTCCCGCAAACTCAATGGGACTCACTTAATTACCTTAAGACATGTGGTTTCCCGGTAAGTGAATTTGTTCATCATTGCCCGGATTTGGACTCTCTACTGAAATGCTGTCAAGAGATGCAATCCATGCGCGATGAGTTTCCTTTTGAAGTGGATGGCGTGGTGATTAAGATTAATGATCATCGCCTTGCCGCAGACCTGGGATATGTAGGCAAAGATCCGCGGGGCGCAATCGCGCTAAAATATCCGGCCAGAGAGGTTACCACGATCTTAGAAGATATTGGAGTGAATGTTGGCCGAACCGGAGTGTTAACCCCATACGCGATCCTGAAAGCGGTGGAAGTGGGTGGCGTGGTGGTCCGCCAGGCAACCCTGCATAATTTTGATTTCATCGCGGAAAAAGACATTCGCATTGGCGATCGGGTGTTGATCAAGCGCGCCGGAGATGTGATCCCATATGTTATTGGACCTGTTTTGGATACCCGTTCGGGGTTGGAAAAACCTTTCTCTCCGCCACAAGCGTGCCCGGCGTGCGGGCAGCCAGTAGAACATATTGAGGGGGAAGTAGCCTGGTACTGTGTAAACTCCGCCTGCCCGGCTCAGCTGATCCGCAACCTGGAGCATTTTGTCTCTCGGGGAGCGATGGATATTGTTGGCCTGGGGATAAAAATCGTGGAGCAATTGGTTGAAGCCGGTTTGGTGAAGGATGTGGCAGACCTATATGTTTTAAGCAAGGATCATTTACTTAAGCTGGAAGGGTTTGCTGAAAAGAAGGCAGAAAATTTACTCGCGGCTATTGATGCTTCCCGCAGCCGACCGCTGGCAAAAGTGATCACAGCTTTAGGAATTCGCGGGATTGGAGAAGTGGGCGCGGTGGATCTGGCTAAAAAATATTGGAATTTAGAAGCGCTCAGCCAGGCCAGCCTGGAAGATTTGCAAACAATCGAAGGAATTGGCCCCAATATTGCAGAAGCCGTTGTAGATTGGTTCTCAAAGCCGGCTAACCAGGTTTTGTTGGAAAAATTACACAAGTCCGGTATCTGGCCAGTAGAGGAAGCCGCGCAAGATGGGGATCAATCGAGTAAAGTGTTTGAGGGATTGAGTTTTGTAATCACCGGCACCTTGCCCACATACTCTCGCGATGAAGCCAAAGAGTTGATCCAAAACGCGGGGGGAAAAGTGATCGGGAGTGTAAGCAAAAACACGGATTATCTTTTGTGTGGTGAAAATGCTGGCTCCAAGCTGGATAAAGCCCAACAGTTAGGCATAAAGATTATCAATGAAGACGAACTTCTTAAAATGCTTCAATCTATATAAGTAAGATTCAACAGGTGTTTGAACATATGAAGACGATAAAGTTAAAAGAAAAAAAAGAAAAAGCGGTAAAACATGGTCACCCCTGGATTTTTTCTGGGGCCATCGCAGAAGTTAATGGAAAACCAGGTGTGGGAGAGACGGTTGGCGTGCAAGCAGCGGACGGCAGCTTGCTGGGTTACGCCGCCTTCAGTCCTTCGTCTAAGATTCAAGCACGAATTTGGACCTGGAATACAGAAGAATCGGTGGATGAAGATTTCTTTCGGCGGCGCATCGCGGCTTCTGTTCAAGCCAGAATGAATTTAGGAACGCTGGACAAAAGCAACAACGCGGCGCGACTCATTCACGCAGAATCAGACGGATTACCCGGTGTGATCGCCGATCTTTATGATGATGTTGTGGTCGTTCAAATTCTTACCGCGGGCGCGGAGGCTTGGAAGGAAACGATTGGGACGCAATTATTGGCAATTGATGGAGTGAAAAGCGTTTATGAGCGGTCAGACGCGGATGTGCGAAAACTAGAAGCGCTGCCATCCAGGACGGGTTTATTGGCAGGAAAACCTGTGTCAGATTCGATCACAATATTGGAAGATGGGTTGAAGTTTCAGGTGGATGTGAAAAGCGGTCAAAAAACTGGTTTTTATTTGGACCAGCGTCTGAACCGCAAACAACTGGGAAGCATGTGTGCGGGAAAACGGGTCTTAAATTGTTTTTGCTATACCGGAGGCTTCAGTATTTATGCCGCTCGCGCGGGTGCCAGCCAGGTGGTTTCAGTCGATTCGTCTGGAGAGGCGCTGTCGTTGGCAAAACAAAACAGTAATCTGAATGCCTTACCGGGCTCAGTCATGGAATGGGTTGAACAAGACGTATTCACTTTCTTGCGCGGTCAACGCGACCGCAGTGAAAAATATGATGTCATTGTTTTAGATCCACCCAAATTCGCGCCGACCGCGGCTCAGGCGCAACAAGCGGCGAGAGGTTATAAGGATATTAATCTGCTTGGGTTTAAGTTGTTGAATCCAGGAGGATTATTGTTTACTTATTCTTGTTCTGGTGGAATTTCGGCGGATTTATTCCAAAAAATTGTGGCTGGCGCCGCGCTTGATGCGGGTGTAAGCGCGCGCGTGATAGGCAATATGACTCAGGGCCCCGATCATCCGATTGCGCTTAATTTTCCAGAATCAGCTTATTTGAAGGGGCTGATATGCCAATTGCTTTAGCAAATGATGAGAGCCTAAGGATATAACTTATTATTTTGCAGAAGATATAAAAATTTTTGAACAATATTTGGATCAAATAATATCCCGGAATTTTCAGAAAGGTATTTTATTGCCTGTTCCTTGGTCCAGGCGGGTCTATAAGGTTGGTCAGAAGTTAATGCATCGTATACTTCAACAACCATAAAAATTCGAGCGGACAGGGGAATTTCTTCTCCTTTTAATCCTTCGGGATAACCAGAGCCATCCCAGCGTTC
>Ga0209269_1001270_pt1 | contig 14097 bp, 14 predicted proteins | sample MTBAKMMethaMetaG_FD_187455 | JGI IMG/M metagenome (GOLD analysis project Ga0209269, IMG submission 187455) | Enrichment culture microbial communities from Arthur Kill intertidal strait, New Jersey, USA, that are MTBE-degrading - MTBE-AKM (Arthur... | ecosystem: Environmental > Aquatic > Marine >... | reverse complement strand
GCACCGGGAAAAAAGGACCCGCTCATCATCGACCCGGTCCCCGAGGTGCTCTTCACCGGCCATGTCCATATCAGCGGGATCAAACGCTACCGGGGCGTGCTGATGATCAATGCCGGGACCTGGCAGTCTCAGACCGCCTTCCAGAAACAGATGAACACCGTGCCGACACCCGCGCAGGCGGTCGTCCTGGACCTTCAGAGCCTTGAGACCGAGATCGTCGATTTTCTGACTCCCGGATCCTGATCGCGCCGGCGCACCTCCTGGCAACGGAAACTTCCGGCATCCTGCGGCGATGCGGGAGAAAACGATCAGATCATTCGAATCGCTCTATTTTTATTATTGAAGGGGCACATAGATAGAGAATCAAAAAGCCGGGATCCGGTGCTGTCAACCAGAACCCGGGGGAAAGAAAAAAACATGGATGCAATCGTCTATCTGGCACCTATATGTGCTCTCTTAGGCCTTCTTTTTGCAGGGTACTCATTCCTTGCAGTTCGAAAAGAGGGAGAGGGCACTGAGGTGATGAAAAAGATCACCGCGGCGATCCACCACGGTGCCATGGTCTACCTGAACAGGCAGTACCGTGCCATCGCCCTGTTCGTCGTGGTCCTGGCCATCGTCATCGCGGCCATTCTACCGAACGGCGTTCTGACCGCAGCATGTTTCGTGCTCGGCGCCGTGCTCTCGGCCACCGCAGGATACATCGGCATGTTCACCGCCACGAGCGCAAACGGCCGGACCACCAACGCCGCACGCCGCGGCATCGCCGAGGCCTTCAGGGTCTCCTTCGCAAGCGGCTCGGTCATGGGCATGTCCGTCGTCGGCCTCGGGCTCTTCGGGCTTTCCATCGCCTTCATCGGACTCTCAAGCTTCCTTCCGGGCATGGACGAGTACACGATTGTGAACATCCTCGCCGGCTTCTCCCTCGGCGCCTCCTCGATCGCCCTCTTCGCCCGTGTGGGCGGCGGCATCTTCACCAAGGCCGCCGACGTCGGCGCTGACCTCGTCGGCAAGGTCGAGGCCGGCATCCCCGAGGACGACCCGAGAAACCCGGCCGTCATCGCGGACAACGTCGGCGACAACGTCGGCGACATCGCCGGCATGGGTGCGGACCTCTACGAGAGCTACGTCGGCTCGATCATCGCCACCATGCTCCTGGGCGCATCGACCGCGGCGGTCTTCTTCCCGAACGTCTCCTTAATGAACGTCATTCTCTTCCCGGTCGTCATCGCCGCCCTCGGCATCGTCGCTTCGATCATCGGCTCCTTCTTCGTCAGGACGAACAAGGCCGAGTCCAGCGCCATCCACATGGCCTTCAACAAGGGCCTGCTCGTCGCCCTCGCCCTGGTGGTCGTCGCCACCTACTTCGTGACGAACATCATGCTCGGCGAGTACGGTTTCGGCGTCTTCGTCGCCACCATCGCCGGTCTCATCGCCGGTTTCCTGATCGGCCAGATCACCGAGTACTACACCTCCTTCGAACGCAAACCGACCCTTGAGATCGCGAAGTCCTGCCAGACCGGCGCAGCGACCAACATCATCACCGGGTTTGCAAAGGGCATGGAGTCCACGGTCTTCCCGGTCATCGTCATCTCCATCGCCATCTGGATCGCATTCACCTTCTCCGGCCTCTACGGCATCGCCGTTGCGGCCGTCGGCATGCTCGCAACCCTGGGCATCTCCCTCGCGGTCGACGCCTACGGGCCGGTCGCCGACAACGCCGGCGGTATCGCCGAGATGTCCCACCAGGACCCCCATGTCCGCGAGATCACCGACACCCTGGACGCCGTCGGCAACACCACCGCCGCCATCGGCAAGGGTTTCGCCATCGGCTCCGCGGCGCTCACCGCTCTCGCCCTCTTCTCCGCGTATGCCTTCGCCATCAGCAAGGGCGGAGAGACCATCGTCATGGACATCCTCCACACCCCGGTCTTCATCGGCCTTCTGATCGGCGCCATGCTCCCCTTCCTCTTCTCGTCGATGACGATGATGGCGGTCGGCAGAGCGGCGTACGAGATCGTCGTCGAAGTCCGCCGCCAGTTCAAGGAGATCAAGGGCCTGATGGAAGGAAAGGCCGAGCCGGACTACGAGTCCTGCATCGCCATTTCCACCCACTCGGCGCTCAGAGAGATGGTCGCACCCGGCCTCCTCGCGATCGTCGCCCCGATCATCGTCGGGCTCGTCCTTGGTAAGGAAGCGCTCGGCGGCCTTCTTGCAGGCTCCCTGGTATCCGGCTTCATGCTCGCCATCACGATGGCGAACGCCGGCGGCGCCTGGGACAACGCAAAGAAGTACATCGAACAGGGCCACTACGGCGGCAAGGGCTCGGACGCCCACAAGGCCGGCGTCACCGGCGACACCGTCGGCGACCCGTTCAAGGACACCTCAGGACCGGCCATCAACATCCTCCTGAAGCTGATGTCCATCGTGGCGGTCGTCTTCGCGCCCCTGTTCCTCTAATCTTTCTTTTTTTCTCTGCGACCGCCGCCAGGCGCAAACACCTTCATCTCTGATCAGAACAGAACCCTATGCGCAGGAAACGCTTTCCTGCAGGGGATACTTCCATGCTTCAGATTTTCAAGACCCGGCAGAACGGAGGGGGGACATTTATCGAGGAGCTCGACACCGTCGAGCCCGGGGCATGGATCATCTGCACCGCACCTGACGAGACCGAGATCGCCCGTGCCGCCGGGATCATGGGGATCCCGGCCGAAGACCTGCGGGCGGCGCTCGACGAGGAGGAGCGGCCCCGCATGGAGACCGAAGAGGGACGGACCTTCATCCTGATCGACATCCCGATGCGGATCGCCGGGGAGCCCACGGGGACCTACTCGACGATCCCGCTCGGCGTTGCGATCAACGACGACTATATCCTCACCATCTGCCTCCAGGAAAGCCCGATCCTCCAGGACTTCATCGCCGGGAAAGTGAAGACCTTTTACACCTTCAAAAAGACGCGGTTCCTCTTCCAGATCCTCTACCGCAGCGCCTTTTATTACCTGAACTTTCTCAGGCAGATCGACAAGCGCTCGACCGAGATCGAAAAAGCGCTCCATATGTCCCTGCGCAACGAGGAGTTGATCCTCCTGTTGAACCTGGAGAAGTCCCTGGTCTATTTCTCGACCTCGTTGAAGAGCAACGAGGTGGTGCTCGAGAAGATCCTCAGGTTCAAACCGGTCAGGATGTTCCCGGAGGACGAGGAACTCCTGGAAGACGTCATCATCGAGAACAAGCAGGCGATCGAGATGGCGAACATCTACTCGAACATCCTCTCCAGCACGATGGACGCCTTCGCCTCGGTGATCTCGAACAACCTGAACATCGTGATGAAGTTCCTCGCCTCGGTGACGATCGTGCTGGCCGTGCCGACGATGATCGCGAGTTTCTTCGGGATGAACGTCGGCATCCCGCTCAGCGAGAGCCCGATCGCCTTTGCGATCGTCGTCGGGACCTCGATGGTGATCTCGGCCGTGCTGGTGCTGGTGCTGATGAAAAAGAACATGATCTAAGGGTTGCGGTACGCCCCCTTCGGCACGGAGAGCACAAACCGCGCCCCCTCGCCGGGCATGCCCCGCTCGCGGATCCCGATCCCGGTGAGGTCGAGCACCTCTTTTGCAAGGAAGAGCCCGAACCCGGTATGCTGCCCGATACCCCGCGCAAAGATGTTTTTTTTCTGCGCGAACGGGACGCCGACGCCGTCGTCGGCGACGACGATCTCCCCGCAGGTCTCCCTTTCGACAAACGAGACCTCGATCCGGCTCACCCCGCCGCCGTGGCGGAGGGCGTTTTCAAAGCAGTTGAAGAGCACCTTCTCAAAGAGGGGGTCGGCGAAGACCTCCAGGTCCCCGGTGGCGACGGAGAAGGTAATCCCGTTGAAATCAAGCCCCTCGGCGGCGCGGGCGGCGACCTTCCCCACATGCTGCCAGCGCGGCTCCATCACGCCAAGGTCGGCGTAGAGCCTGGTGAACTCCACTTCGCGGCTGATCATCCCGACGAGGTCCCGTATCTTTCCGAGGGTGTCGCGCTGGAAGGGCGAGAGCGACCCGGTATCCAGCAGCAGCCAGGTGTAGCCTGCGATCGCCGTCACCTGGTTGAGAACGTCATGGCGCGTGATCGAACCGAGGAGGTTGAGTTTCCGGTTCGCCTCCCGCAGCGCCTCCTCGGCCCGGCGCCTGGCGGTGACGTCCTGCGAGATGCCGGCAACGCGGCTGACCTGGCCGGCGGGATCGTCCCGTTGGGCCCGCCCTATCGAGAGGATCCACTTCCACGCACCGTCGTCGCAGCGGAGGCGGTACTCCACGGAAAACGCGTTCTCCCTCCTGATTCCCTCGACGATCGCATCCATCACCCCCTCCCGGTCGTCGGGGTGGATGCGGGCCTGCCAGGCGGCGAGATCGTTCTTCGGGACGGTGCCAGAAGGGCCGATGATCTCGCCCCAGCGGCGGTTGTAGGTGATCTCCCCGGTTACAAGGTCATAGCCCCAGACCGCGAGCCCTGCCCCTTCGACAGCAAGGGCGAGCCACTCGTCGGCCGTATGCCGGGCAATCGGAGGGGCACCGGCGAGGGCGATGGCGCACCTGACCGCATGGAGGAGCTCGGCGCACTCGGCAGGGGTGCACCCGCCTTTTCTCACATAGAACGACGCCCCGGCATCGATGGCCTCCTCGAAGACCGAATCCCGGCTTTTTCCGGTGTAGAGCACGAAGGGGACGGTGACGCCCCGCGCCCGCAGGGCCCGGAGAAAGGCGATGCCGTTCATGCCCGGCATCTGCTCGTCGGAGACGACGGCGGCGCACTCGATCCTGCCGACGAGGGAGAGGGCCTCTTCCGCGGATGATGCCCTGATGCAGTCGTACCCCCCGGTCCCCTCGAGATATCCCCCTGCCCGCTCCAGGACGACCGGATCGTCGTCGACGATCAGCACCCTGGCCGTCCCCCCGGCACGCGCCATCATCACACCGAGAGAGCGCGGCCACGAATAAATAACTGGCGGCACGCCCGGTTCAGGAGGGCGCCCCTCAAAATATATCTCCATGCCGGGCCCACAGCGCTGTATGCAGGACCTGCTCGCCCCCCTTCTCTACGCCTTCACCACGCTCTTCGTCATTCTCGACCCCCTGCTCTCGGTGCCGATCTTCGTCTCGCTCACGGCCGGGAGCCTGCCCGAGGAGAAGGCGAGACAGGCCGGGATCGCCGTCGCCGTGGCCGGCGCCCTCATGTACCTCTTCCTGGTCTTCGGGCTCTTCATCTTCGACATCCTGGGGATCACGCTCGCGAGCTTCGAGGTGGCCGGCGGGATCCTCCTCTTCATCCTGGGCATCCAGGAGTCGCTCGGGATCGAGTTCGGGCACGAGGGGAAGGAGCGGCGGTCGATGGCCGGGGTGGTGATCGGCACCCCCCTCCTCTGCGGGCCCGGGGCGATCACCACGGTCGTCCTCCTCTCCACGCGGGTGGGCGCGGTCGTCACCGGGATCGCCATCGGGCTCTGCCTCGGGGCGACCTGGCTCGTCCTCAGGTACGCCGCCCAGATCCAGCGTTTCCTCGGCGAGACCGTCACCGACATCATGGGCAAGGTGCTCGGCATGCTCCTCGCGGCGATCGCCGTGAAGATCATCGTGGACGGGATCGTCGGGCTGATCTGAAAAAAAGATGGGGAGCGCCCGGCCTACAGCCCGGCGAGAAACATCCGGTGAAGCCTGAGGTCGCCGGAGAGTTCGGGGTGGAAGGAGAGCGCCATATGCTTCCCCTGCCGCACCGCAACGATCCCCTGCGGTATCCTGGAGAGCACCTCGACGCCCGGGCCCGCGGCCGCCGCAACCGGCGCCCTGATGAAGACCGCATGGAAGGGATCCTCAAGCCCGAGAACCTCGAGGTCGGCCTCGAAGGAGTCCTTCTGCCGCCCGAAGGCGTTTCTCTCCACCGTGATATCGACGATGCCGAGGGGCGCAAACCGGGTGTCGTTGATCGTTGCGGCGACGATCACCATCCCGGCGCAGGTGGCGAAGATACCGCCTGTAAAGGAACGGATCGCCTCCCGGAGTCCGTTTTCACCGATCAGGCGGGCGATCGTCGTCGACTCCCCGCCCGGGATCGCGAAGGCGTCGCAGCCGGCGAGGTCGGCGGCGGACCTGACCTCCACCACCTCGCCCTCGCCCCCGAGGGCATCCACAAACGCCCTCACGTGCTCGGATACGTCCCCCTGCACGGCAAGGACGCCGACCTTCTTACCAGCCACGTTCCTGGAGCCTCTCCTCGTCTTTGAGTTCGTGGACGTCCAGGCCCTTCATCGGGTCGCCGATGCCGCGGCTCACCGCGGCGATCACCTTCGCGTCGGTGTAGTGGTGGACGGCCTCGACGATCGCCTTCGCCATCTTCTCCGGGTTCGTGGACTTGAAGATCCCGGAGCCGACGAAGACGCCGTCCGCGCCCATCTGCATCATCAGGGCGGCGTCGCAGGGGGTGGCGATCCCGCCGGCCGAGAAGTTGACGACCGGGAGGCGGCCCCGTTTCGCCGTCTCGGCAAGGACCTCGTACGGCGCCTCGATCGCGCGGGCGCGGGCCCGGAGTTCCTGCTCGTCCATGCCCTGGAGCTCGCGGATCTCGCCGCCGATCGCGTGCATGTGCCTGACCGCCTCGACGACGTTGCCGGTGCCGGCCTCGCCCTTCGTCCTGATCATCGCCGCGCCCTCGCCGATCCGGCGCATCGCCTCGCCGAGGTTCCGTGCGCCGCAGACGAACGGGACGGTGAACCGGGTCTTCTCGATATGGTATTGCTCGTCTGCCGGGGTGAGCACCTCGCTCTCGTCGATCATGTCGACGCCGATCGACTCAAGGACCTGGGCCTCGACATAATGGCCGATCCGCACCTTGCCCATCACCGGGATGGAGACGGCGTCGATGATCTCGATGACCTTTTCCGGGTCGGCCATGCGCGCCACGCCCCCGGCCTTCCTGATGTCCGCCGGTACGCGCTCGAGGGCCATCACCGCGACGGCGCCCGCATCCTCGGCGATCCGCGCCTGTTCGGCGTTCACCACGTCCATGATGACGCCGCCCTTCTGCATGGACGCGAAGCCCCGCTTCAGGAGCTCGGTGCCGTACCTCAGTTCCTCAAGTTTCATTATTCCTACCTATTGGGCGGTCATGCCAATAAAAATAGTGCGATGATGGCAGATACCGCAAATATCAGCGTTATTCCTCGAACGGACGCTATTATATCGGTTCCACCCTCCGCGAGGCTCCGCTCCCCGGGTCCGATCGCATAGATACCCCGTTTGCAGAACCTCACCCCGACACCGCCGGCGACCACCGCCATCGGCCACCCGCCGTTGTAGCCCGGCCTTTTCTTCCGGTCGGCGCGGAGCGCCTGCCACGCCGGGGCGAACCGCCCCTGTACCCCGAAGTAGAGGAGGCCGACGAGGGCGGCGAGCCGTGCGGGGACGAGATTTGCCAGGTCGTCGGCCCGTGCGGCGCACCAGCCGAGCCTGATCCGCTCGTCGGTGTAGCCGAGCATGGCGTCCATGCAGTTGACCGAGCGATAGAGGGCGGCGGCGGTCAGCCCGAGGCCGAAGGGGGCGAAGACGGCGAACCAGAAGAGCGGGGCGACGATCGAGTCGGAGAGGTTCTCGGCGACCGACTCATACGCCGCGGACCTGATCTCCTCCGCGGAGAGGGCCGAGGTGTCGCGCGAGACGAGCATGCCGGCGGCCGTCCGCCCGGCGTCCAGGCCCCCGCCGGCGAGCGCCGCCTCGACCGAAGCGGCGTGCTCCTCCAGGGAGCGCCAGGCGAAGACCGCCTTGAGGAGGAAGGGGGCGAGCACCAGGAGCAGGAGAGGGGGAGCATGGTGCTCGACGAGATAGAAGGGTGCGGCGAAGAGGCAGGCGGAGACCGCCCAGAGGACGACGCCGGCCGCTCGCTGGAGGCGCACCGGATAGCGGCCGGGTCTGCCCCACCAGCCCACGAACCTGCCGAAGAGGGCGACCGGGTGGAGGGGCGTGCGCGGGTCGCCGAAGAGCCGGTCCACGACGAGCGCCAGGGCGAGGGTCAGCGCCGCAGGAACCATGCGGCAATCACCCCGAGGACCAGTACGACGAATGCTGCGGCCTCGAAGAGGAGGATCCCGGTGCCAACGTAGACGATAAAGAGGAGGGCGGCGACGATGACGATGGCGAAGGGCACCACCGGGAGCCGCGGGGCCGGGGGCGGGGGGAGCGGCTGCGGCGGTTCTTCCACCGGGGCCGGGCGCTCCCTGACGGCGACCTTCAGGGCCGAACGGTTCGTGCCGTAGCCGGTGATCACCGTGATCGCAAACATTCCCGGAAAGACGTCGTCCCTGATGATCACCGGCACGTCTGCCAGACGCTCAAGATAGAGATTTTCATGGAAAAAATCGGTGAACCGCGCGGCGTCGGCGGTGGAAAGGGTGAGATGGAGGGGAGAGCCCTCGTTTTTCAGTTTGAGGACCAGGGTGTCCCCTGCCTTGACCTCGACCGATTCGGGCAGGTCGATCGAATTTATTGAGCGTGCATTGAACCGGATTTCACAGGGAACATCCATATTTTTAGTCCTTGTCGGTCTGGGGGAGGAGGTTTGGTATGCCCTCCGTGATGGGGTATGCGACGCCGCAGGCGGCGCACCAGAGCGAGCCCTCGACGATATCGTCGCCGGTCTCCTCGTCGACGCGCAGGTCGAGGTCGCCCTTGCAGACCGGACAGCAGAGGATGTCGAGGAGCGAACGCCTCACAGTTCATCCCTCAGGTCGATGATCTGGGTGAGCTCGGGCCCCGTGGAGATGAGGCCGATCGGGGCGCCGATGTCCTTCTCGGCCTGTTCGAGGAAGGCGATCGCCTTCTCGGTCAGGCCGTCGTACGTGGTGGCGCCGAAACAGGCCGGGTCCACGTGGTCGATCCCGGTGATCGCCGCGATCGTGCAGCCGTTGATCATCGCCGAGTACCGGGCCATCTCGCCGTCCCAGCCGCCGATCCGCCGCTGGCGGTGGGTGACGGTGCCGAACTCCTTGAACCCGAGGGCGTCGGAGTCCTCGGCGTTCATCTCGGTCTGGAACGGCCCCTCGCCGACCCTGGTCGGGTAGGCCTTGAAGACGACGACGACGTCGTCGATCCTGGTCGGGCCGACGCCGTTGTCCGCGGCGATCTGCGAGGCCGAGGTGTCCTTGCTCGTCACGAAGGGGTAGGTGCCGTAGTACAGGGAGATCCCGAAGCCCTGCGTCCCCTCGAGGAGGACGTTCTCATCACGGTCGATCGCCGCGTTCACTTCGGCGGCGACGTCGATGATGTAGGGTGCGAGTTCAGGGACGTCCTTTGCCTGCCTGGAGGTGCGGAGGACGCGGTCGGAGTTCGCCGGGCCGCACCCGGTCCCGGTGGACCCGATCTTCTTCGAGAGGTGGTCGCTCGCCTTGTCCCGGGCGATATGCTCCTCCTCGATCACGCCGCAGCGCCCGTCCACAAAGATCCTGTCGCCGACGTCAAGGAGTTCGACCTCGCGGAGGAAGACCCGCGGGTCGACGAGAACGCCGCTGCCGATGCAGAGTCGCGCACCCGGGTAGACGAACCCGGACGGGATCATCCGCACGCCATAGTTTTTGTCGCCGACCGTCACCGTGTGTCCGGCGTTCGGGCCCACGCCGCCCCTGGAGATGATCGATGTGTGGTCCTGATGGGCAATATGGGCCACAATCTTGCCTTTTCCCTCATCCCCGAAAAATCCGCCGACAATAATCGTACACGCCATTGCTATATCATGTAATTTGGGGTGATACTTGATGATAAAAGTATATCATCGGGGTTTGCTCCCCTCACTCACTCTCGCACCGGTCATTTTTTCCCGGCAAAAGACAGCGTCCGATATTCCTGAAATACGGGATATGGAGGAGCGTATGGACGGCCATCAGCACGATGAAGACGATGCCGGTGATATTGTGGAGGTCCACCCACTGACCCCTGGTGACGCCCAGGAACACTTTCAGGTTCGCGACGCCGGTGCTGGCATGCACCCATCCCCCGCCTGCCGATGGGAGGAAGAACAAGAGGACGATGGATGATAGGGCGACGATAACGAATGCGACGAGCAGCGCAAGGTCGACGATCGCATTCACCTGTCTCTTCTGCATGGAAGAGGAGAGGGCGCACCGCCGTATTATACCATTCGCCCTTATCCAGAAATCCAGACGATCCGCCGGTGGAGGTGTTCCCTAAGAAATGGCGAGGTACGAGAGTACACGAAAAATCCTGCGTGCAACGGGGAGGATTCGCGCGGGATCGAACGCCGCGAATATCTCCAGAGTTCCAGTGGAAATAAAGGGGTTATCTGGCTGCCGATTGTCAGACAGCAGGCACATCCGGCCCGGGCAGGATCAAAAGAATTGTTTCCCGGAAAATGAGAAGGGGAGGATCACGGCAGACCGGCGATGAACGCCCCCATCCGCTCGACGGCCAGGGAGAGGTTCTGGCGGCTCGTCGCATAGGAGCAGCGGATATGCCCCTTCCCCGAGGCGCCGAAGGCGCTGCCGGGAACAACGGCGACCTTCTGCTCCTTGAGGAGGCGCTCGGCAAATTCCTCGTCTGAAAGGCCGGTCGTCTCGATCGAGGGGAAGGCGTAGAAGGCGCCCTGCGGCAGGTGACAGGCGAGACCGATCCGGTTGAGACCCTCCACGAAGAGGTTCCGGCGGAGGCGGTACTCCCGCACCATCTCGTTTTTGTTCTCTTCGGCCTGCCTGAGCGCCGCGTGGGCGGCGATCTGCCCCATCACCGGGGCGCAGAGCATCACGTACTGGTGGATCTTCAGGGCGGCGTCGCAGATCGGCTTGGGGGCGCAGAGGTAGCCGATCCGCCACCCGGTCATCGCATAGGCCTTGGAGAAACCGTTGAGCGTGATCGTGCGGTCGCGCAGGTCGTCCATCGAGGCCGGCGAGCAGTGGGTGCCGTCGTAGGTGAGCTCGGAGTAGACCTCGTCGGAGATCAGGACGAGGTCGTGGTCGACGATGATGTCGGCGATGGCGCGGTAGTCGTCCCTGTTCATCACCCCGCCGGTCGGGTTGTTCGGGAAGTTGAGCACCAGGGATTTGGTCTTTTGTGTGACGCGCTCCATCAGGGCGTCGGGCGTCACCCTGAAGCGGTCCTTCTCCAGGCAGGGCAGGGGCACCGGCACGCCGCCGGCCAGGGTGACGCAGGGGGCGTAACTGACATAGGCCGGGTCCAGGACGATCACCTCGTCCCCCGGGTCGGTGACGGCCCTGATGGCGATGTCGGCCGCCTCTGAGACGCCGGTCGTGACGATGATCTCCTCTGCAGGCGAGTAGGAGAGGCCGTACTTCTGCTCCAGGTCGAGGGCGAGCGCCGCCAGCAGGGGCGGGTAGCCCCGGTTCGAGGTGTACGAGGTGACGCCCTGCTCGATCGAGTAGATGCCTGCCTCGCAGACGTTCCAGGGGGTCACGAAGTCAGGTTCGCCGACGCCCAGGGAGACGACGTCCTGCATGCCCATGCAGAGATCGAAAAATTTTCTGATCCCCGAGGGGGGGATCACCCGCGCCCGCTCTGATACGAAGTCCCGCATCGTTCACCTCAGAAGGAGTACGGCAGGCGCTCCCCCGCCTCGCGCTCGTCGTACGGGGTGCCGTTCTCCTTGTAGGTCTTCATCACGAACTGGGTCGTCGTCTCCCTGATCCGGTCCATCGGGGCGATATGCTCGGAGACGAAACGGGCGATCTCCTGCATGTTCTTCCCCTTGACCAGGAGGATGAAATCGTACCGGCCCGAGACCAGACGGAGGGCCCTGACCTCCCTGAAACGCGCGATCCGCTCGGCGATCTTGTCGTAGCCGAAGTCCCGCTCGGGCGAGACCTTCAGGGCGATGATCGAGCTCACCTCGTCCCTGCCGGCGCGCTCCCAGTCGACGACGGCGGCGTACTTCCTGATGATCCTGGCCTCTTCCATCGCGCGGATCCGCCGTTCTACGTCTTCGACCGTGAGCTCTACCATCGTCGCCAGTTCGCCGGGAGGCACCTGGCTGTTCTCCTCCAGGAGATGGAGGATTAAGAGATCTTTTTCGTCCATTGTCATCACCGGAACGAGGCCCTCAGGCGGTTGAGGTCGACCTGGGCAAGGCGGTCCTCAGAGAGTCTGGGATCCTTCGCGAGTACTTCCTGTATCTTTTTGGTGTTGGTGTCAAACCACATCTCTTTTGTCCTTCCGTACCGCCCTTTGGAGACGACCCGGGTGTTGATCACCCCGAGCATGTTCAGCTCTGATATCAGGTCGGTGATCCGGCGGTGGGTGAGGGGATCGATGTCGACGATCCGGCTGACGTCCCGGTAGACCCGGGTCACCTCGCCTGAGGTGAAGATCTTCTTGTCCATCTCCTCGAGCAGGAGCATCGAGTAGAGGACGACCTTGCTCTGGGTGGGCAGGGTCGAGATGCACTCGATCATCGAGTCGGTCTCGATCTTCTCGAGGGCCATGCGGACGTGCTTCTCCCCGACGCGCTCGGCGTTCTCCCTATCGGCGAGTTCGCCCGAGACCCGCAGGAGGTCGAGGGCACGCCGTGCGTCGCCGTGCTCCTGCGCGGCGAAGGCGGCGCAGAGCGGGATGACGCCCTCGTCGAGCCCGCCCTCCATGAAGGCCATCTGGGCGCGCTGGGTGAGGATGTCGCAGAGCTGCGGGGCGTTGTACGGCGGGAAGACGATCTCCTCCTCTGAAAGGGAGGAGAGGACGCGGGGGTCGAGGAAATCGGTGAACCGAAGGTCGTTGGAGATCCCGATCATCGAGACCTTCGACTGCCGCAGGTCCGAGTTGATCCTGGTGAGGTTGTACAGGGTCTCGTCCCCGCTCTTCTTCACCAGTTTGTCGATCTCGTCGAGCACGATGACGAGCACCCCGCCGGCCGCCTCGAGCTGGTTTTTCAGCTCGGTGTAGACCTGGTCGGTCGGCCACCCGGTCATCGGGATGTGCGCACGCGCCTTGTCGCTCGGGGTGGCGTCGATATCCTCGAGCCCTTTGGCGATCTGGGCGAGCACCCGGTACTGGGTGTCGATCACCTCGCAGTTGAGGTGGACGACCTTGCACCCGGTGGACATGCTCGCGGCCACCTTCTCGAGTTCTGCCCCGACATACCTGACGCTCGCGGTCTTGCCGGTCCCGGTCTTGCCGTAGATCAGGATGTTCGAAGGGGTCTCGTTCTTCAGGGCCGGGGCGAGGATCGATGCGATCGCATCGATCTGGGGACGACGGTGGGGGAGGATCTGGGGACGGTACGAGTGGCGGAGAACCTCCCGGTTTTTGAAGATCCGGTTGTTCGAAAGGAACTTCTGGAAGAGGCCAAAGGATGGATTTTCGTTCTCAGACATGGTATCAGCCGCGGGTGTTGAGGGGGGTCGGGTGGGCAGGAATAGAGATCATGTGGGGTGTGGAGATATAACCCCTTTGTTTCCACTGGAGTATGCTTATAAAGGTGATCAGGAGGTCGAGAAAAAAACCCGGATCCATCGAGATCCATGCCGCGAACCGGGACCCCTTTATTTCGACTGGAGCATGTGGAAAACAGGTGACCTGTTTTTCTTTACCACAGTGAAAACAGCTTGTTGTAAGGTTCTCCACTGGTACTATAAATCTTCTCTGATCTCAGGACAGGGATCGCGATCGATCGCGGATCCCGATCAGGAAGATCAGGGCAGATCGCGACCGATCGCGATCCCGCGATCAGGGGAGAGCGCGGATCCGGGATCAGAACGATCCGGATCAGGGCGATCAGAGCAGATCGCGATCCCTGGATCAGGGAGGTGTACAGATCCGGGATCAAAACGATCGGGACCAGAACGATCCAGGATCAAAACCGGTGATCGCCTTCAAGGTGCGATCGGGATCCTCACTTTTTCCCCCATTCCATCTCCACCCGTTCCAGTCGAAACAAAGGGGTCGGGGATCGCGCCCTCCCCTCACCCCCGCGGCACAGGAGATATCATAGGGTAAGAACAACACAGGAAGAAGGAGAGACCATGAAACAGGAGCATCTCAGGGAGATCGAGATTAAGACGGCGGTGATCACCGTCTCCACCACGCGCACCGAGGAGACCGATACGAGCGG